>Ga0315315_10000591_pt1 | contig 31104 bp, 49 predicted proteins | sample M140m3416metaG_FD_203699 | JGI IMG/M metagenome (GOLD analysis project Ga0315315, IMG submission 203699) | Ammonia-oxidizing marine archaeal communities from Monterey Bay, California, United States - M1 40m 3416 | ecosystem: Environmental > Aquatic > Marine > Intertidal zone | place: USA... | reverse complement strand
TCGATCTCCTACCACTACAACGACTGGAAGCCCTGGCCCGGTATCCGCGAGCTCCAGACAACAGAGTACCCATTCGGGACCGACGGCTACGAGTTCGCCTCGGTTCGCGTCGCGATCGCTGGCGGAACGACGCAAGGCAAAATTAAAGCCGGGCACCTCATCACCGAAGGGCTTCCAAAGACTCACCGCGAGACGGTCAGCGTCACATCCGCCGGGACGACGATCGACCTCACGGGCGAGGGCTGGCGCAAAATTACGAATGTCACCGTCAGCCCGACGAACACCGCCGACGCAGCACAGGGCGCTCTGATCGGTGAAGCGTACAACCTGAACGCAGCGCAAACGACGACGACCCCCTACGAGCTTACAGGTCCGACCGTGAAGCTCTACACCTCTGGCGGAGCCGCGACCGGCGGAACCGCATCCGTTCTCATCGAGGGCTATTAGATGTCTACACTTCCGGCTTCTACCTACCTAAGCGACGCCGCGCGAACCGAGGCAGAGATGAAGACCGCGCTCGAGAGTCTGCGCGACGTCATCGCCGAGATCGGAAGCAAAGCGCCGACGACGCTCACGATCTCGAGCGGCGCGATCACGATCCCGCTATCTAGCTTGGTGCTCGTCCGCTCCGAGGGCCACGCAACCGGAGCCGACGACGTCCTGAACACGATCGCGACGAGCGGGATCGAGCAGGGCCGCATCGTCGTCCTCCGCAACTCGACGACGGGGAGCTCGGAGGCAGCAAGCTCCCAAAAGGTCACCCTCTCGCACGGGACGAGCGCGAACCAGCTCGAGCTCGCAGACAACGCCTCGATGATCCTTTGCGCGGAACGCATGGTGGCGCTCGTCTACTCGGGCGATCACTGGGTCGAGCTCTGGCGAAGCTATGGACGCAAGAACGCCGAAGACTCGACCGCAGCGCGCACCGATCTCGGCCTGGGTACCGCATCGGTCGAGACGATCGCGACGAGCTCCGGCGCAAGCGCAAACTCGAAGGTGCTCAAGGTAGGCGCGAGCGCGAACCTCGCGACCGACGCGCTCCTGGCGATCGACGCGAGCGGGAACATCACGACCGGAACCGTGACCGGCGGAAACGCAACGACCCTCGACTCTCTCGACTCGACGGACTTCGTGCGATCTACCGCGACCGCCGCGCAAACGATGGCCGCAAACCTGACGAACACGACGAGCGGCGCGACCCGCGTGAACGTGAACTCGACCGCGACGAGCACGCCTGGGCTTGGGCTACAGCACTCGGGGAACGACCGTGGCCTGCTCTACCTAGACACCTCCGACGCAAAGGTCTACCTCCAAAGCAAAGAAGCAGCCGGAACGGTGACACCGCAGATCCGGCTAAACCCCGCGAACGATAGGCTCGAGTTCAACACCGGGACGGCGTCCTGGGAATCGCTTCGCCCTGGAGCTGGGAACGGGCTCGACGCGGATACGGTAGACGGTAATCAGGCGAGCGTGCTTCTAAACGTGCTTAACGTCATTGCGACGGATTCGGCTGGCGCGGGAACAGGAGGCAGCTTCCGAGTATCGGACGGGACGACGACGCTACTGATCCAGTGGCCGGGAACATGGACGCCAACGTCGGCAGGATTCGGACACCCCACTCTGGAAACGTGGACATTCGCCACCGCTTACTCCGCGACACCTGTTTGCATCGGCGGACTCGTCGCAACAACCAGAGACACCGACAACGCTCTCGACTACAAGACTGTTGCGTCGAATTATGGAGTGTCCACAACGACGCTGACTTATGACTCGCAAACGTCCTCGGGCGATTTACGCACCGACCGTTACAAAGTGGGTGTCCCCATCGTTATCGGCGTTCCCGTCTCGTAACAGGAGTGAAACATGCCTGACTTCATCACTACGCAGACCGACCTCTCGAACTACACGATGGAAGCCTTCTCGCTCTCGGGCATCGAGTTCGACAACGGGAGCGGGCGCGTCTTCCTCATCGTCTCCAACGACTCGGACGGAAGCGCGACGCTGACCGTGAAGGAGCGGCGAACCTGCTCCTTCGGACACGCCGCAACCGACGAGACGATCACGGTCGCGCAGAGCTCCGCGAAGGAGATCCACGGCCCGTTCGATCTGATGCGCTTCAACGACTCGAAGAAGCGCGTGACCGTACTTATTCAAGCAGCCGTTGGCGTGACCGTCGCGGCAGTGGAGGGCTAACGATGGCCGCCGGAGACCTGACCCTATTCAACGACTTCACGAGGCAGCTCGCAGAGAAAGAGATCGACCTCGCAGACGACACCTACAAGATCGCGCTCTACACGACGACGCGCGCGCCGGTCGTGACCGAGACGACGCCAGTCTATAGCGGGACGAACGAGGTCAGCGGGACGAACTACGCGGCGGGCGGCGTCACCGTGAGCTCGAGCATGGCCGTCGGTCTCTCCGGCGCGGTCGCGAGCTGGACCGGAGGCAGCGGACCCCACGCGACCTGGAGCCAGCACGCGAGCGGCCCCACCGACATCCGCTGGGGCATTCTCTACAACGACACCGCAGCCGCGAAGCCTGCCGCCGCCTTCATCGTATTCGGAGATGGCGCAGACATCTCGCTAGCGGACGGCGACATCAGCTTCACGTTCCACGCGACAGCGATCGCGCAGATCACGCGGAGCTAGGATGCACGTCGTCCCGTTCACGATTTCGGGCTACACGTTCACGCACGTCGAAGAAGGCGACGCGCTGAACCGACCCGCGCGTGATCGCTGGACGGAGCTCCACGACGTCGCGACTGAAGCCTGGAGAGGCGAGCCCTACGAGCCCTGCGACATCAGCGAGGGCGAGACCGTCTTTGCGATCACAGACTCAAGCGGCGAGCTCTGGGGCACGTTCGCGCTCTACCGGCAACGCGCGCTCGACGCCGCCCTGCCCCACGTCGTGAGCGCGCTCGTCGCGCCTATGTTCCCAGAGCTCGACGTGGAGATCCCGGGCGAAGCGCTCGCTCCGAACGGGCTCGTCGTCAACGCGAACGAGATCATCGAGGCGGAAGAGCGTCGCGCGACGTTCTGGCGTCGCACCTTCGGCGTGATCGAGCACCTCGTCGAGAACGGCCTAGAGCTCGAAGATGGCAGCGTTCTCGAGATCGACCACATCCGGTTCCCGCAGACCGAAGACGGCGACACCGCCCAGCACCAATGGACGAACGTCCGCGAGTTCTTCGATCGGTACATGAAGCTCGTCGTCGAGTTCGACGCGAACGATCGAGCGCTGCGGACCCTCTCGATCTGGAAGCCGGTCGATCCCGATTCGTCACGAGCTCGGGGAGCGTTCGATGCCTGAAACAACGCTCGCGCCTGCGATCTCGGCGAACGCGAACACCACAACCGGAGACGCCCGCGTCGGACTCGGATCGACAGGCGTCCCTTCGGCGCTGCTGACGTCGATCGGATTCGGTCACGACAACGCAGTGAAGAACTCGACGAATTACGGCTACGTCTCGCACTATGACACGAGCTCGATCCCGCTCGACGCCGAGGTGACGAAGGCAAAGCTCGAGATGAAGGCGTCGGACGCGGACTCGGTCGCGACGGCGATCGACATCGACGTCCTGGCGCTGAACGTTCGACTGAACCAGAACGACTCGGTCGTCTTCGAGAGCAACCTACTTTACGAACCCCAAAACGGAGCTTACCCGTCTTCGACGGCGCTCTGGTCGAACGGGAACACGACGACCTTCGACAACCCTCGCCTGATCGCGTACCTGAACATCCGCCACGGGCTGCACGGTTACGCGCAAGCCTGGACCGCAGACAACGCGAGCGGCGAGACGCTCGATTATCACTGGTTCCGTGCTGCTCGCGTCGGGAACATGACGAGCCTCGACACCTACCTGCGCGCGAACGTCTACACCGCGACCGGAAGCGCAGGCTCTTATCAGAAGGGGACGCTCGTCGATACCGGCGTCGCCCGCTCGCTGACCACTCTCCCGGCGACAACCGAGGCGGCTTGGTACTGCGCGGCGAGCGGCGACTTCACGCCGACGCACGGGACCGTCTACATCACCGAGATCGTCCTCGAGGGCGAGTTCGAGGCGGGCACCCATCAGGTCCGATTCCGCGCGCATCACGCCGCATCGAACGCATCGACCGAGAACATGCTCGCGCTCGCTCACGACGGAGAAAACGGAGACAACGACACCGACCCGCGCAAGCTCCAAGGATTCGGCGGCGTTAGCTGCTGGCGCGACAACGGACAGATCCAGAACGCCTCGATCGCGGGCAGCGGCGACGCGAACCAGAACCTCCCCGCCTTCACCGCGAACACCGTCTACGCCCTGGGCGACGCAAATTACGACACCGACCACACGCTCGCGAATTTCCGAACGGATCTCTCGAGCGCGCTCGGAGCTCGGACGGCGACGACGCAGTGGGTCGGCGTGCGCCTGCAAGACTTCACGACGACGACGAGCGGAGCCTGGAGGCGCGTCCACACATCGTCGGGGACGACCGAGACGCGCGACTCGCTGAAGGGCGTCCTGCTGACGCTCACATGGCACCAGCCCCAGCCGATCACCGTCACCGGCCTGAACGGGACCGTCGAGGTCACGCCGCAGATCGACCGAGAGCAGACCGCGACCGCAGCGGTCGCGACGAGCTCGCTCGCTGGCACCGTGAACGACGCGCTCGCTCTCGAGCAGAGCTCGGTCGCGGGCTCGAGCACGAGCTCGCTCGCCGGAACCGTGAACGATGCGCTCGCCCTCGAGCAGACCGCGCTCGCGGCAAGCACGACCAACTCGCTCTCGGGCAACGTAAACGCAGCGAGAGCTCGAGCGCAGAGCGACGTCGCTGCCTTACTGGCGCAGAGCGCGCCCGCCGTCGTCACCTGGGCGGCGCTCGCGGAGCTCGTCACCGCGACCGGAACGGGCACCTCGACGGCGTCGCTCTCAGGCTCCGCGACCTCGACGCACGCACTACTGACGGGAACCGGGACGTCGTCCGTCTCGATCTCAGGGAGTTAGCCATGACCGAAGACCAGAACATCACGCACGTTCGAGGCGACGACCTCTCGATCTCGGTCACCGTCACGCTCGACAACTCGAGAACGCTCGACGGCTCCGAGAGCTGGAAGTGGGTTCTGAAGACGAACGCAGGCGCGCACGCGCTCGTGACGAAGACGGACTCGAGCGGCATCACCGTAGACGGCTCGACTCATCAACCGACCGTCGTGCTGACGCCCAGCGACTTCGCGATCTCGAGCTTCCCGAACTCGGTGAACTCGAAGACGTTCGTCCACGAGCTCGAGATGACGAAGAGCACGAAGGTCGAGACCGTCACGCGCGGAACCTTCACGCTCGTCTCGGATGTCGCGGTCTGATGGCAGAGGGGAACGGCGAGCTCCGCCGGATCTTCGCAGCGGTCGCGACCGCCGCGATCCTGGGCGCGTGGACGTTCGCCGCGACGCGCGCGAGCTCGCAAGACATCGAGGTCGTCCGGGCCGAGATCGAAGAGGTCGAGAAGGAGGCAAAGGAACGCCATGTGGAGCTCGCTCGTAAAGTGGATTCAATCGCGCAGAAGATCCAGCTCGAAGCCGTCGCCGCCGCCGCCTTCCGGGCAGAGGTCCGCGCCGCCCTGGAGATTCGCGATGGACGTGAATGATCCGCTCGCGAAGCAGCTCCACCTCGAGTGGGGCGCGTTCTGGGTGATCGTCAATGAAGGGTGCAGGCGCTTTGGCGGCTCGGTCGTCTCTGGCATCCGCAGCGAGACCCGGAACGTCGGCGTCGGCGGTCACCCGGAGAGCCGTCACCTGAAGGGGCTCGCCGCCGACGTGACCTTTCTGCCGGATCGAGAACGCGACGCGAGAGAACGCTGCGACGAGTGCTTCGCGTTCTTCTACGAGCGCGGGCTCTACGGCTACCAAAAGCCCAGCGGAACGTCGCTGCATATCCAAGATCGGAGCGCGAAAGCTCCACAGTAGAAGGAGATCGAAGATGGAGAACAAGTGGATCGGATTCAGTCGATCACTCTGGAGCGCGTTCCTGCCGGTCGCGCTCATCGTCGCGCGGATGTTCGGGCTCGAAGGAGCTGACCAGCTCGGCGAGATCGCGACGCGCTCGATCGACTCGGTGATCGTGATCGTCTCGCTCGTGCTTCAGTTCCTCCACCAGAGGAATCCGCAGCCGACGAGCGCCGCATCGTAATAGACAAGATGGCGAGCTCGTCACCACTGACGATCGTCGTCATACCGGACTCGCACGCAGAGCCCGGGCAGGATCTCTCGCGCTACTCCCTGCTCGGGCGACTGATCTGCGACGTCTTCTCGAAGACGCCCGGCCCTCACGTCGTCGTAAACATCGGCGACTGGTTCGACCTTCCCAGCCTCGGTTCCTTCGACCGCCCTGGCTCGAAGGCGACGGAGCTCCGCCGCTACCGGGACGACATCGAAGCCGGTCTCGAGGCGCAGCGTTTGCTCTGGAAGGAGGTCGAGGACTACAACCGCTGGAGGCGCGGCGATCACGTCCTCGAGATCGAGTGGCACTACACGCTGGGCAATCACGAGGCGCGGATCTCGAGAGCAATCGAGAGCGATCCCGCGAAGCTCGAGGGAGTGATCTCGCTCGACGACCTGACGGAGAGCTCGCCGATCCCGTGGACGGTTCACGACTTCCTTCGTCCCGTCTTCCTCGGAGGCGTCGCGTTCAGCCACTACTTCACGAGCGGCGTCATGGGTCGCAGCGTCGGAGGCGAGAACCCTGCGGCGACGATCCTGCGGAAGCAGATGACGAGCTGCGTCCAAGGTCACACGCACACCTTTGACTTCGCAGAGCGGACGCGCGCCGATGGTCAGAAGATGAACGCCCTCGTCTGCGGCTGCTTCTTCACCCACACGGAGCAATGGGCAGGGCCGCAGGTCAATGCGCTCTGGACGCCGGGAATCGCCGTGCTGCGGGAGGTGCTCGATGGGCAATTCGACCTCGAGTGGTGGAGCTGGAGACGACTGCTCAAGCAGTTCGGTTGATCTGCGAAAGCTACTCGTGTCCTTCAGGGAGCGGTTCGATCCGCTCTACCCGGTGATCCTTCGCCGCGCGTCCATCGGTGACGCCTGGGGCGATACCGCCGTCGTCCTCCGCAAGGGAGAGCCCCATCTCCTGATTCGCGTGGAGAAGGGACTCTCCCCTGAAGCGCAGTTCTTCGTTGTGATGCACGAGCTTGGTCACTGCTTGCAGTGGCGGGCTAACGAAGGTTCTCGCGAAGACGACCACGATGCAGAGTTCGGCCTCGCTTACGCAAAGCTATGGTCGACCTTGATCGGGTCGGGGTGACGACGATCTCGCCCTTTCCGCAAGTTCGACACACGCCCGCGTAGTCCCAGTCGTGACCGCTTGCCGAGTGCAACCCGCCGTAGCGCCAAAGGTGTTTGCGAATCCAGCAACGTAGTCCCATCAGTTGGACTCCCCAGATGAAGAAGGTTCCGGACGAAGAGCGCTCACGACTATGAAGAGCGCCTGGCTAGTCGCTGAGCGCATATTCTGCTCGGCTGTCAGCTTCAGCCTCTCCCACTCGTTCTCTGTCAGGTGAAGAGTCAAGGGCTTCTTCTCTCCCTTGGAGCGTCCCCGGTGTAGCTTCGTGGCCATCTCAATTCTCCTTGAACAGGTGTCGCTCGTAGGCGTTCTGCATCTCGTCAATGTCGCGGTCGTCAATGTCGCGATCGATGTCCGGGTCGTCGTCGCAGCGGCAGCGCCGCAACTCCCGATCGCAGTCGTCGCAGTAGTCGTCTCCATCCAGATGCCGGTCGATGTCGTCCTGAGTGCATCCCGGCGGCAGATTGCTCGGCATCATTTCCCCTCCCATGTTTGGACACAGATCTTCACGTCCCATCCGTTGTCCCCGTCCACCGGCGGGTCTAGTTCGGCAGAGAGGATGCGAATCACGGAGGCCACGACTCCGGGCCTCTTGTTGTAGATCCCCGCAAGCCTCTCGGCTTCTTCGTGCTTCATACTCCCGCCCTCCCCTTCGGCGAGAACCCGCCACCGCGAAGCCAGTCGGCCAGGTCCTCGGCTTTGTCCATCATCCCCTCGTGATCCCCTGCTCGAGCGCAGTCGATCAGTTCCTCCAGACACTTCGTCGGGTCCATCAGACTTTCTCCTCGTCAGGCTCTTCGTTCAGTACGACGCCAAAGCCATTTGCCAGGTCCCGTGCGTCAGCCAGGATGTTCCGGGCGTTTCGCATGTCGCCCCTTCTGTCAGATCGGAGTCCGCCGAGCGTTCCGTCAATCAGCTCGATGGCTCGCACGCACGCCGCATACAAGTCAGGCGCAGCGCTTATCAGGAGACCGTTGGAAAGTTGCTCGCGAAGAGCGCCAGGGCTCCCTACTTCGCCGTCCCCCTGATAGATCCGGGCAATGCTCTTGATCTCCCCAGCGCCGGGGACGGCTTCCTCTTCCGGTCGCTTTGCCTCGAGCGTTGCCCACTCCACGAAGGGACTTCCGTTCCACTGTTTGGCCGAGCTGGGAAGTCCCGACCCATGCCTGCGAAGACTCCACTTGCCCCTTGTCGCGCAGAGGACTTCGTACTGCTTGCGCATTTCAGATCTCCTTCCGGCTAACGATGACGACGCGCGTCTTCTCGTCCAGAATCGTGGCCTCGTGAAACGACCCTCGCTCCATCATTGCGTGGGCGTGGGAGTAGGGAACCAGCCGCTCGAGCGGGTCGGCGTTTCGGGTTTCGCGAGTCCGAAGGATCACCGTCGTCCCGTGATCGGTCGGCTCGTTGTAGGAGAAGACGTTCGTGATCGGAGGGCTCATGCCTCACCTCGTTTGTCGGCGATCTGGTTCGCCGGGTTCGTCCAGGGCTTGTTTACATTCCAAGTGTGGTCGGTCCTGCAGACTTCACAGCGTCGGTATTCAATGCCGCCGAGATGTCCTGAGGTCACGAGTTCGCCACCGCACCGGTGACAAACGTCCTTCACGGAAGTCGCTTGGTCTGACTTTGCGGCTTCATAGAAGGCGTGCTCTTGAGCCAGATCGCCCATCGTGATCTCGCCGCGGCCGTAAGCTGCGACGGCCTTTGCCAGTTCGTTGGCTGCACGACTCATGCCTCACCTCCCGTCGCCTTGTTGATTGCATCGCGCAAAGCCAGAAGAGCCTTTGCCCGTGGGCTCATCGGTCTCCGCGGGTTGATGGCAAACGGATCTGCCGACAAGAGCTGCTGCGCAGCCTTGAGCAAGTCCGGCGCGGCAGCGATCAGCGTCGCGTGACTTTCCCGAAGGTTGGTCGCGATGTAGTGCGGTCCGTCAATGCCGTGATGGCTGCCGTTGACTTCCCACGTCTCTGCGGTGCTGCGTCGGCAGGACCACGGGCCCGGGTTGATGAATTTTCTGGTCATTAGTTTGCCTCCCACGAGGACACCTGGCGTGCAATCTCCAGTGCGTCCTCTTCCGTCAAGTGGAGTTCAGTGGTTTCGAAGTCGTCGCCGTTGAACTCGAGTTCACGCGGGTCCATTACTTCCCCTCCTTCTGGAAGGGAGGAATCCCGCGGATATGGTCTGCGGCTTTCTGGGCTTGCTGCGCAGCGTCAATGACGATCCGGGGATCGTCGCGCAGGGCTTTCTTCCAGCTCTGGATGTACGCGGCAGCGTTCTCTACCGTGTCCTTCCGCTGAAGGCCGGAGATGCCACAGAGGAAGGAGGCCGTGAACTCGGCCACGAGTTCCTCCCGCGCATACTCGTGACTGCGGAACTTCGCTGCCCGGTTGACGCTCTTCCTCTTCAGCCGGGACGTGTGCCCAGTCGCGTGACCCAGCTCGTGGAAGACAGTTGCGAAGTAGGCGGAAGCGTCTGTGAACTCATCAGGATGAGGAACCCTGACCGCGTCCTCCGGCGGGATGTAGCAAGGCTGGTTCCCGCCGTGAGTGAACTTCGGCCCGTCAGGATTGCCGGGCTGAATAAAGTCGTCCACAAGCTTCTGGGCGACTTCCGTCCCCGACATATCAGTCGGCTCACTGACCGAGTCCGGAGAAGACGTGTCTTCCACTCCTTCGCACTGGCCGACGTTCCAAACCCGGAAGGATCGAAGAAGGGGATAGGTAGACTTCTTCCCCGTGTTCTCGTCTTCCTTCTTGACCCAGTTCCAATAGATGACGTTCGCGAAGCGATCCAGCTGATCCTCTTGGATCACTCCTCCCCGCTCTTCGGTCTGCTTCTTCGTCAGCCAGGTGGGCGACTCGAAGCGTCCTCCCATCATGGAAAGCCAGAAGACGTTGAAGCCGCGATAGGCGGTGCCGCGAATGTTCCGCGGCATTCCGGCGTGCGGGTTCCACGTTCGCAGCCAGGGGATCTCCCCTTCATCCATCCGGGCGATGACTTCGCGAGTGACACTCTCGTAGATCTTGGCGCTCATTAGTTCCACTCCTCGTCGTCTTCGTCGCCGTCGTTCCAGAAGTCGTCGCCTTCTTCGGACTCCACTTCGTCGTCGTCCCCGATGTTCCAGCCCACTTCTTGCATCACCGGGAGAAGGAGGTCGAAGGGGGCGAGGAACCCTTCACGGGCATAGCCGAACCCCTGCTCGGGAGCCCGCTCACTCGGCGCAGCATCGTCGGTCCCGTCCTGTCCAACACAGGATGTCCAGCAGGACACATGCCAAGCGTTCGGGTTTCGGGTGAAAGTCTCGTTCGGGTTCTTGCGGTCGAAGACGTCCCACTCGGTGCTGTCCTCCATGAGGACGACCCCATAACCGGAGTAAACTCCGACGTGGTCATCGATCCGGACGTACTCCGCTGGACGAAGGTCACGGCCGCAATTCGGGTTCTTGCAGATCCAGGAGAACTGACCCATTAGATCAGGCCCTCCTTGCGAAGCGCCTCGGCGACCAGTTCAAGAGCCTTGCGAGGGTTCTTGACACACCTGCCATTGGAGCGGGTTTCGTAGAGGAACTCGAAGCACCGAGTCGCCAGCTCCGATGCAGATTCCTCGGAGGTGTTCTCGTGCTGACACCAGGCGGCGGCCTGTTGCTCAGCCTTGTAGGTCTGCACGATGTCCCCGACCGCAGCGAACCCGTTCTCCGGGTTGTGGTAGTGGTTGAGATAACGCTCAACCCGACCAGCCAGATACTCGGCTTCCTTTTCGCTCAGGGCGTTGCTGTCGTAGATCCAGTCGGACTGCTGAGTTCCGGAGCTGTCAATCCAGTAGCCGAAGATCCCGAACTCCTCAGTCTCTTCCCCGTCGTCGTTGACGAAGGGAGCCGGCATGAGATTGATTCTCGTTGCCTTCATCTTGTTGCCTCCTGCCGGGCGGGTGGTTTGAAGTGCCCGACAAGGGAATACTGCCCTGAAAACAGGATACCGCCACCTGAAAACAGTTTATTGACCAATTATTTTTGGGTCGCTGTATCGCTTCCTGGGCGCATCTCTGGGGTCTTCGGGTGTGCTAGTACCCGGCAGGAATCAAAGACGCGACACGGGGCGTCCTGTGGCTTCTGGGGTGGGCTCAGAGGATGGGGAGCTCGAGGAGGAGACCAGGCGGGGGGTCTTCTAAAAGAATCCAGCTCCGGGATGGGGGCGGCGATAGGACTGGGTCGGCCCGGGTAAGTACCCGGAAACGCTTAGGAATGGTGCTGGTTCGACTCCAGTCCCGGGCACCACTAGACCCTCGGAATCGTTGAGGAAATTCGGCTCCCCTCTTCCCTGGGGGGTTCTTCGGGTGTAGGGTCGCCGCCATGGACCACCCGACTAGACGTATAGGATGGGTCTCCTCTAAAGGTGGGGACCGATACGAGATCGACTTCCGAGAGCTTGGGAGGATCTCCTCCCTTGATGGCGTGACCTTCCGCGGGGACGAGGGGAAGATCCTCGCGACGGGAGTTCTTCGCGCGATCGAGTCCGCAGTCGCACGGGGGGAAGCGCTCGAGTCCGTTGTCGCACGCTATCGGCCCCACTCAAGGAAGAGGGAGATCGTCGCTGCGTTCTCTCGCTTCGTCTCGCATGTCGAGGACCTGGTTGAAGCTGGCGACCGGAGCGAGAAAACTGCTCGCGAATATCGTCGCCTCCTTCGGACGGAGCTTCCTTGGTGGCAGAAGAGAACTATCGACGAGATGACCTTTGCTGCGCTCGAGGACTGGGACCGCTCGCTCGTGGTTCGCAAGCTCTCGCCGAAGAGCAGGAAGAACTATCTTGGAGCCCTTCGCGCAGCCTGCTCATGGCTGGCACGACGAGGCGAGCTGAAGAGCGTCCCGCCGTTCCCTCGAGTGGAAGTCCCTGAACATCGGCCGACCATCCTGCCGCGCGAGGTTGTGGACTTCTTGCTCCGGCAGATCCCAGAGAAGCAGCGAGGTCCGTACCTCCTTGCGGCTCGCATGGGTCTACGACCTGGGGAAGTTCGTGCGCTCGATGTCAGCGACGTGAGTCGCAGCGGGAAGATCTGGAGACTGAACGTCTCCAAGGCTGTGCAAGGTCCCCACTCTGGCAGCAAGATCGGACCGACGAAGAACCGGCGCGACCGGGTCCTGCCTGTCCACCCTGAAGTCAGAGAGTGGCTCGAGCATCACATCGACTGGACTGGTCGACTACGACGAGCGCCGCTCTTCACAAACCCAGTCTCGCACAAGCGCTTGAGTCACACGCAATTCTACGAGGTCTGGTATAGGGTCCGGCAAGGAGTCACCGATGCCAGTCTCTACCAGGGAACCAAACACAGCTTCGCCAGCGATGCACTCGAGTCAGGAATCGACATCAACCGCATCCGAAAGTTCCTCGGCCACAGCGACCCGCGTTCGACAGAGCGCTACGCCAAGCTCAGCGACAAGAGTCTCGACATCTTCGCCGAGCGGTAGCTGCCCTGGCTGCTCTGCGGATCTATACGACCGCGGCTGCAAGAGACGCTGTGCCCGATGCGGCTACTTCGAAGACTGCTCGAACCTGATTTAGAAGGCCGACCAGGCTGTCGCATTCTTTTTTGAGACCGAGCAGCGTCGCGTCCCTACCCTGACAGCTCGGCCAGCCCGCTCGAGTTCGGGAAGGCGTTTCCAAGCGCCGTCGATTTCTTTGTAGACCGCAATCTCTCTCCCTGTCACTGGACGCTTTGCCTCGCGCAATGCGCAAAGAACATCGCTTTGCGCCTTGTTGAGCTTTGTCCCACGGATCTCGCGGTAGGCTTCAATTGAAGTCCTCTGGACTTGAGGGCGCATGTCAGACCTCGTCCTTCCACATAGCAGCCCAGTCGTCAGGACCGAGCCCCGTCAACAAGAACTCGCGCTCGCTGTCCGTCAGCTCTGGGAACATCTCCTGGACCAGAGGGCACTCGTTGCGCTTGGTCAGGAATCGCTCGATCTTTTCGTAGGTCGTGTTGAGGAGAAGAGTCGTGGTCTTTCCCGTGACCGGGTTTGGTCGCATCAGGCACACGCCCGCCCGTCGGAACCCGTAGTCCTCAGCGCTCATTTCGGAACTCCTTTCGCCTCAAAAAAAAGGCCCGTTGTTCGTCACCGGAGGGCCAAGCCGGGTGGAGGCGGCGAACTTCGCCGAGACGCTTAGGCCGACAGATCCAGATCCGTCAGCGGAGACCAGCACCATTCTTGGCGGTCACACCATTTGCAGTAGGCGCAGCTCCTCGAGCGTGCAGCCTTCGGCCTGGGAGGCGGGAGATCCCCTTCGGCTGTGACCAGGGCGCTCTGCTTTTCGAGCTTTGTCGCATAGTCCAGGTCGTAAAGGATTCTCTCCGCGTAGAGTTCCGAATTGTCTTTGCAGTAGACGATGACAATCGCGTCCTCTACGCCCTCCGGCAGAGTGTGGAGATACGCCTGGACCTGGGCCGCATAGTTCGGCGACCAGGCCGCATAGCCGACCTCCTTCAACAGCTCGAAGCGCTTCACGTTCGAAGACTTGATTTCGAGGAGGGACTTGCGGGGGATCACATCCTCGCTCCAGATGATCCCATCGATGTGGCCGATCCAGCGGCCGTCGCCGCCGACGCACTCGAGCTGTTGATCCGTGACGAGGAACCCAGCTTCCTCGAGGATGCGGATCACTTCGTCCTCGATTGCGTGACCCAGACCAAAGATCCGAAGAAGGCCTGGCTTCCATGCGAATCCCTTCCCCTCGTCAATGGGGAGTCCGCGAAACGCTGCCCAGCGCTCACGCCAGCATCGCCCGGCAGATGACATCCGGTCGATGCCCGTCGGCTCCTCTTGACTTTGCGCCTGCTTCGCCCGCTCATTCTCCATGAGCGTCTGGTCGATCCGGCTCAGGATATGAGGAGCCAAGATCACGAAATTCTCTTGCATGGCGACCCTCCAAAACCGCCGGGAGAGTGGACGCGGGAGGCAACCACGCGCCCACTCCATCCCGGCGGCCCTCACCCCTGCGGCGAGGTAGTTAGTCCTAGAAGGGGATGTCGTCGACGAGCCCTTCGGACGTGGGCGAACTCGTCACCACTTCGGGAAGCGCCGCAACGGGAGTCGCGCCGTTCGCCATCGAGTAGTTGCGAACCCGGTTCTCGAAGCCGTCCGCGTCCCCGAAGCTCGCGTCCTTTGCCTTGGCCCTGACCAGGTCGACGATGACCATCTTCCCCTCGAGCGCTTCGGTGCCGTCCGTCCGGAGGAAGTCCCGGCCGAGACCGCAAGCGTCGCTGAGCGATGCGAGATGCTCGAGGGCGATCTCCACCGCCTTCGGGTTCGGGTTCTGAATGTTGAAGTTCTGCCAAAGGTGGCGACCGCTGAACTCCCCTCCTGCGTGCGTGAACTGCACCTTGAGATAGACGCCCGTCCCAGCCTTCGTCTTCTTCAGATCGCTGCTGACGATCATCATCCGGTACTCCCCGGCCGGGAACGCGGCGAAGTCGCCGCCCGTCATGCTGGTGTCGATCCCGCTCAAGTCGATGTCGAACTTCGGCATTACGCTGCCTCCTTCTTCTGAGTCTTCTTGGTGGTTCCCTTCGCCGCCTTGATGTTGGCGACGATTCGCTCGCGGATCACAGACCATCCGTTCTCCGCGGGAATCTCGATCTGCGCGGGAAGTCCAAAGCGGTTCCCCGCGATGTAGCTCCCGTTCTCCTGCAGGTTGAGGAAGCGACTCCCCGTTGCCATTGACGTGCGAACGGTGCGGTCTTCCTCTCCCCTGTCGATCGCCATCTTCTCGACTTCCAAGAAGCCAATGATGTCGACCCAGCGGCACCAGATCTCTCGGGACCGCTTGTGCATCGCGGGCTCGACCCTCGAATAGTCTCCGAGGATCGGGTCCGGGTAGTGCTCATTCTTGGCGTGAGCAATCACGAAGACGTTCATCTTCTTCTTGCGGCAAGCCTGAAGCGCTTCGACGTAATTGCCCATGAGGGTCTCGACGGCCAGGTAGCCTTTGCCGTGCGACATCTCGCCGATGTTGGCCTTGCCAGCTTCGGTCGAGACCTTCTTCCGAGCCAGCTCCTCGAGGACCGACAAAGAGTCGACTCCGATGCTCTTGAAGTCGTGGTCTTCAGTGGCGACTTCGACGACCTGGGCAAGGGCTTCGTCGAAGTCCTTCGGCATGGGGAGCGCCGTCGTCTTCAGAAGACCGCGACCCTCCTCGAGCGGCTGCATGAGAAGTCCGTCCACGGAATCGACCAACGTCGTCTTCCCGGACTTCTCCGGCCCGTAGATCAGGACTGCCAGGCTCTTTGCCTGAACTCCTGAGGTAGCTTGAGAAAGAAAGGTTCCCACAGTTTGCCTCCTATTAATTGCGACCCTAAAACAAGAATCGCTGTTCATTGGACTCGTAGAGTGTAGCCCGTTTTCGGGCTACCCGAAAGCGAAAAGATGGGCGTGATCTAATCAGGCCTATTTGATAGTCTCGGAATCAAAGGGGAGGCAGCCCATGGACATCAATACGGGCAGTTACACAATCAGGGTTCAGCAAGCGCATGGGCCGGACCTTGAGGCAATCTTTCGAGACATCCTGCGCGCATGGATGAAGGATGCGAATCGCTCGCCGGAGCATGTCGCGCGGGAGACGGAGCAGCCCGTCGCGAAGATCCGCGGCTACCTGAAGGGCAAGCCGATTCCGCTCGACTTCGCCTCTCGGATCTGCGCGATCTCAGGCCTGTCGTTGCACGACCTACTTACCGGGCATAAAGCCTACGACGAGTCCCCGTCCCAGGTCGTCTCGATCAAGGACGCAATGCTGCACCGTCTTGGGACGATGATGTCGGCTGACGACGTTCGCGTCCTCTATGACTGGATGTTCCTGTTGAACGATCACCCGGAGTTCGCGGTGGCGGTCAAAAGCTCAACGAACGTCGCCTTCCTCCTCGCAGAGGAGAATGGGATCGACACCGCGGCAGCTCGTGAGACTCTTAGAAAGATGTACGATCGGATCGCTGCGGCTGCTACGAGGCGCGAACCGCTCAGCGACCGCGGCTGATCTGGCGAGCTTCTTTGCTGACCTTGCTCGAGTCCAGGCCTTGCGCTGCCGCTAAGTTGTGGACCATCTCGTTCATATTCTTGATGAATCCAGGCAAGACGTTGAGCTGATTTCCAATCATCACGGTCTCGAGCAGCGTCGCCATTGAGTCCGCAGGAAGCGAGTTCCGCAAGATCTGCCAGGTTCGATCCGCCGATCGACTCTCTCCATAGTCCGGGTGCATTTCGAAAAGCTCTCCCGGTCCCATGTCCAGCGCAATGCACATTCGCGCAAGAGTCTCTACTCGAGTCCCCTGGTCCATTCCGTCGTCGATGAATGCGGCGAAGGTTTGCTGACGCACGCCCAGGCGCTGGGCCATCGCTCGAGTGGAGAGTCCCCAAGCATTCTTGAGATCAATCACGACTCCCCGGAGAACGTCATTCAAGTCGGGGCCGGTTCGCTTTTCGCGGCGGCCAGAGTCCAGGATTTCGACTTCTAACGTCTTGAGCTTCGGGCGTCGGGTTCGGTTAGCCAAGGTGGTTCCTTTGGTCGCGAGCTGTTTTCGGGGTCCCAATGGAACCGAAAACGGGTTATAATGCTCGGTCTATGACCCTTGCAACATACCTAAAACGAGAAGGACTGTCGCAAACAGCTTTCTCTAGGCTTTCTGGAGTCACTCAAAGCCGCATCAATGCCATTTGCCAGGGAGAAGGGACGACCGCTCTGACCGCTCTTCTTGTGATGCGGGCAGCTCCAGAGGTTGGGCTGATCGACTTGATCGGCGAGGAGAAACGAAGGTTCCTCGAGCAATCGGGCGGATTCATTGGCTGATCCCCAACTCGAGAACGGATACACGCGCATTGCCGACGAGCTTCTTGAGGCGTTGTGCCGTGCGCAGCTGACCGCCCGGCAATACAGCGTTGTCCTGGCCCTGGTCCGGAAGACTTACGGATACGGGAAGAAGCGGGACCAGCTCAGCGCCAGCCAGCTCGAGGAACTGACAGGGATCGCTCGCTCCAAGATTCCCGCAGTCCTCACCGAGCTGGCGCGACTTCGCGTGATCGAAATCCACGGGGAGAGACGCCACGGGAAGATCCCCACGCTGTCGATCCAAAAGGATCATTCGCGGTGGGGTCTGAAGCATTCGGAAGATGCCCCCAAGTTGGTAGCAACTGAGATGCCCCCAACTCGGCTCCCAGATGCCCCCAAGTTGGTAGCACTAGATGCCCCCAAGTTGGGGGCACACAATAGAGAAGAAACAATAGACAAGAAAGAAAGTATAAAGAGCGTGAAGCGGGTGCGCTTTGGGAAGCTCCTTCCTCTTCTTGCTCCGGATACTGTCGACGCTTGGATCGCCATTCGGCCAGGCGGTCGCGAGTATTCCGCCGACGAAGTTCAAGCCTTCTACCTCGCTGCGCGTCCTGCTCTTGTCGCTGCGGACAAAGAGCCTCTTTCATCTGCGCGAAAATTATTCGCCTCGGCGAAGCCACATCAAGTCCGGCAAGCGGTCCTGTGGGTTGAGACGCAAGCCTTGGAGGCAATGCGAATCTCTGACGACCGCGCGTTGGATTCTTTTGATGACTTCGTCGAGGCGTTTGGTCTTCATCAATAGAAAACAGTAAGGGGGCAGCAATTGACCGAGATTGAAGAAGTCCAGAAAGTCGCGGAGTCTCACGGGGAGAAGACGGCGCTCGAGATGGTCGCATTCCTTCGCCAGATTCAGGAAGACTACTCGCTCGAAGCGCTTGCCTGGTATTACCAGAATGGGATTGCATATCACGGCGTGGGCGACTTCCTCGAGGCTTTCCGCAATGACGAAGGGATCGAGGATCTTCGTGCTGAAGTCCACGGCATGGCGGCGAAGATCGAGACACTACCCGGACGGCAGCTACTTGCCGAACTTCGTGCGGGATTGAACACCCGACTTGATCCAATCGAGTGGCAAGACGCCGATGACGTCCACATGGAGGATTCGCCTCACTTCCCATCGAGCTGCGCGCCCATCGACGAGATCCTTGACGGCAAGGGGCTTTACGGGGTCACGACGATTGCGGGAGCGCCAAAGGTCGGGAAGTCCTTGATGGCACTCTCGTGCGCGATCGAAAGCGCACGCGCGGGCTGGCGCGTGATCTATTGCAACGCCGAGATGAGCCGCGCCCACTTCGGCCAGCGGCTTCGCAACTACATGGGGCGGGTCGATCCGATTGTCGCAGAGCAGCTGAAGATCGCTCACGTCACAACAGGAATCTCGCAGAGCTTCCTTTTGGATGCTCTTGTCGATGAGCGGGTTGAGGCCGTAGACGACCGGCTCTTGATTGTCTTGGACTCGATCAACCGAATTGTTGACATGGGGACGACCGAGGAGAGCGAAGCCGGCTACTGGCGATTGCTTCGTGACTGGTCAGCCTGGGCGATGAACACACGCCGCTCGACCGAGGGCGCGGTTAGCTGGGTGATCGTTTCAGAGCTAGCGCAGCACGGCGGCGTCAAAGGACGCTCGCTCGAGTACCTCTCAGACGTGGTCGTCAGGATCAATGCGACCGGAACGGATGACATTGTCGAGGTCGATATTCCCTACTCCCGCGCGACGCGCGGAGGATATATCGGGGCTCTACGGCGGGACTTCAAGACCGGTCGATTCTTGCGGGGGAATTAGGCAATGCAATGCGAAGCGCTTTACCGCGAAGGGCGATGCGAAAAGGAGGCGACGCAGTTCTACATGCCGCCCGTCGACGATTTTGAAGTGACGCCGGTTCTCTTCTGTGATGCCTGCGTTCGTCTTGCGGTCAGCGAAGAGCCGAAGCGAGAGAAAGTAAGGGAGTCGGGATGAGAGTGATAGGTCTCGATCTGGGGACAAAATTAGGATACGCCTGGACCAACGACGGGAAGGTTCGCTCGAGGGATTCCGGCGTGGCCGACTTCTCTCCAAAGCGCTCAGAAGGTGGCGGGATGCGCTTCCTACGCTTTCGAACTTTCCTGGCAGAACTGGTCTACGAGCCTGCCGAGACTGTCATCTTCTACGAACTCGTCGCGCCCCAGGCTCATCGCGGAGGCAGTGCTGCCCACGTCTTCGGTGGTTTCCTCGGCGTTCTTTCGGAGTTCTGCGAAGGCTCTTCGCCACCAATCCCATACCAGGGAATCCCAATCGCGACCATCAAGCGCGAAGCCACAGGGAAGGGAAACTCGGGCAAGCCTCTTGTCTTGGCAGCCGCCTTCTCGAAGTTCGGTCCAGTCAAGAGCGAGGACGCAGCGGATGCGCTTTGGACTCTTGCCTGTGGCATGAAGGAACTAAACAAATGAGCCAGGAAGAACCTCTCGAGGAAGTCCTCGAGCCTGCAAACCACTTCGACTTGCTGCGCATCGACCCACTTCAAGCGATCAACGAGAAGTCGCGACGCGGGAGACAGCGCTATGGGGCCGAGTGGGTCGGCCATCGGCCGATCCTCGAGGCGCACGACGAGGCGCTCGACTTGGGAGCCTATCTCTTCTTCGAACTCGAGAAGGGTGAACTCGACAGGCAGCTCATCGAGGAGCTGATCCGTCAAACGCTGAACCTGATCCAAGGCGTTCGGGTAGCAGCAAAGACCTTGGAGGAGACTCAATGAGCTGGAAAGATCGTGTAAAGGAATTTCGGCGGGTTCCTGTTGCTGAGCTACAGGCGAACCCGAAGAACTGGCGGGAGCATCCGAAGGAGCAGCAAGAAGCGCTTTCGGGGGTACTCGAGGAGGTTGGGATTGCGGGAGCGCTACTCGCTCGAGAGACGCCCGATGGTCTCGAGCTGATCGATGGGCACTTGCGTTCCGAGATGAATCAAGAAGTCGACTGGCCTGTTCTCGTGCTTGATGTCAACGAGGAGGAAGCTGACAAGCTCCTGGCCTCCATCGATCCGATCGCTGCAATGGCTCTCAAGAACGAATCCTCCTTAAATGACCTTCTCGCAGGTATTGAGGCAGAGAATGCTTCTTTTGCGAAGCTGCTCAAGGGACTCGAGACCAAGATCCCTGAGGCCCCGGACGACTTCAGCGACTTCGACGAGGACATCGAGACGCAGCACGAGTGCCCGAGCTGCGGCTACCGCTGGAGCGGCGGGGAGTGACTCTCTGGCTTCATCGTGGAGCGCATGGGTACTTCCCCGGAGACAAGAGGAACCTCGACACAGGTCCCTGCCCCACGGTTCTGGCCGGCGGCAACCTGGGAGCTGAATACTGGCTCGAGGATGATGGGAGAGAGTTCGTGCCTGATACCAGCAAGCCGGCCTATCGCGTACCCACGATGGATGAGATCCGCGCGATCCCCTGGAATGGCCTCACGGTCGCTTCGACATTCAGCGGCTGTGGAGGCTCTTGTCTGGGGTATCGCATGGCAGGCTTCCGCGTAGTCTGGGCAAACGAGTTCGTCCCTGCGGCTCAGGACAGCTACAACGCCAACAAAGCCGAGGCCTGCTACCTCGACTCGAGGGACATTCGAACCGTCAAGTCTGAAGAGATCCTCGAGCAGACAGGTCTTGCTCGAGGGGAACTCGACCTCTTCGATGGCTCCCCCCCCTGCCAGGCGTTCTCGACTGCGGGAAAGCGAGAGAAGGGCTGGGGCACCGAGAAGAAATACGAGCATGGGGCGACGCAGAAGAACGAGAGGCTCTTCGACGACTACATTCGCCTCCTCGATGGCTTGCAGCCGAAGACCTTCGTCGCGGAGAATGTCTCGGGCCTGGTCAAAGGCACCGCGAAGGGGATGTTTTTGGAGATCCTTCGAGGTCTCAAGGCCTGCGGTTACCGCGTCAAGTGCAAGCAACTCGACGCACAGTGGCTCGGCGTCCCCCAGATGCGGCAGCGCGTGATCTTCGTCGGCGTGCGAGAAGACCTCGGGCTCGAGCCTGTGCATCCGAAGCCTCTTCAGTACCGCTACAGCGTTCGCGACGCGATTCCGAATGCGCTCTTCGTGCCGTACATGACCACGGGGAAGACGCCAGTTCAACGAACGGCTGACAAGCCTTGCCCCACCGTCACCACTTTCAACGTGAGCGGGGCAGGCGACAAGATTGAAGTCGAGGGCAGTCACGAGGGATGGTACTCGGGAAGCCTCGAGGGCTATGCGACAGGCGAGGAGTGGGACAAGATCAAGCCAGGAGAAGCCTCGAAGAAGTATTTCAACCTCAAAAGAGCACATCCTGACAAGCCAAGCGGGACCATCCTCGCCTCGCATGGAACTCCTGGCAGTTCCGGCGTAGCTCACCCGACCGAGAAGAGGAAGTTCACGATCCCCGAGCTGAAGCGGATCTGCGGCTTCCCGGACGACTTCATTCTCAAGGGGACCTATGCGCAGCAGTGGGAGCGCTTGGGGAACTCGGTTCCGCCCGTGATGATGCACAAGGTCGCAGAAGCCATCCGGAGCGGAATCTTCGACAAGTGAAGTTCCCCCCGATTCGCATCTCGATTCCAGTCTCGACCTTGTGGCGAAAGCTCCACGAGTACCGTCGGAAGAGACAGCTCGAGCGCTTCCGGCAGCGTCGGAAGAAGGCTCGGGCAAGACGCTCGCGAGGTACTTCCTAAGCGCATCAATGAGGGTCTGGCTACCTGTTTTCTGATTGGTGTTTGACTGTTTTCGGTCCATCGCCTACCCCCCCAGATCAGAAGTCCCGCTCGAGCTTTGTCAGCTTTCCGGGCCTTTCTCTGATTTGCAGTGAGAAAACAGCGGAGCGCGATCATCGCCAACGAGCAGAACCTTAAGCCTTGGCCCAAAGGCGTCTCGGGGAATCCGAAGGGCCGTCCGAAGCGCAAGAGCTTCGAGACTCTGGTCGAGGAAGAACTCGATCGGCAGGTCCCTGGTGCCTCGTCGATGATCGGTCGAGAAGCGCTCGCAAGGCTCTTCGTCTCCCAGCTGCTCAGCAAGCGCAACAAAGAAGCCTTCTCCCACTACATCAAGAGGGCCTGGCCCGAGGTATCTCGCCACGAGATCAGCGCCGACGTGGAGATGAATGCGGAAATCGAAGTTGCAGCCGACGAGCTTCGCAGGCTCCTGGAGCGGGCTGAATGACGCAATCCAGGATCGAGAATCCTCGACTGCGAGAAGGGCTGCATCAGGCTTCGTCTGCGGTCCAGGCTCGAGCGCTCTACGACTGGGGCCTCTGGGCAAGGCCAAACCAGCTCGAGCCCTCTGGCGATTATCGATACTGGCTTGTGCTTGCTGGTCGAGGCTACGGCAAGACTCGAGCAGGAGTCGAGTGGGTCCGGGCTCAGATCGAGAGTGGCAAGGCCTCTCGAGCGGTAGCGGTGGCTCCTACCGCGGCCGACTGCCGCGACACCTTGACCGAAGGTCCCTCAGGCTTCTTGCAGTGCTGCCCTCCGTGGAATCGACCCACCTACGAGCCGAGCAAGAGGCGTCTCACCTGGCCGAATGGTGCCACCTGCACGCTGTACTCGGCCGAGGAAAGTGACCGCCTGCGAGGCGTCAACTGCGACCTCTTGCTCGCAGACGAGCTGGCTGCCTGGTCGAAGCCTGAGACCTGGGACATGGCGATGTTTGCTCTGCGCCTGGGGGACAACCCTCGAGCGATGATTACGACCACGCCACGGCCGACGAGGCTGATCCGGGAGCTGCTCGAGCACCGCGATGCGGTGGTCACTCGAGGCTCGACCTACGAGAACAAATCGAACCTGGCACCTCAGTTTCTCGAGGAGATCGTGCGCAGGTACGAAGGGACCAGGCTCGGGCGGCAGGAGATCTATGCGGAGGTCCTCGAGGACGTTGATGGCGCGATTCTGACTCGAGAGATGCTCGAGGCAGCGCGGGTCGAGAAGGTCCTCGAGCCTGGCCGAACCGTGGTGGGGGTCGACCCGGCTGTCACCTCGGGCGAATACGCCGACCGCACGGGGATCGTGGTGGCCTGCCTCGATGCTTCAGGAGAGCTCTATGCGATGGCCGACCGCTCGTGCCAGCTCGGGCCTGCAGGCTGGGCTCGCAGGGTCGTCGATGTCTTCCACGAGTTCGAAGCCGACCTGATCGTCGCGGAGAAGAACCAGGGCGGGTTGATGGTCGAACACACCATTCGCTCGGTCGAGACCGACGTTCCGATCTCCCTGGTCACTGCCACCAAGGGGAAGCACGTCCGGGCTGAGCCGATCCTCTCGATGTTCGAGCAAGGTCGTGCTCACACGCTCCCAGGACTCGAGACGCTCGAGGAGCAGCTCGGGCGGTTCACGCCTGAGGGATACGAGGGAGACGACTCGCCGGATAGCGCCGACGCCTTCGTCTGGGCGGCAACGGAACTCACGACGGACAAGGGGGCGCAGATCTTCTTATGAGCATCTTCTCGAGGAGAAGCGCCGAAGTCGCTCAGCCGCTCGGTGGGACCGTTTTGTCCCTGTCCAGGCTACTTGGGCACCAGGCCTATGACACGGACCCGATACGGACTGATGCAGACGCTCTGAAGGCCTATTCAGGCTGGGTCTATGCCTGTGTTTCGACGATCAGCCAGGACGTTCGAAGTTCCACATGGAACGTTTGGCAGAAGGCTGGTACCGGTCGAGAGGACTGGAAGGCGCTCGAGGAAGGTCAGGTCCCTGATGTTCTAGCTAGACCGAACTCATCCCAAACCTTCGCGGACCTTCTCGAGCTGACCCAGGTCCATCTCGACCTGGCTGGTCGAGCCTTCTGGCACCTAGTGACCGCAGGTCCTGGCGGTCGAGTGGTCGGCATCCAGCCTTTGAATCCCGATTGGGTCTCGAAGGCGGTCTACAACGACGCCAGAACCCAGCTCACAGGCTGGGAGATCGCGGTTGGAGGTTCTGGCCGAAGGACGCTGCCTGCTGAAGACGTGATCCTCTTTCGCTATCCCGACCCTGTCGATCCCGTGGGCGGGATGTCCCCCATTCGAGCCGTCGCCATGTCAGCCGACATGGACACCTATTCCCGAGCCTACGCCGCAAGCCACCTGCGGAACCACGCGCAGCCCACAGGCATCCTGACCACCGAGTCAGAGCTGACTCGAGACCAGGCCTCGACGCTCGCAGAAGCGTGGAAGGACTCGCACCAGGGCACCAACAACATCCAGGTCCTCGGCAAGGGTGCGCAGTATCAGCCTCTCAGCTCGACTATTCGAGACCTTGCCTACCTCGAGCTGAGCCGAGTAAGTCGAGACCAGATCCTCGCCGCGTACCACGTTCCTGCCTCGAAGCTCGGCCTGGTCGAGGACTCGAGTCGAGCCAACGGGGAGGAGAGCGACAGGACCTACTCGGCCCTCTGCTTGGGGCCTCGACTGAGGCGCTACCACGAACCAATTACGCAGCGAGTTCTTCCCAGGCTTGGGCTCGACTCGAGCCGGTTTTGCTTCGAGTTCGACCCGGTCGAGGTAGCCGACAAGACCTTCGAGCGCGATGCAGCACAGGCTGCCTTTCAGGCAGGCGCGATTACACTCGACGAGTATCGCGACCGGATCGGATTCGGGCCTGACCCGAACGGCCGCGGGGCAGTCTACTTCGTGCCGCTCGGATTCTCGGTGGTCGAAGAGCCTGACTCGAGCAGCCTGGCAGTCTCGAGCGATAGTCTCGAGGAGGACTCGGCGGTACTGCAAGACGCTGCTCGAGGAGAAGCAGGTCTCGGCGATAGCGTCGCGCCTGATCTGGTCCTGAATGGAGCACAGGTCGCCTCACTCGTCTCTGTAGTCGAGGCGATGATGGCAGGCACCCTCCCCTACCCGAGTGCTCTCGAAATCGTCCAGAGCGCCTTCGGTATGTCAGAGGAGAAGGCCAGGCGAATCCTCGGCCCCGAAACGAACGCCGGAATCAACGAGCCTCAAGCGGTCTCCGAGGCTGTGGATCGAGCGATGCGAAGCCTCGAGCTAGACGACCGGGAACTCGAAGACCCGAGCGAAGAGCGAATCGAGATCGCTGCGCTGCGCTTCCTCTCGTCCCAGGGCGAAGCCGAGCGCCGCATGAAGGGGCGTCTCCGAGCGTTCTTCTCCCGGATGCAGAAGGCAGTTCTTGCTGAGCTGAAGTCGAGCCCCCCTCGAGCAGCCTCACCGGCCGAGACTCGTGCTCCGATGCCCTCGCTCGAGGATGTCTTGCTTGAGTTCGACGAGGACTTGAAAGCTATTCTCTTCGAGGAGTCTTTCAGCACCTTCGGCGAAGGCTTCGAGTCTTTCAGCCAAGAGCTTGCCTCGACGATCTCCCCTGATCTCCACGTCGACTTCAACCTGGTCTCTGACGAAGTCATCGAGTGGGCTGCTCGAGAGTCAGCGAAGAAGGTCAAGGGGATCACAGCCGAGACGCTTGGCACGGTGCAAGAGATCGTCTCTTCCTCTCTTGCAGAAGGCGATTCGATCGACGGGATTGCCGACAAGCTGCGCGCCAAGTTCGACGAGTACAAAGGCGTCCGCGCCGAAACGATCGCTCGAACCGAGACAGCGAATGCCTACAACGCCGGGAAGTTCGAGAACGCTCGTGCCTTCGATGAAGCCAATGACGACTTGGTAGTGACAAAGACCTGGGTCCCAACCCAGGACGACCGGACTCGAGACGCCCATCGCTCGGGCGCGATCAAGAATTCGTCCGGACAAACTGCGCGAACGCTTCCGATCAACGAAGCCTTCTATGTCGGGGGTGAGCCCATGCAGCGCCCTCTCGACGATAACGACGGACGGACCAGCGCGGGGAACGTGATTCGCTGCCGGTGCGTTCTCATCAACGACGTGAGGGATGTCTGATGAACCTGAACGCTTCCGCTCGAGCACTCGAGGAAGAAGGCTCGATGAGCTGGTTCCGAGCCAGCACCAACGATCTCGACCGCCACGGAACCATCGTCGAACCGAGAGGAATCGACACGACGAACTTCCGAACAAACCCGGTGTTCATGTGGGGACACGACGCCTATGGCGACGGGTCTCCTCCGGATCTGGAGAATGTACTCGGTCGGGTCGTCGACTACCGCACGAGCGATGAAGCCTTCGACATCGGCGTCGAGTGGGCTGAGCACGACCGCGCTGTGATGGCGCGCGACCTGGTACGAGCTGGCTTCTTGAGTGCCGTCTCCGTCGGCTTCATTCCCGATGCGGACGGGATGACCACGCGCAGCGTCGATGGCTCGGAGGTTCCCGTCTATCAGCGCACGGAGCTGGTCGAAGTCAGCCTCGTGCCTGTCCCTTCCAACCCGAACGCGGTCGCTCTGATGCGCTCGCTTCGGATGCCCGTTTTCTCGAACCCCTCTCCGTCCCTCGAGGACGCAGATTCCGAGGGCCTCCGGGACGCAACTAGGACCCTGCTTGAGCTGGAACGAATCCGGCTTGCCCTGCGGTCCACTTCATAGGAGGTTCCATCATGGAACTCGCAACAGCAGTCGAGGAGCTGAAGGACGAAGTCCGACAGTTCGCCGACGAGACGGTGAAGCCGATTCAGGAAAGGCTCGCGTCGCTCGAAGAGCGCGACTCGGCCCCTACCGATGACTCGGTCACCGATATGGAGAAGAGGCTCATCGACAGCGAGCAGAAGCTCGCCGAGATGGGCGAGGTCATCCGACTTGTGCAGGTCAACGGCGGCATGTTGCCCGCGGCCGAAATGAAGGCGGAAGACCCCTACAAGAACCAGCTCGTGCCTCGCGTCGATGAGATGCGGAGCACCTGGGCCGAGAAGCGGACGATCGACACCGCCCTCTTCTCGTCCGACGCCGGGAAGCTCTCGACCGATACGGCCGACAGCTTCATCGACTTCTTCGTCAACGAGCAGACGACGCTCGGTCGTTGCCAGATTCGCCGCATGGCGGGTCCGCGTGGCACGATCGATCGCCTGAACTTCGCGACCGAGAAGATCCGACTGGCGACGGAGGCGACGGCCCAGGCCGTGTCCGATTCGGTCACGATCAGCCGCCGCAACCTCACCACGAACGAAATCGTCTGGACGGAGGACGTCTCGTTGTCCTTCCTCGAGGACAACATCGCCCGTGGCAACGTCGAGTCGGTCATTGCTGGCAAGCTCGGTCTGGCCTTTGGGACGGACATGAACTCGCTGGCCTGGCGAGGCGATACAGCTGAAGCGAACACGACCTTCCTGGGCGTGGACGATGGCTGGAATCACCTCATGGAAGCCGACAGCGACGTGATCGATGTCGACCTCTCGGGGAACAGCTCGGGAAGCATCTGCAAAGACAACTTCCGCACCGTGCTGAAGAACCTGCCCAACAAGTACCGGACGATCGGGGACCTCACGTTCTTCTGTCCTCCGGGCTTCGCGCAGGAGTACGCAGACGAGTATGCGGATCGCGCCACCGCTGGCGGTGATGCGGTACTCGTCGGCGGCTTCCCGAACCTTCGCTACTTCGGGATTCCGATCATCCCCGAGTCGGCGATGGTGACGAAGTCGGGCGACACGGGCGCAGCCGCGCTCGGGTCGAAGCTGCTCCTCACGCCGGTGTCGAACCTCGTGTTCGGCATCCAGCGCGACCTCACGGTCGATGCGGAGTGGAACCCGCGCAAGCGCGTCGTCGAGTACACGCTCAGCGCGCGGCTCGATCAGGAGTACGCGTTCGGTGGTGTGATGGTTCTCGGAAACCAGATCGACAGCAGCGTTCTGTAGGTGATGGGAACTAGCGTGCAAAAGACTCGAGCTGAGAAGCAAGAGCCTCGGTCCCAATGCTGCCTGGGGGAGAGGTGTGTTTGTGCGCTTGTACCTGTCGGTCGATGTCCCCTCGTGAGTTCGGGTGGTTCCTCTCACGAGGGGGCGTCGGCCTTTCCCGTCAGACTGACTTCGCTTCGGCGGTCGAAGGTGCGTGAAAGATGAGCCTCACTCGAGTCGATCAGCTCGCAGCACATCTCGGCCTTTCGTCGCCCCCCGTTCGTGCCCAGGCGACGCTCGACATTGCCGAGGCGATGGTCGCGTCCTACCTCTCGATCGAGTTCAATCAGCGCGGGGATGCGCTGCAAGAGCACACGGTCAGCCAGCGGATCACGCCTGTGCGTGATCGACTGACGCTCGAGGTCGGGGGCGGTCCGGTCACAGGCATCGAGTCGATCTGGTTCGACAGCGAAACCGAATACGTCTACAACCCAGACTTCTCGGGCTGGGTCGTTAGCGGTCGCAACGAAGACGGCACGGCGTACACCTTCAAGGCGGGGACGGAGTACCTCGTCACCTACCGAACCGGGTGGAGTGCTGGAGCTTCCGCATACAACTGGCAGTGGTATCGCAACTCGAGCGGGAGCTTCTCAGACCTCGACCGGCTCGGCTGGACTTTCCTAACCGGCGATCAGACCGCAACGAACGCAGACGGCGACCCGATCTTCGGAGCGTCTTCCACCGCACCTGATCGCATGATCTACGAGCTTGGCGTCGTCGCTGGCGATGACCTCAAGAGCCCGACGATCGCCCTCGACGGCAGAGCGTTCCCGTTCGTTGTCGTGCGCTCCAACCTCTCGCGCGCATCGACTACCGGGAATGCCGTCCTAGAAATGGGTTGGAAAGACGGGGACGGGCGTGACTATTACACGGGGAAGAAACGCTCCCATCGCGGCAGGAATCAAACGCCCGACCAAATCGTCGAGCGAAGCGTTTCAGGCGGACACAACAACTACCGCACAGACGTGATCGATATGGGCTTCCTCGCCGCCGGGCTGCTCGACGAGCAGCTCGAATCCCAGAACCGCGCCTGGATCGACGCCACGGTCACCGAGATCTCGATCAGGCTTTGGGCAGGAGGCGCGGACGCTCCCAACGGCGCGAAGTTCGACCTCGACTACATCAAGATCTGCGACGGCCTCGCGCGAATGCCGGAGCCTGTCCTGACGGCGGTTCTGGAGACGGCTCGCCACATCAGCGAAGGCGGCGGGTCGGGCGTCCAGGCGAAGTCGATCGGCGACTTCTCGCAGACGATGGGACCAGGCGAAGCGTCCGCAGCGATCCCGCCTTCTGCGCGAATGATGCTCGAGCCGTACCGGAGGCCAAGCTGGTGAACTTCGACCTCTTCAACAAGACCGCGGACATGATGCGCCCCGTCGCCGATTACGACGACATGGGCGGCGTCATCTATAACCTCGTGAACTTCAGCGGCACGACGCACTGCCGCATCTCTCCTGGCGTGCCGAGTGAGATCTCGAGCGGTCCGACCGAATACGCCGAGGCGACGACGATGGTCTACGTCCTACCTGGGCTGACGTATCAGCGGGACGACGAAGTCCATCACGGCGCTGCGGTCTACAAGGTGCTCGGCGTCATCGTTCCCAGCGTGCCTGACTACTACACGAAGCTCGTGTGCAAGGAGACGAGCAGTGGCGTCTAAAGTCAACGTGGATTGGAACGGCAAGGAAGCGCTCTTGAAGGCTTCTGAGCGACTGAATGCGAACGCCGAAGTCGCGGCGATGTTCCTCGAGGGGAAAGTCATTCGGTCTCTATCGAAGGGGCAGCCAGCAAAGAGAGTCGGGAAGCGCCTGGTCGGCCAGAGTCCTTCGAAGCCAGGGCAACCCCCGAGACTTCTCCACGGCAATCTTCGCAACTCGATCTATCACCGCGTCGTGCGAGGACGGCGGTCGCTTGTTATCGCGATTGGTGCGAATACGCCTTACGCAAGAGCGCTCGAGTTCGGGTACCCGAAGGGCAACCTCGAGGAGCGTCCCTACCTGCGCCCGGCAATTCGCAAGAACCGCGAGAAGGCAATCCAGAAGCTCGCTCGGGGGCTGTTCAAGTGATCGACCTGACCCGCTCGCTCGTCGACTATCTGCGCGGCGATCCGATCCTCGCGACGAAGCTCGGAGCCTTTCGCGGATACCCCTCAGTGTTCGGCGTCTCTCCGATCCCTGAACCCGCGACGACCCCGTTCATCGTGACGCAGTCGGTCGCAGACACAACGCTCGACAAGAAGAGCGGCGTGATGCGCGAGATCGAGCAGGACATCGGGATCTACGACGACGAAGACGGAAGCGTCGCAGACATCGAGTCGATCGCGGAGTACGTCCGCGAGAAGATGCGCGGCAGCTTCTCCGTTCCCGACTGGACGATCAGCACCGTCCACGTCAGCGGACCCACTATTTCGGACGTGGAAGATCTCCACGGTCGAACCCTATCCGCGAGGATCATCCTCGATCGGTAACAGCAGGAGGAAGGCCAAATGGCTGTAGACGGAAACGAGATCGGAATCATCATCGGGAGCGACCTGATCGGCTCCCAGAGAGGCGCGACCATTACGCGCAGCGCAGAGATGCTAGACGTCTCATCAAAAGAAGACGACGACGCGTTCTTCCTGGCAGGAAAGCGAACAATGAACGTCGAGTGCAACGCCTTCTATGTATCAGGAAGCACCGCTTACGCCTCGCTGGTGACCGCTTACGAGGCGGGCAGCGTCGTCACTTTGGTCTGGAGTGATAACGCCAATTCGGGATCCCCGACTGCCGTGAAGACAGTAAGCGCATTGGTTCAAAACATGAGCGTAGACGCACCCGCTCACGGACCCGCCGAGATCAGCATCTCGCTTCAGGGGACGGGAAACGTCACCTGATGAGCTTGACGGCTGACCAACTGCGAGGGCGCGCGCGCGTCCTGATCGACGGCGAAGAGCTCTTCCTTCGCTTCGATCAGGGCGCGCTCGCTCGCCTAATCGACCAGCTCGGTCTCGAGGGGCTCGTCTCGATCCCCAGTGCGGTCGCGCAGCTCGACCCGCAGACGCTCGCCGCCCTGGTTTGGGCCGGTCGTCTCTGGGAAGAGCCAGAGCTCGCGCTCGAGACCGTCGAGGGCTGGTGGTATCCCCTGCTCCCCACCTACAACGCCGCGCTCGAGGCGATCAACCTCGCGCTCTGGGGCGTCCCCG
>Ga0315315_10000590_pt1 | contig 31134 bp, 27 predicted proteins | sample M140m3416metaG_FD_203699 | JGI IMG/M metagenome (GOLD analysis project Ga0315315, IMG submission 203699) | Ammonia-oxidizing marine archaeal communities from Monterey Bay, California, United States - M1 40m 3416 | ecosystem: Environmental > Aquatic > Marine > Intertidal zone | place: USA... | reverse complement strand
TGAGTCGCTGGATTTTTTGCTGATGAAGCCTTTGCTGCATCAGGCGCCGTACTTTCCGAAACGACCAGCGTGAGCCATGGCCAGAAGCATGAGGTGCTTGGCCGGAAACTGCCCAAGACCACCGCTGAGGCAGTTTCGTTCACCAAAAGCCGTTGCCCCGTCTGGGCGACATGGGTCAGCAACCAGAAGAGTGGGTACAGGGTGCCATGAATGACTTTTGAGCTTGCTCGGGGTGGAGTGGTCCCCAGTCACGATGAGAACATCTGGCTTGAGTTCTTCAATACGAGGAATCATCTTGTCAAGTTCCTCGATCTGTTTCACTTTGTTTGCGAAGTTACCGTCCTCGCCAGTTGAGTCGGTGTACTTAAAGTGCAAGAAAAAGAAGTCGTAGTCATTCCAGCAGGCTTTCAGTTCGTCAACCTGTTCTGCGAGTGTTTGCGGTGTGCCCACAAGCTTCATGCCAACAAGGCTGGCAAGGCCCTTGTACATCGGGTAGACCGCAATTGCGGCCGCTCGCAGCCCGTAGAGCTCTTCATACGTCGGCAAGGCTGGCTTGGCAGCAAATCCCCTGAGCGTCAGACCGTTTGCTTTCGGCTCATCTTTGAGAATTTCGCAGGCCTGCCGAACAAACTCTTTTGCAATGTCGGCAGTTTTCGCCGCTACTGGATCAAGCGGCTGTGGGTCGAGAGGTGGTACGCCAGTAGCCTGAGGATCGGTATCAGCAACTCTGCCATCAAGGCCACTTCCTCTGAACACCACAACGAAACGGTGTTCTTTGACTGGCTTCACAAAGACTTCGTAGCCGTCGATTGCAACAGACTGAAGTTTTTCGACAACTTGAAAACTCTCTTCTGAAGGGATGCGACCAGCTCGTCGATCGCTGATGAGTCCGTTGCTATCGAGTGTGCAGAAGTTGCCACGAGCAGCGACGTCATGAGGGCCAAGTTCAAAGCCAATGCCGGTCGCCTCGAGTGCTCCTCGGCCGATCTTGAACTGGAGTGGATCGTAGCCAAAAAGGCCAAGGTGTCCGGGACCTGAACCTGGCGTGATTCCAGGTAGCACTGGGATACTCGAGCCACTGGTACCAATTCCAGCAAGCCTGTCGAGGTTTGGTGTCACAGCTGTCTCAAGCTCTGTCTTTCCACCCGGATCCAACGGCAGCCCGCCGAGCCCATCTGCAACGAGCATAATGATCTTGGAGCTATTCGTGCCTTTGAGTTCTTGGATCAGTTCGTGTTCGGTCACAACAGGGTCTCCGGGAGACGTGTGGAAAAAAGCTTCACTGAACCCTCAGTTGTCGGTTTCAGAGCCTGGGTCTGCAAGGGGGGGCACCTGACGTTCGTGTTGCCAGCAAAGCCGGAAGCCAAGATGGGTCAGATATCCAATTGGGCCTGAAACAAAAGTGAGTGCCAGAGAAAGGCTGCGCAGCGGCCATGGAATGTGACAGGCTATTGCTTCCTTCGCTACTACGGTTCCAACAACCATGTCGAAAACGAGATAATGAGTCCAGGCAGCCGCGAATACAAAGTCGTCACTAAAAGCATTTCGGAGCCCAGAAATGGTCATCACGTCGCTCGGCGGGGGGCCAAGGATCGTAAATCTCCAAGCAATGACCCCTAGGTAAATCGTAGCTAACATTCCGGGGATGAGCCGTTTGCACAGCGTATCACGGACAAAAAGACGCCCTGGAAAGACGATCAGTGGGATCCATGCAAGGAGGGCAATCGTGTTTGTTATTTGAAAGAGTTGCTCAGCCATCCTGTTCTCCGGTAAGGTTTCGCGGTCTCAACGATGTGTGGTACGTCTTCAGTGAAAGCCTAGCATTCGAATGAGTTGAGTATCAGAGTTTTTGTGTCTGGCATTTTGTCCTTAAAAAGAGCACCACTGCATATGAGCGCCGCGCGATCCAAACCCTCCATTGATCCAATTTCCTATGATGCCTCGGCCGTGCTTGCTACCGGTGGAATCCAACAGTCGGATTTGGATGCACTTGATAGTCCACTCGCCGAAGCGAGGAAGACAAGCCTTGAAGATCTTGAGCGTTGGAGGGCAGGAAGTGCTGGAGCAGAGCCACTTGACCCAGCATTTATTGATTTGCCGGAACGTCTCCTCGCCGATTATGGAACAAGCCGTCCAAAAAGTGAACTGTTTTCAATACTCCAGACAGCACGACGTCTGCGAGAAGCAGTAGATCGCGTCGTTGTACTTGGTATTGGCGGGTCGTACATGGGCACTCGGGCGCTCTTTGAGTCGTGCTGTCACCCATTTCACAATGAACTCTCCCGAGGGGAACGAGGTGGACGACCGCGTCTGTCATTCGAAGGTTTCAATATTGATAACGATTCTGCGCAAGGCCTTCTCGATGTGCTGCAATCGCATCCCCACGGAGTTGATCGAGATGATCTTCTTGCTCAATGGGCAATGCTGGTAGTTAGTAAAAGTGGTGGCACTCTTGAGACTGCCGCAGCGACACGACTTTTCCTGCGTGCACTTCATGCATCAGTTGGTGGCGATGCGAGGCAGGTCGCGGAGCGAGTTGTTCCAGTGACAGGAGCGAGCGGAAAACTTGCGAGCTTGGCAAAAACAATTGGATGCCCAGATGTTTTTGGCATACCTAATGGTGTCGGCGGACGATTCTCCGTGTTTACTGCGGTTGGTCTTCTGCCCGCTTCAATTGTCGGTGTCGATATTGTTCGCCTCCTCGAAGGCGCTGCAGCAATGACACAACGCTTTCGGGAGTCACCGGTTTCTGGAAATCCTGTTTTGCAGTACGTTGCAGTCTCCCATTTGGCTGAAAAGCAAATGGGAGCAACCATACGGGTTCTTTCAAGCTGGAGTAATCAGCTTGAGTCAGTCGGTCTTTGGTACGACCAGCTGCTCTCTGAAAGCCTTGGGAAAGATGAGAAGGGTGCTACCCCACTGACTGCGGTCACCACTCGTGACCTGCACTCACGAGGGCAGCAGCATCAAGATGGGCGACGAGACAAGATCATCACAAATCTATGTGTTGGGGAGCCCCGACGTGATCATATTGGCCTGCCTCCGCTAAGCGGGTCGTCTGGCAATGAAGATCAACTCGATGACCTTGTTGGTACAACATGGCCGACCATGCTTGCAGCCGCGACAGACGGCACAAACGAAGCGTATGCCTCAGCGAAACGCCCAACGGCGACTATCCATCTGCCGCAAATAGATGAATTCATCATTGGTCAGCTTCTGCAACTGCTTATGCTTGCTACTGTTGTTGAGGGTCGGCTTGTTGGGACGAATCCATACGGCCAGCCGGGTGTGGAGGCATATAAAAAATTTATGATGAAAAGGCTTCGGCCGAATGAATGACACGAGGTTGTTGCTGCTTGTGCTAAAATCTTGAAATTCATCTGCATGGAGAAATAAATGGCCGTTACAATTACATGGACAGGACACGCTACATTCCTTGTGGACACCGGCGCAGGCGTTCTTCTCGTTGATCCATTTTTGGATGAATGCCCAACGTCAGCCCTCAAAGCATTTGAAATCGACTGTGATGCTATTCTGCTCACTCACGGCCACTTTGATCATACGGCTGATGTTGTAGCAATTGCGAAAAGGGTGAAATGCCCAGTTTTTTGTGCATTTGAAATAGCCGAGTGGCTGAGTAAGCAAGGTGTCGATGGTGCGGTTGGTATGAATCTTGGAGGCATGACAAATGTGCCTGGTGGTGTTGCCAAGATGGAAATGGCGCATCACTCATCAAGTCTTCCCGATGGCACATACGGCGGATCAGCAGCGAGCTGGCTTCTTGAGGTAGGGGGGAAGCGAATATTTCTGGCTGGGGATACGTGTCTCTTTGCGGATATGGAACGTATTGGCAGGGTGGATTCTCAAGGGAAGCGACTTGACTTAGCTGTTCTTCCAATTGGCGACATGTTTACGATGGGCCCAGATGCCTCGCTTGAAGCAATTCGTCTTCTGAAGCCATTTGCGGTCTTGCCGTGTCATTATGGTACATGGCCCCCAATTGAACAGGACGTTGAGATGTGGGCCTCACGTGTTCGCGCTGAAGGCATCGCTTCTCCGCATGTCATTGTGCCGGGAGATTCAGTGACTCTTGACTAAGCCTGAAAAGCCACCAAGTATTTTGTCTCTCACTTGGGCTTGTCTCTCACTTGGGCTTGTCTCTCACTTGGGCTTGTCTCTCACTTGGGCTTGTCTCTCACTTGGGCTTGTCTCTCACTTGGGCTTGTCTCTCACTTGGGCTTGTCTCTCACTTGGGCTCAGAGGTTATCCAAGTGAGGAATATCAAGCTAGGAATAGTTGGGTTTATTCCTTGGGGTCACTTTCTGGCACCTGCACCTCAACCATGTTATTGGTGACTCGGACTGGAAAAATATCAACCTTAAGTGCCGGGTTATCGCACCAAGACCCATCGCATGTTTGGAATCGCCAGGCGTGCCAGGGACATGTGACAATGCCATCAACAAAAGGGCCAGAGCCTAAAGACGCACCCATGTGCGGACAGAGATCGTCCATCGCATGGTACGATTGACCATCGAAAAAAATGGCGACAAGTCGCCCGGCAACCTCAAAAGTCCTGCCTTCTCCAGCTGGTATCTCACCAGCAGAAGATACTGGAGTGAAGGGAATGTGTGAATTGTCGGTTGTCATGTCTGGCCCATCGATATGATATGAAGAGCATTCGGTTCAATCACCATCATCTGTTTTAGCAGTTTTCTTTAAGAGCAAACAGCGTGCCTCAACCGATAAAACTTCTTGTGTTAGACATTGATGGAACCGTCACGGATAGTCGACACGAAGTTACAGACGCTGCCAGAGAATTGGTGCAGGAGTCTCAGGCTGCCGGCATTCGAGTCATTCTAGCGACTGGCCGTCGATATCGAGATGCCCTCCCTGTTGCGATAGAATTGGGTCTCCGCGGGCCTCTTGTCACTGCCTCGGGAGCACTCGTAAAGTTACCTTCAAATCACGAGACTCTTTTCCGATCCTGTTTCAAGGAAGAACTGCTTTCACAAGTCCTCGACTGTGTCATTGGGTTTGGCCACGAGCCAGTTCTCTACACAGACAGCTTTAATGAAGGTTTTGACTTCTACTGTCGGACCCTTATCTCATGCAGCGAGGATGGCACGGCGACTGGTTTTGGCGAATACCTTCAATGGAACAAACAATTAGCTCGCGTCGTACCAACGCTTTGTGAATCTCTTCCGCAGGAAATATTTTCAGGTTTTGTCATGGGCTCTGCCACTCAGATGGAGCAACTGGAGGTCGGACTCAATGCGCGTTTTTCAAATGTGTTGTCGGTTCATACAATACGAAGCCCTCGATATGCTGATTGGCTTTGTGAGATAGCGCCGGCTGGCATTGATAAGTGGTCGAGCGTCTTGCGACTTGCGAAAACATGGGGAATTTCTGCGAATTCCATCTGTGCAGTGGGTGACGACAGCAATGACCTTCCGATGATTGTTGGGGCGGGTCTCGGTGTTGCGATGGGAAATGCACGGCATCAGGTGCAGGGTGTAGCAGATCACGTTGTTGGTGGCCATGAATCAGGTGGGCTCCTCGAATTAGTCCAGATTCTCACAGAACGCTAGCGCCTATCTCTCGTATTTTGCCGCAACGAAACCGTTTTTGGTGACTCACCTTGTTCGAAAAGGAGGTGTTCTCTAGAGGTAAGGTTCAGTGAAGCCTGTCGCGTTATTCGGTAAAAAGTCGAATCTGTACACGGAAAATCTCTATGGACCTCAAGATTCAGCGACTATCACCCACTTGCAACCAAACCGGGTCTGAATTTAAGGCTGGCGACGTTATTTTTTCTGCGCTTGTTCGTGAGGAAGGCAATCTTGTGCGACGCGACTGGTCGCATGAGGCTTGGGTATCCCCTCCCGATGGAACGCTTGCATGGTGGAGAAGCGTTGTTCCTGAACAGATTGATCAAGGGGCCTCCCTTGCCCCTGTAGAAGTACTCCTCGACACCCTTGAGTCACTTGCGGATCAGCCCGAGGAAGCCTCTTTACGCTATCTGTTAGCACTACAACTTCTACGACGAAAAGTACTTCGGTTTGCTGAAAGCCGCAGTGAAGGAGAGGCAGATGCCAGTTGTCATACTGGAGAGGTGGTATCGCTTGCCTGTAGACGTCGGGATTGTGAATATCATGTCATGGCTGTCTTGCCTGAAGCCGAAGAGCATGCAGCTCTAGAGGATCGTTTAGCCTCCCTCTTGTGGTCTGGAGGTGAGTCGTGACTTTAGCTGAAAAAACAACGTCATCTGCATCTCTGCCATTGGTGCTTTTCGTAACCGCTGTTGTTCTTGTTGCTGGCAGTGGCGCTAGTTGTCCCAATGTTATTCGTGGTTATCAGGTTGGGGTGATGCCCTTGCCGCGGACGCTTCCAGCTCAACCGACTCGTGAGCAAATTATTGCTGCTATTGAGGACAACACATCAAGGGTGCGAAGTTATAGTGCGTCTCAGGCCGTGCTTTCAGTGCCAGGTGTACCGAGGCTTTCAGCGCAGGTTGCGTGTGAGCCTCCTCGACGATTTCGTTTGCGTGCGCAAACATCGCTTACTGGGAACGAGCTCGATATTGGCAGTAATGACGACCTTTTTTGGCTTTGGATACGACGACACGAGCCTCCGATCATGTTGTTCTGTCAGCACGATCAGTATGAACAGTCTTCGGCTCGGCAGGTGGTGCCGATTCGAGCAGACTGGATGCCGGAATTGTTGGGATTAGTTCGTTTCAGTCCGCAGGATCGGCATGAAGGCCCATTTTTGGGTGCCGACGGTCGCCTCGAAATTCGGAGCACAATCGACTCGCCGGATGGTCCGCTTGTTCGTTCGATAATCCTTCACCCAATGACCGGTCTCGTTGAAGAGCAGCACTTGTTTACGTCCGCAGGAAAACGTCTAGCAAGCGTGCGGGCGTCTCGACATCGCATGGACCCTGGGTCGGGTGCAGCCTTGCCAAGGCTCATTGATGTGTCTTGGCCCGGATCCGGTGTTGAGTTTACCCTTGAGGTAACAAGCTTGGTAACGAATGTTCCAGCTGCTGACCCAGGGCAACTCTGGCAAATGCCCACATACGATGGCTACCAGCCAGTTGATTTAGCTGACCCGGCTGTGGTTGTCGCCCCTGCTGTTGCTCCGATTGGTCAATGAGCCGAGTCAAGACGCTGTAGGTGGATTGTTGCTAGTATCGGTTGTATTTTCATTCTGTCGAATTGACTTACGAGCCCTCGATAACCGAGGACCAATTGAGTTGACAGGAATTCCAGTTGCCTTGGAAATTTCGCTGTAGCTATGTCCCTCAAGATCATGCATACGAACAAGCACACGGTCCTCCGTTGAGAGACGTTTCAGGTAATGCTCAATTTCATCTTGTTGAGAAACTTGCTTGTGAGGAGTGGTTGCGCTAATTGGCTGCTCAGTAAAAGAGTTGTCATGAGAAAGAGTTTTCGGTAGGCGACTTCGATGGAGCACGGCATGAACCGTCACTCGCCGTGCGATGACCGTGAGATACGTTGGAAGTGTTGAACGACCAGCGAATAGCCTGAGAGAAGCCATGTTACGAAATATGAGTTGAGCAAACACCTCAGCAGTGAGTTCGTCACGATCATCGGTTGTGATGTCCCAACCACGTCTCTGTGCAGTCTTCGTGACAACTGCCTGAATGAGACGCCCAAACCTTTGAATAAACATATTCCAAGCTCGAGCATCGCCTGAAAGGCATGCTTTTACGAGTGCTTGATCAATGGCCGAACAATGAGAATTATTCTCATTGCCCGGATTCGTCGTACTCTCGATCACACCGGTATCTCCGCATATATTTAACAGTTCCTGAACTATACCCCTTGTTTCTACAGGTAACCAAGTTGGAAGTGCCGAAGAGAGCAATTTTCCGTTTAGTGGGACTCTCATTGAAGTTCTGAATCGGGTCTATCCGATGGAGAATTCGTTGACAGGTGGCTTTAGGCTGCCTAGTATGCCGCTATCGAGATCTTTGTTGATATCGCTACGCTTTATGTATCCGGCGAAGTTTAACTTTGTATTTCGTTTGTGGTGTCGAAAATTCGTTTTCGCACATTGGTTTTGGTTCCAGGTCTTTTGATAAGGAGTTAGCCTAATATGACGCATGTCGTCGCTGAGCCCTGCTTCGCCTGTAAATACACAGACTGCGTTGTAGTTTGTCCGGTTGAGTGTTTTTATGAAGGCGACCAGATGGTTTACATTCATCCAGACGAATGCATCGACTGTGAGGCGTGCGTTCCAGAGTGTCCAGTGGAAGCAGTATTCCACGAGGATAATTTGCCTGAGGAATGGAAGCCCTTTACGGAATTGAATGCAGAGATGTCACCACAATTACCAGTTATTACGGAAAAAAAAGATCCGCTCTGTTGAGTCATGTTTCGGTAGATACAGTCTAAAATGCACAACAGAAAATGGTGATTCGAGGCCTCGTGTTTCTTAAAACATGAGGCCTCATTTATTGTTGAAGATCGGCAAGCCAATACGCCTTGTTAACAAAACTCCTCCAGCTTGCATATTTCGGGTTGTGTAATTTTACGGTGAGAAGAGGGCTGTACCGCGGCTTGCGTGGCTTTCGAGTAAGCACCATGCCTGCTTCCCGGGGTGTTCTGCCGCCCTTTCGAACGTTACAGGCTACACAGGCACAAACAATGTTGTCCCACGTAGTCGGCCCGCCTTTACTTTTCGGTATCACGTGATCCAGAGAAAGTTCGCTTGTTGGTTGATGCCGGTTGCAGTATTGGCAGCGATTTGCATCTCTGGCGAACACATTCTTCCGGTTGAATCGCATGTTTTCTCGTGGTAGTTGATTGCAGCTGGGGAGTCGAATGACTCGCGGAGCTTGCAAATCATAACCAACACCCCTGATCCAATCTTGATCAGGAGTTCGGCCGAGTGTTTCGAGGGCAGACAGCTCTCTCCAAGAATCAATGGAATGGGCCGAGAAATGACCCTGCTCAATATGCACTACTTCGGCAACATTGCGAAAAAGGAGAGCAAGGGCCCTTCGGACATTGGTGACATGCACAGCAACGAATGAGCGGTTGAGCACGAGGACGCTCATGCCTAAAGTTGTGTGTCGTTGGGATGAAAAAATTGCCGTAGTGCTCATCCTCGTGTCCTTGCTGTTACTACGATCACCCTGTGCACTGTAGAGAACAACCGTATAGCAGTGTACTAGCTAGCTGAAACTGCTGACAAATCAGTATTTTCAGCAGCAATGACCAGTGTTTAGGATACGTTGGTTCTGGTGGACAAAATGATGAATGGATTAAGACTTGCCTTTCCTGTTAGATACCGTCACACTTCAGAAAGAAAACAGGGCGTCAGAAAAAAACAGGGCGTCGTGAAAATGGGAACTCCCGGATTCATGGAATATCCCTGATCAGCTTGCGATTCATTATATTATTATTTATTTCGACAGACTCCGGAGGCAAATGTGCTTCACTATTCTTGTGATCTCTGTCAGAGGCCAATTGATCCGGCGGTTTGTATTCGCCACGTTGTCAAGATTAATGTTTTTCCTGCAGTGGACTCTCAGAATGATGAGGACAGTCTCGCTGGCAGCGAAACCCTTGGTGATGATCATCTCGACGACATGCACGATCTTCTAGAGCGGCTTGAAGAGCAGGATCTTGCAGCATTTCTCGACGATGGAACACGGTCACTGCGATTTGATCTCTGTGATGCCTGTCGGCAAAGGTTCCTTCGGAATCCTTTGGGGATTCAGTCAAACAAGTCATTTACTTTTAGTGACAACTAATTTGTTTTGAGCTGATTCCTGCGTCCTAGTCGTGACGTGTAGATTGATTAAGGGCAGGGTCCACGTTACTGTGAGGGCAAGCTTCCTCGGTTTACTCGTCATCGTTGTCAGACTGTGAATCATGGTTGTCTGGATTCATTTTTTGCAGGAAATTTACTCCACGCTTGCGGAACTCTGGCTGGTCAGTAGGTTTTGATTAATTCATTGCCTCGCAGGAGAAGTCTCATGACAGCTACCAATCTTTCTATTGCAACCATTGCCGGAGATGGAACCGGGCCGGAAGTCACATCAGAAGCCATCAAGGTTCTCGATGCAGTTGCACGCCTTGAAGGATTTGAGTTTACCGTCGAATCGCTTGATTGGGGTGGTGATCGATATCTACGGACTGGAGAAATCATTCCGGAGGGCGGCCTCGATTTACTACGATCAAAAGACGCAGTTTTCCTGGGAGCCATTGGTCACCCGGATGTTGCACCGGGTGTTCTTGAAAAAGGCTTGTTGCTTGAATTGCGATTCAAATTGGATCAATATATTAATCTTCGTCCCGTGAAGCTTCTGCCCGGAGTTGAAACGCCACTTGCGGGGCGTGGTCCTGACGACATCGACTTTGTGGTTGTTCGAGAGAACACGGAAGACCTTTATTGCGGTGTTGGTGGGTATTTAAAAAAGGGTACGGCAGACGAGGTTGCGGTGCAGCAGGCCGTGTACACGCGGAAGGGGTGCGAGCGGTGTATTCGCTGGGCTTTTGAGTACACGCGTCGAAGAGACAGCCCTCAAAAGACACTTACGCTCGTTGCGAAAACAAATGTCCTGACGTTTGGCCATGATCTTTGGTGGCGAACGTTTCAAGAGGTTGCCAAGGAATATCCGGACGTCAAAACTGACTACAACCATGTCGATGCATGCTGCATGTGGATGGTGAAGAACCCCGACGCATATGATGTGATTGTGACAACAAATATGTTCGGTGACATCATTACGGACCTCGGTGGGATTCTTCAGGGCGGTATGGGTGTTGCAGCAGGTGGTAATCTAAATCCAGACGTTGGTGGGGTGAGCATGTTTGAGCCAATGGGCGGAAGCGCACCGAAATATACGGGCCTCAACAAAATCAATCCCATAGCAGCCATCAATGCCATGGCAATGCTTCTGGAACATTCAGGGCAGCCACAAGCTGCCGCTCGTATCGATCGAGCTGTTGCATCTGTGACTGGCACAAAGATGCAGAGTCAGGCCGCAGGGCGTATGGGCTTTGGAACAAGTGAGGTCGGCGATCTCGTAGTGGCCGCCCTCAGCTAGAAGGAACACGGCTTAGAGTCTTTTAAGTCGTTCCGGTTGCAACTCGCTGACCTGTTTGCTGACTTTTGGCAGCGGCGTCAACAATCTCTATTGCCCGCATGATGTCATGAAGGCTCCCCATTCGCCGTACGAGACTCATTGTTGATCGATGAAATTGGAGCAGCATAGATTCATCAACCGGTCGTTCACTTTCTAATGATTCTTGATGCCTCCCCGCTTCATCAAACCAAACAAGGTTCGTTGGAGGGTCGATAAATGCAATGCCTCGTTCGCACGCAACCTGCAACGCAGCTGGGGGCCGAAAAGTAACTGCCTCCTGCCATGACGATGGAATGTACTGGCCGTAGCTAATCTGGGCGAAAGCTCGAGTTGCAGAATCTTGAGCTCCCGCGAAGGCGAGGTTCATCATTTGGTAGTCAGAGTGGTCATCTTGGCAATCGTTTGTATGTCGGACAGAGACAACACTGGTTGGCTCGTTATTTACGATATAACGGCACCAATCGACCATTTCGAGAAGATCCCAGTTGTCATTCCCTGCCGTGCGCACAGATCGTCTCGCGTGTTCAGATGGTTGCGGCTGACGATGGTGACAAAAGAGCATTTTGGGGCGACCGAGTTGGGTGGCAATGAGTTCTTTTAGCCGAACCGTTGCGGGGGCATGCCTCCGTGATAGCTCAGCCATAAATGCGATGCCTGAGGATTCAACTCGGCTAAAAAGATGGTTTAATTGATCACGGCATGCTGGAAGAGAAGCTGCTGAATATACCGCCTTTCCTGCGTCGCATGCCGCGAGTATCGGGGCGGTTCCATACCATTGATCTGCAAGGCAAAGAACGGCATCAATGTCCATTCGGCCTGACATAACCCTAAAACCATCAACGGCTTCGGCGTGAAGTTCAGAAGCTGCACGAGAAGCTCGGTGAGAGACTTGCTCGCAGATTGCCCGAACCTCGAATCGATCTGCAAGAGATCGAATTGCCGGGAGATGTTGTGACTCCCAGCGATCGCCAAGGCCAACAATTGCAACACCTAATCTCATGCTGTGCCTTCAGGAGGTAACGAGCTCGATTCAGCCGATTCTGCGGCAACTTGTTCGTGTTCGTGTCGTAAGCCTTTGTCAGCGATGTCTTTTCGGCACCAGGCACCTCGCCAGCGAATTTCTTTGACACCTTCATACGCTTTCAGTTTGGCACGTGCCAGAGATTCTGCATGAGCAGTCACTCCTAGCACACGGCCACCGGCTGAAAGAATTGCTCCTGGCTCGTTGGGGTTTGTCGACGTTGCAGCATGGAAGACAACAACATTCTCAAGTTGACGAGCCTCTTCGAGTCCCCGAATGGCATGTCCCTTTTCAACGGTTCCTGGATATCCCTCCGAAGCCATAACAACAGTGACGCTTGCACCAGATTTCCACCGAGGTGGAGGTACTTCATTGAGCCGCCGATCAACAGCAGCGTCAAGAAGTTCGAGTAGGCTTGATTCCAGCCGGATGCAGAGAGCCTGGCACTCAGGGTCACCAAATCGAACATTGAATTCGAGAACCTTTGGGCCTTGTGACGTAAGCATGAGGCCGGCATAAAGAATGCCATGAAACGGTGTTCGACGTCGACGCATTCCGTGAACGGTGGGGACGAGTATGTGCTCCTCGATTTCAGTCAGGAGTGTTTGCGAGACAAAGGGAGCAGGGCAGAAAGCACCCATGCCACCGGTGTTTGGTCCACGGTCACCGTCGAGTGCAGCTTTGTGGTCTTGAAGCGGTGGTAGCGTCACGATGGTTCGCCCGTCTGTGATGGCGATAACACTGACCTCAACGCCATCAAGTCTTTCTTCGATAAGGACTCCAGATGCGGCATCGCGAAATTGAGGATCGCGCTGTAATTGGCCGATTGCATCAAGAGCTTCTTCACGGTTACTACAAACAAAAACACCCTTTCCTGCCGCGAGTCCGTCGGCTTTCACAACAACCGGCTCATCTTCACGGGATTCAAGGAAATCACGAGCTTTATCGAGAGAATTGAATTGTCTGTACGTTGCGGTCGGTATGTCGTTGGTATGAAGCAGTTCTTTGCAGAAAATTTTACTGCCTTCAAGTTGGGCTGCTTGGCCGCTTGGACCAAAGGCTCGGATGCCAGCTTCAGTGAGTGTATCGACAAGTCCGTTGACGAGTGGCGCTTCGGGCCCAACGACAACAAGGTCGATATTGTGTTGCTTAACAGCTTGTAAGACAGCAGCACTATCCGTTGGGCTAATTGGCAGATTCGTTGCTTCGAGTGCAGTACCTGCATTTCCAGGTGCGGCAAAAACACGGGCGCCGTCGCGTGCTAGTTTCCAAGCAAGAGCATGCTCCCGTCCCCCGCTGCCTACAATAAGTACATTCTTTGATCTTTGCATGAAAAGTTGTCTGTCTCTGGTAAGAAAATCGACGCCTCGTGGTTATTGTGAGTCTGTTGTGGAATTCGTCAATTCTGAACTAATTTTTGAAAAAGTATCGAAGGTTTTCGTGAGATTTTCAAAATGCTTTGAAAACAGGTCAAAAGGAGGGGGCGAGAAAGGTAATCCTCCTCCATTCGACGTTGACACCTACGCTGTGATAGATAAAGTTAGATAGAGTTCGTGAAAAAAATCACGAAGTGGCCCAATCCCCTTAAAAATGGATTTTTATGCGGAATAACTGGGTCTTGCAGAACCTGCTGTAGGAGTGTGTTGTTGGAAACTTTCATTGAGTTCTCAAATACTCTGTGTTGTGCCGCTGGTTCAAAGATGTCGCATTGCAGTTGGGCAAAGGTGCTTAATGGCTGAAAAGAAAAAGATGTCGGTGGCGGACATATTGGCTGCGGCGAGGGCTGATAAGCAGTCTGCCACGGAATCTGAAAAACCCGTTACAAACACTGAAGCCGTAGCTTCTGATGCTAGCGATACAACTGCAGCTGAGTCGCCGGTCTCCGAATCCCCTGCGTCTGTAACTCAATCTGCAACAACGAAGCCGAAGTCATCTGGTCGGCCAAGCGTTCAGGAAATGCTTGCCATGGCGAGGGCGAACAAGGAAGGGCCTTCTGCCGAACCGAAGGCGACACCGAAGCCTGCAACCAAGCAGCCTGCCGCAAAAAAAACGGCGACTGCCAAGCCGTCTCCAGTGGATGGTGCCAAGAAGAACGTGCAGCGAGACACAGCAAGTATTTTGGCAGCAGCGAGGGGTGGTGCGAAACCTGGCCCGGTAAGCAAAGCTGAGGCTCCGGCCTTTTCGAAGCCAACTGCAAAACCCGTCGCAAAGAAGGTCGCCAAGGCACCGTCTCGGCCAGTTCCGCCTCGGCCTGAACGCCCAAAGCAAGAGAAAGCCAATAAGGTCGCCGCTGCCGACGATAGGCGTGGGTTTTTATCTTATACAGTCGGTTCGTTTATGGCGGTCGGGTTTACTGCTTTATCAGCTACGACAGGACTGTTCAGTCTTGGCCTCGCACGATTCTTCTTCCCGAACGTGCTCGCAGAACCTCCGAGTCGATTTAAGGTTGGTAGCAAAGAAGGTTTTCCGTCTGGAGTCGTTGAAACTAAGTTTGTCGCTCAATACGGCGTGTGGGTTGTGAATGCTGACTTTGAGGGTGTTCAGCAGATTTACGCCCTGAAGACAGTTTGTACACACTTAGGCTGCACGCCCAATTGGCTTGAGGCTGAGCAAAAATTCAAGTGCCCGTGCCACGGCAGTGGTTTTTACAAAGACGGAATAAATTTCGAGGGACCTGCTCCCCGGCCACTTGAGCGATACGCAATAAGTATCGCCGGTGACGGTCAACTCGAAGTCGACAAGAGTAAATCATTTCAGGAAGAACTCGGGCAGTGGAGTGATCCGGCTTCGTACGTTACCGCCTGAGGAACAATTTAGACACGCGATCGATGTAATCTTTTTCAACTAGGCTTAAAGCAATGGCTATTGGCGAAACAATCCGAAACTCACAGATTTGGAAGAGTATCTTTCGGCATCCAATGCCGTTAGATCGTCGTAATCGTATTGTCGTCATGCTGACGAATTTTTTCCTTCATCTTCACCCTGTTTCAATTAAAAAACAGGGTATCGCTCTTTCGTTTACCTGGTGTATGGGCGGAGTCACCTTTTTCCTGTTTCTTGTTGAAACGGTGACTGGTGTGCTTTTGATGTTCTATTACCGCCCAACGCTTGAGTGGGCGTACAATGACATTCTTGCATTACGTGATGTCACAAGTCTCGGTATTCTTCGTGAGTTGCACCGGTGGGGTGCCCACGCAATGGTCATTACGACATGGCTCCACATGTACCGAGTGTTCCTCACGGGTAGTTACAAGCCTCCCCGTGAATTTAATTGGGTAATCGGAGTCATCTTGCTCTTACTCACCCTGCTGCTTTCTTTCACCGGGTACTTGCTTCCATGGGATCAACTGGCTATTTGGGCGATCACCGTTGGGTCAAATATGGCACGTGCGACGCCGATTCTAGGATATGAGGGTCCTGGTTCGCAGTTGTTAACGATTGGTGGCATCGACATGATCACGGATGGATCGGATGCTCGATTCGGGCTGCTCGGGGCGAGGTTTGTTGGTGAAGAAACGCTGAATAGATTCTATGTGTTGCACTGTATCGCCATACCGCTCGCTACAGCACTCTTATTGGCTATTCACTTTTGGCGGGTTCGCAAAGACGGTGGTATCAGTGGTCCGTTGTGATTAAGTGATGAGTTGTTTTGTATGGCGTGCTTGGGTTTAGTAGTTAAAGATTCACGATCGAAAGTAATCGTTCACAATGCATTCTAACGGTTTTTTTCTTACCGACGTCGCCGGTTTTCTGGGTGGATACTATGCTTTCATAGCAATAATGAACGGCATCGCGGCTCTTGTTTTGTGGCGAAAAAAAGACGCAGCTGCTTGGGCTTTGGTGTGGTCTGTATTTGCAGGCGTCATGATGATTTTTGCCAGCCTTGCGTTGTCCGGTTCGAAATCAATGGTTCCCATTCTGCCTGAGGGAATTCGCGGGCTTGTTAATAATCTTTCAGGTCCGGTTTTGTACACGCTTGGCACAACGGCAATTCTCGTAATTCTGTACGTCTTCAGAAAGTTTTTCGTCCAGCCGATGGTTGCCTGGACTGTGCTGAATGCTTCCTTGCTGTTGCTTGGGCTTTCAATGGCCGATGAGAATTTTGCCGCTATCGTCATGAAGCCGGACAATGTCCCTATTGTCGGGCTTGTATACCTTTTGGCATTTTTCACGTGGGTTGCGACAAAGCAGGCAGTTGTGAATGACGAGCGAATTAAGCAGGGTTTGCCAGTCATTGAAAAAGTAAACGATGAGAAAGTGCTTGTCTGGCCAGATCTTGTTTACACAGAACTTATCTGCATGATTGCGGTCTCTGCACTTTTGCTTGTTTGGGCAATTTTCCTTCCTGCTCCTCTCGAAGAGCCAGCGTCTAGCGTAAAGACTCCAAATCCTTCGAAAGCACCATGGTATTTTCTCGGCCTTCAAGAAATGTTGGTCTATTTCGACCCCTGGTATGCGGGTGTCGTACTGCCAAGCTTGGTTGTGTTTGGCCTGATGGCGATGCCGTACCTTGATTTCAATAAAAAAGGAAATGGGTACTATTCGATCGAAGAACGGAAGTTCAGCTATTTGGTGTGGCAGTTTGGTTTTTTTGAATTGTGGATCACGCTGATCATTCTCGGTACGTTTCTTAGAGGGCCGAACTGGAATTTCTTTGGTCCATTTGAATATTGGACGCCCTACAAAGTTGAAGTGCTCAACAATGTCGATCTTCCACAAATGTTTTGGGTTCAGTGGTTGAATCAACCGCTTCCGCGAGCGCCTCAGGATGCGGGCCTGCTTTCACAGATTGGGTACATTCTAATGCGAGAGTCGCCCGGGTTGCTTGTGATGGGTGTATATCTGGTCGCACTGCCACCACTCATGGCGGTCACAATTTTTCGTGGATTCTACGCAAAAATGGGCTTTATTCGTTACATGGTGATGTCAAATCTGATGCTCTTGATGTTGACGCTACCTTTGAAAATGGCCCTGCGATGGACGTTGAACCTAAAATACATCATTAGTATTCCCGAGTTTTCCTTGAATTTTTGAGTCTCCTGTTTTTGTATGAGTTGTTTTTGTAAACCCGACCCGTATGAGTTAGTCGATGCCTGCAACTGAACAAACTTGGTGGAACATGAAGGTGCTGCACATCTCATTTTGTGTGGTTGCTGTTGTTCTCTTAATCGCGACCGTTGTGATGCTGACGGTGGATCACAATCGTCCTTGGAAAAAGTACCAACGAACGTTTCGGGCTCTTGAGACATGGTCGGCATCCGCGAACGTGTCCGCAGAGAACTCTCGGGCTTTCGCTGCCAAGACGAGTGAACTCGAGGCATCCTTGGCAGAAGTGCGACGGGCCGACTTAGACCCACCGCTTGTTATGAAATTTCTTGACCAAGCTGAAACAGTAAAAGAAGACGCCGAGGCAGCGGTGTTCGCGAGGGAAGATGTTGCTCGACTGAAGAGCGCTACGGATCCAGATGAGCGGTTTCAGTTGCGAGGTGACTTATTGCAGCGGTTCCAAGACATCGTAGATAGATCTAGGTTTCGTGAGGACAACAGTGCTGGCAGTTTGAAACTACGGAAGGCGAATCTCGACAAACGGCGTGCCGATTACGAATTGGCAGTTTCTGGTGAAGCCGATCCTGAGAAGCAAAAAGAACTCTTGGTGCTTGCCGATCAGCAAAGAAAAAAGGTTAGGGATGCGACGCTTGTTTTCCAGGAAGCGAATACGCATCGAAAGCAACTTGTAGACACGCTTCGGCAGATTACTGCAACGGAAGATGCTGCCTCGAAAAATCTTTCGAGTCACCGGCAATCATTGGTTCTGCTAAAGAAAGCGTTGGCGGATCGGGCGCCTAACATCGGCAAGACGGTTCTTGAATTGCCTGTGCTAGATGCTTTTAATGGCCCGCTGCGGGTCGATCAGATTTGGCTTCCAAAGTTGACGCTCAATAACAATTTTCGTGATGTTGCTCGGTTCGACAGATGTACCACGTGTCATCAAGGCATGGATAAATCGGCGGCGGGATCGCCATCGGAGCCAGCGTATCCGGAAGTTGCAAGCGTTGAGGTTGTTATCCCGACCCCCAAAAAGCCACCAGTATTCGAGGAGGGGGAAAGCGAGCTTCAGCAAATGGAAGATGTTTTTGGCTTCCAGCTTGCAGCGAAAGGTCTCTTTCGCGAGGAATCACCGACCGTCAGTGTGGTTTTGCCCGAATCTCCTGCGGCGATTGCAGGTCTTCAGAGCGGTGACATCATAACGGCAGTGGGTGGTGGGCGAACTTCGGTGCGTGCCTTGGCCGTCGCTGCATTGCTGGAGAATGTGTCGTGGGGCTCGCCCTTGAGGTTGGACGTCCAGCGTGGCGTTCCGCAGCCCTACGCGACACACCCGCGGCTCGATCTTTTCGTGAGCGATTCAAGTCCACACTCAATGAAAACCTTCGGTTGTACTATCTGCCACCAAGGGCAGGGCAGTGCCACGAGCTTTAAGTGGTCCTCTCATTCGCCAAACACTCCAAAGCAGTCTCATGTCTGGCATGATGAGTATGGGTGGTTTAATAATCACCACTGGATTTACCCAATGCTGCCAGAGCGATTTGAGGAATCGAGTTGCTTGAAGTGTCATCACCAAGTCGTAGATCTTGAGCCAAGCGATAGATTTCCAGAGCCTCCGGCGCCGAAAGTTGTTGCCGGCTACCATTTAATTCGGCAGTATGGATGTTATGGCTGCCATGAAATCAAAGGCTGGTCAGGTCCTGAGCAGAGAGTTGGCCCCGATCTGCGTCTTGAGCCGAATTACCACGAAGTTGCCCAAGCGGTTTCTGTTGACCCCGGCACCCAAGAGATGGGTAGAACCTTCAATAATTGGGTCCAAGACGTCATCTCGAGCCCAGATGGAAATGACGCCAGACAGCGACTTCGCGAAGCAATAGATGCCGATGCTTCGCTCGGCGATGACGCGAAACTTTCTGGTCGAACCCATGTTCTTTCAACGCTCCTGAAAACACCTGAGACTCCAGGAATGTTTCCAAAGGTAGGGCCAAGTCTTCGACACGTGGCATCGAAGGTTGGTTTCGATTGGTTGTATGCATGGCTTCGTAATCCTCAAGACTTTCGTCCGTCGACCAAGATGCCACGGTTCTTTGGGCTCTGGGAGCACCTTGAAGGAGCAGGGCTCGAGGAATCTGAGCGGTATGAGCCTCTTGAAATACGCTCGATGATCGCTTACCTCACCTCGAGCAGCCAACCGTTTGCCTACATAGCTCCATACGATGGTATTACTGCAACTGCTGACCCTGTCCGAGGGAAGAAGGTTGTTGAAGTAAGAGGATGTCTTGCGTGCCACCAGCACGAAGACTTTCCTGCAGCAAAAAGCAATCATGGCCCAGAGCTATCTCGAATCGGTGCGAAGGTAGCCAGTCAACCTAATGGTGTTCGTTGGCTTTACAGTTGGCTTCGTAATCCAGCTGCTTATCATCCTCGAACAATCATGCCAAACGTGTTGCTCGAGCCGGTCACGCTTGATGATGGGTCGATAAGTGATCCGGCAGCGGATGCTGTTGCGTACCTGCTGCAGTCCACTGAGGGTTGGAGTCCAAAGGATATCCCCTCGGCATCAATGTCCAGTGATGAGAGGACATCGCTAGAAGAGCTTGCGACGCTGTATTTAGAAAGTCGGTTTCCATCACAGAAAGCAGCGACGGTTCTTCGTAATGGGCTACCAGAAGACACTGTTATTCGAGGTGATGAGGACGTGTTTGTCGGACTGGCAGCTGCGGAGCGGGATGAGGTGCTTCTCAATTATGTCGGCAAAAAAACCATAGGGAAACTAGCTTGCTACTCGTGTCACGACATTCCTGGCTTTGAGGACGCAAAGCCTGCTGGTGCAGCCCTTGCGGATTGGGGTAGGAAAGATCCGTCGAGGATTGCTTTCGAGCAGGTTGTTCAGTTTGTCATGAAAGATCTTTCGCATGGTGGTCATCATGATGATCCGCACAAGGGAATGATATCTTCGCATGGCAATCTGGCTGGTCATGGGAATGATCATGGTGATACTGAGCATGGCGAAAAAGAGCACGCGAGTAGCGATGTTGCCTTCGAAGAAGACGATACGTTTGCAACTGATCTCGCCTATGGCGTGAAGGAAGAACACGATCATGTCTCGCCGGAGAGTGTTGATTCGGATACAGGCTACTTTCTTGAGAAACTGCTCGCGCACGAGCGGGAAGGGTTCCTCTGGCAGAAACTGAAACGTCCGCGAAGTTACGATTACAAAAAAGTCGAAAATAAATCGTACAATGAACGATATCGAATGCCGCAGTTTCCGTTTCATGCGAAAGAGCGGGAAGAGGTGATGACGTTTGTTCTTGGGCTTGTTGCAGAACCGCCGGCAACCGAATTTGTGTACCATGCAACGCCTCGTGAAAAGGCACGGCTCGATGGTCTCGTTGTTGCAGAGCGATTTAATTGCTCTGGTTGCCATGCGTTGCAAATGGATCGTTGGGACCTTGCTTATGAGCCAGAGACGATGGGCGAGCCTCCCGTTTTTCGGGACTACCCATTCTTGAAGGGTCACTTCACGCCGGATCAAGTACAGGATTCTCTCGACATCGACACCGTTGGCAGAAGGCACACGTCGCTGGTTGGTATGCCCATTCTTGATCCTGAAACAGGCAATCCTCAGCTTGTTGATGAAGATGGGATACCAGTTGAGCCAGATGAAGAAGACGTTATTTTTCATCGGCCTGTTATGCTTTGGAAAGATGCGCTTATCGACGGCGAAGCGAGGCTTGTAGGTGGGCCAAACGTTTTTGTGCCTGAAGATGCGATCCAGGCAGGGAAACACTACCCAGCAAAGGGTGGGGATCTCGCGAGGCTTCTTTTCCCGATTGTTATTGAAGATGAAAAAGAAGTTAATCCGAATGTGAAGCCCAGTGATGCGTGGGGGTGGCTCCCGCCACCACTTGTTGGTGAAGGCAGGAAAGTGCAGTCCCCATGGCTCCATAAGTTCTTCCTCAACCCTCATCCGATTCGACCTTCTGCTGTATTGAGAATGCCAAAATTTAATCTTCAATCGAGTCAAGCAGCAGCGCTCGTCGATTATTTCTCTGCGGTAGATGGAGCTGAGTATCCGTACGTCTACGATTCTCGCCTTGATGAATCGTCGGTTGATATTGCCGAGCAGCGGCATCCTGGACATCTTGACGGAGCAATGAAAATAGTAACCAATAATAATTACTGTGTGAAATGCCACCTTGTTGGTGACTACTCGCCGCCGGGCAGTCTCAAAGCCCTTGCCCCTCAACTTGAGCGTGTTCACGAGCGGCTACGTCCGGATTATGTGCATGATTGGATAGCTAATCCGAAAAGGCTTCTTCCGTACACAGGAATGCCTGTAAATATTCCTCACGATAAGCCAGTTAGCCAGGATCTATATGTCGGTGATAGCGAGCAGCAGGTAGGTGCTCTCACGGATCTGCTGATGCACTACGATGAATTCACGAAACGTCAATTCTCACTTGAGCCATATCTTCCTCAGGCGGCATCTCAGCCAATTGATGGCCAGGCGATTGAGGAGTCAGCCCCTTCGAAAGCAGATGGCTCGGAGGCCTCTGGCGAGCAAGTGAAATTAGATAAGCCGGCGTCGAACGACGTCACAAAAATAGATCGCGATGTTCCACTTGGCACAGATACGGTGTATGTAAAACAAGCGAGCGTTGTGCTGGAGTCATCTCGGGGCTCACAGGCTGGCGGTAGCGTTCTTCAGATACAATCTCCTCTTTGAAAGGGTTTCAGCATGGCTCGTAGCAACATTCCCAAAGGCATAAATCGAAGTTTAAGTCCTACGATTACGATCATTTTTCTCGGCCTGCTCCTTGTAGTATTCGCTGGGCAGTCTCACGCCGCTGAATGGGCGAGTTTAAAAGGTAGGTTTGTGTTCGATGGCGATCCACCTGCTCCTGCTGAAATCACTGCCGATAAGGATGTTGAAGTGTGTGGAAAACACAAACTCGTGAATGAGGAACTTGTTGTTTCCGACGACAAGGGGATAGCTAACGTGGTGTTATTTGTTCGCTCAAAAGGTGTTACTGTACACCCGGATCTCGAGGATGGCTCGAAATCAACTCCTCTTGTTCTTGATAATAAGGATTGCCGCTTTCAGCCGCATGTAGGGTTTGTTCAAACAGGGCAGACGCTGACTATTAAAAATTCTGACCCCGTCGGCCATAACAGCAATATTGCGACCATGAAGAATTCTCCTAGCAATAGTCTCGTTCCGAGCAATGGTTCTTCGGACGTTACGTTTAGTCGTGATGAAGCTATTCCTGCTTCAGTAACATGTAATATTCATCCTTGGATGAAAGCGTATTTAGTGATTCGTCCGAATCCATATGGTGTTGTTACTGGTCCCGACGGAAGTTTTGAAATCGAAAATCTGCCGGTTGGGGAAGAACTTGAATTTCAACTGTGGCACGAAAAAGGTGGCTACCTCGACGAGTTCACCCTCGACGGTAAAAAGACTTCTGCAAAAAGAGGCCGTATAGATTTTACTGTTGAAGAGGGCGGTACTGATCTTGGTGATATCGTCGTTGATGGCAAGGTGTTTAACTAATTTATTAATCAATCCTGATTGATTAGGCTGTTTTTGAAGAGGATGAAAATCGACTGAGATGCTGAAACGCTGTTTTGAAATGTTGTTCCTGCTGGGGTCGGTAACATTGTGCCTTGGTTGTGGTAAAGAGCGAGTTGCAAGTCCTGGGCCAGATATGGCAGATGTCCTCGAACTGCGAGAAGCTCTTGGGAAAGAATCGGGTTCCGGCGAGAATGTTGAGCAAAAGGCAGTCGGAACTGGGTGGGCATCTTTGAAAGGGCAGTTTGTCTTCACCGGGGCTGTTGGTGCTCCGGAGGCACTTGTTGTCGATAAGGATTTGGCAGTGTGTTCGAAGGATGGCATGAAGCTTTTCGAGCGAAGCCTAGTTGTTGATGAGTCGAGCAAGGGTCTGGCAAATGTCGTAATTTTTCTGAGAAAGTCGAGCCGTGTGAAAAATGAAAAGGCAGCTGAAAAGCTAGTTTTCGATCAGAAAAATTGTGAATTTATGACACCTGTGTTTGCGGCTCGAGTTGGTCAGGACATCGATGTAAAGAACAGTGATCCAATTGGCCACAACACAAATATCTCAGGAAGCAGTTTTAATCAACTTATTCCTTCGGGTGATTCGACTGTCTTTACACCCGGTCGAGAAACGGGTCTGCCTGTTTCAGTGACCTGTAATATTCATCCATGGATGAAGGCATATGCGGTTTTTCGTGAGGATGGATATGTAGCTGTTTCATCTGGCACTGGAACATTTGAGATTCCAGATCTTCCTGCCGGAGAACCACTTGAGTTTCAAGTTTGGCATGAACGCTCTACTGGACGGAGCGGCGCCTTAAGTCTCGATCAACCGAAGCTACAATGGAATTCAAAAGGACGGTTTAAGATCACGCTCAAAGAAAATGAAGATCGAGATCTTGGAACACTTGAAATACCGGCCGATTCAATAAGCGGGTAAACTGGCAGCCTAGGCCGACGATCCCCTCGCCCGAAGGGTGGTGGGTTCCAGAGGTCTGGTGAAGGTCTATCCTTATATTAGAGTGAAAAAGAGATTTAAACTTAAATGGAGCTAGTCGTTGTGAACAACGTGATTACACGGCCTAATGTGACATTCTCATTGGTTAAGACAAAAACCAAGAACTTGCTGGCTGTCGTATGCGGTATTTGCATTCCTCTCGTGGCTGTGGGTTGTGGCCAGACACCAGCCGCTTCGTTTCGCTTAAATCTTGTTGAGTCGTCCAAGCAACGGCTTACTTCCTCCCAAGAGCAGCAAGTCGCTACGATTCTTGCCGCGCTTTTTGGAACTCCAGATGAGCCGCTTGCTCCGCCCGAAATCGGTCTTGATATTGCGAAACTAAAACTTGCTGCAGGCCCCGTTCGAAGCGATATCGTCGGTAGGAAAAATGGTTTGTACAGAGAGCATTGTTCCCACTGCCATGGCGTCTCCGGTGATGGAATGGGGCCAACCGCAGCTTTCCTGAACCCATATCCGCGGGATTACCGTCCAGGTGTTTTTAAATTCAAGAGCACAGAGCGTGCCGATAAGCCTACTCACGATGATCTCGTTATGGTGCTGCGAAATGGGCTGGCAGGGAGCTCTATGCCATCTTTCGCATTGCTGAGTGATGCCAAGATCGAAGCGCTTGCAGAGTATGTAAAATATTTAAGCATTCGAGGTGAAGTTGAGTTGGCGTTAATGCGAGCTTATTTTGAGCTTGATGATGAAGATCAGGGTGTTCTGCCGCAGTCTCGGGAGTTTCTGTTTGAGGAGATCATTGATCCGGTCTCAGAAATGTGGGCGGTAGCAGATGATGCGATCATCGACGTGCCTGATATGCCGTCTGGTCTTGATATGGTCGCGTCGATTGCGAAGGGCAAAGAGTTGTTCTATGGCAACAAAGCGAATTGTGTGAAATGTCACGGCGTAAGCGGTCTCGGTGATGGTCAGGCAAATGATTATGACGATTGGAACAAAGTTGTTTTTCAGGCTCACAAGACGGTAGAAGGTGCTGCTGAACAGGCAGGGAAAGCATCGACTTGGGAGATGTCTGCTGAAGAACGAGACGAGTACCGGATAGAACTTGCATGGCTTGATCGCTTTGAAACAGTTCTCGATGGAAACGCCTTACGTCCCCGAACAATCCGTCCAAGAAATCTACGGCAAGGTGTTTATCGTGGAGGAATGCGCCCGCTTGATTTGTATTACAGAATTCATGCAGGGATAAATGGTGCTCCTATGCCGGCAGCCAAAGGCACAGTTCCACCCGAAGAAATATGGCACATTGTAAATTATATTCGGTCGCTCCCGTATGACTTTAACGGAACGCTGGGGGCGGACCGGCCGATGGTGGCTCGGGATCGAATGTGAGTTCGAGAAATTTCCCAAGAGAAGTGATGTTCATAATGTTGGAGGCTAAGGAATGAAGCGTTTCGCAGGTCTTTTTTGGAGTCTGCTTTTTCTGGCGGTACCTATTTTGGGAGTCATTACTTTTGCTGTTGCGCCTGCCTATGATATCTGGCTTCCCAAAGATGTTTCAGAGCATGGTGCTGCTGTGGATGGTTTGTTTTACTTCATTCTCTGGCTCACTGGTGCTGTGTTCATAGTGACCGAAGTCGCCTTGTTTTGGTTCATATGGAAGTACGATGCGAATAACACAAAAGTAGAAGTTCAATATCGTCATGGAAATCATGCACTCGAAGTGGTGTGGACGATTATTCCTGCTGCTGTGTTGTTGTTTCTTGCTATTTATCAGATGAATACCTGGGCAGATGTGAAAATGCGGAGGCCCAATATGGCTCCCACAGTTGAAGTCATTGGCCGACAGTTCGAGTGGAGGCTTCGGTATCCTGGCCGAGACGAAGTCCTTGGGACTCCGGACGATCTACACCTCGTGAATGATCTACATTTGCCTATCGATGAAGATATCTTGATCCAATTGAAAAGTATGGACGTACTTCACAGTTTTTTTCTTCCAAATGTACGTATCAAGCAGGATGCAGTCCCGGGTATGAAAATCCCAGTATGGTTTAAGGCGCGTGAAGAAGGTGTGTTTGACATCGTTTGCGCAGAACTCTGTGGGTGGGGGCATTACAAGATGAAGGGTAGGGTGACGTTTGAGTCACGAGAACGTTTTGAAGAATGGCTTGAAGTTAAATATCAGGAGCAAGAGGCTACTCAGGAAAGTGGCACCTAGACCTAGTTCTTGCATGAGTTAACAGTTACACACTGAAACAGACATACGTAGAAAATCGCTTCACAAACGAGGTTAGCCGTGAGTACCGCAGATACGAAACCGACAAGCGTCCAAGATTCACCGCAGAAGCATGAAGCAATAGTTCATGCCCAGCCGTCTACGGCCAGTAAGGTGTCAACTTTTCTTTCGACCTATGTTTTTTCGAAAGATCACAAAGTGATTGGTCTGCAGTTTCTTTTTTCAACGCTCCTGTGGTTTCTTGTTGGTGGATTGCTTGCGCTTGCTGTTCGTTGGCAAGTTGCTTGGCCATGGTCTGATGTTCCTGTTGTTGGCAAACTTTTTGCTCAACAAGGAGGCCAGATGTCGCCAGAGTTTTACACAATGCTCTTTACCATGCATGCGACGGTCATGATTTTCCTCGTAATCATTCCGATACTTGCTGGTGCGTTCGGGAATTTCCTTATTCCGCTTATGATTGGTGCGGATGATATGGCATTTCCTACACTCAATATGCTGAGCTATTGGTTCATGTGGCCAGCGTTTATTGCTTTCGGAGCCAGTTTCTTTGTTGAAGGTGGGGCGGCTTCAAGTGGCTGGACAAGTTATCCTACGCTTTCAACAAACGTGAATTCGTCTCCTGGTGCTGGGTGGGGTCAAACACTTTGGCTTATTGGACTTACTTTCGTTGGTGTGTCCTCGATGCTTGGAAGTGTCAATTACATGACCACAATTATTTTGATGCGCGCACCTGGTATGACGATGTTTCGCCTGCCAATGACTATTTGGTCAATGTTTATTACGGCTGTTTTGCAGGCTTTTGCACTGCCTGTTCTCACCGCTGCCGGGTTTATGCAGTTAGCTGACCGAACGATTGGAACAGGGTTTTTTACTCCTGAGGGGAATATTGTTAACAACGCTGTTGCAACAGCAGGAGGTGGGCAACCGCTGTTGTGGCAGCACCTGTTTTGGTTTTACAGCCATCCAGCGGTGTACATTATGATCTTGCCAGCGATGGGTATGGTTTCAGATATTCTGACGTGCTTCGCTAGAAAGCCATTATTTGGCTATCGCCCGATGGTCTATTCGGTAGCAGGTATAGCCGGTTTAGGGTTTATAGTATGGGGGCACCATATGTTTATGTCGGGTATGAATCCGGCTCTGGGGGTTACTTTTATGGTTTCCACAATGATGATTGCGTTGCCGAGTGCCGTGAAAACGTTCAATTGGCTCGGGACAATCTGGGGTGGAAAGATTCAGTTTACGACGTCGATGCTGTTTGCGTTGTCGTTTGTCTCAATGTTCATCATCGGTGGTTTGTCTGGCATTTTCATGGCCGCCACACCAGTTGATATTTTCATTCACGACACATATTTCATTGTGGCTCATTTTCACTATGTCCTCTTCGCAGGAACTGCAATGGGCGTGTGGGCTGCAATCTATTTTTGGTTTCCAAAAATGTTTGGGCGAACAATGAATGAATTTTGGGGGAAGGTGCATTTCTTCCTCACATTTATTTTTCTGAATGGCACGTTTTTCACAATGCACATTTTGGGGGCGGTTGGTTTCCCTCGGAGACTCGCTGATGCGTATCACTACGAAACGTTCCATCATCTACAGCCGCTTAATGCGTTTATGACATATTGCGCTATGGGCATGGTTGCGACCCAGATTATTTTTGCCATAAATTTTTTCTGGAGTATGTTTTATGGGCCGATAGCCGGTCGGAATCCTTGGAATTCAAACACGCTGGAATGGACGGCGCCAAGTCCTCCTGGCCATGGCAACTTTGACTTTCAGCCAATTGTTCATCGTGGGCCGTACGAGTACTCTGTTCCGGGAATCGAATCTGATCATCTCATGCAGACTGATCCTCCTAATCCAGCGGCAACGGCAGCAGCAGGTGCTGCCCACTGAGCAGTTGTCCCGTCGCCCATTTGTTTGTCATGCAAGGAATAATAATGAGTTCGCAATATATCGCAGCAAGGAGCCCTAATCTGGCTCATTGGATTGCTTGCTGTCTTGTTGCTGTAACCAGTGTTCTGCTGACGTTTGGCGCACTTGTTACGACATATGAGGCGGCCATGGCTGTGCCTGATTGGCCGGGGACATATGGACACAACATGTTTCTGTTTCCCTTTGCCGAGTGGTTCTACGGACCGTGGGATCTTTTTTTAGAGCATGGGCACCGGCTTCTTGGCGCTTCTGTTGGTGTAATTTCGCTTGTCCTCGCAGTTGCTGTGTGGAGAACAGGGCAGGCTCCTGCGGTTCGTTGGTTGGTCGTAGCGGCAGTTTTTCTTGTGGTACTTCAAGGGCTTCTCGGCGGGTTGCGTGTTTTGCTTGACGATAAAACGGTTGCGAAGATTCATGCATGTACGGGGCCGTTGTTTTTTTCAGTTGCGGTGGCTATAGCCACCCTGACATCACGTCGGTTTCAAGCAAAGTCGCACAAGGAAGCGGATGTTCAAAGAGGGGTGGCTCTCGGTAGTTGGCTTGCCAGCGGTCTTATGTTTGCTTCATACATGCAGTTAGTAGCTGGAGCGCAGTTGAGGCATTTAGACCCATCAATTGGTCCCGGCTCGTTTCGTTGGCTTGTTGCATTTCATCTTGTGGGCGCTGGTACTGTTGCAGCGTTAAGCCTAGCCGCAGTCGTCGAATCATTTGGTTGCCTGGCCTCTGTCCACGCTCGTGCTTCTGGGCAGCGGTTTCTCTCATCATCAATACTCTTTTTTGTATGCATGCAAGTGCTTCTTGGGTTCGCCGCGTGGGTTGTGAGTTGGGGCTTGCCTCTTGGTTTATTGCCAGACTCTATTGCCAACAGGGTCCCTGAGACATCGGCCGTAGTTGTAGCGAGAAGCAGCCTGTCGTCACTTGTTGTGACAGGTCATGTTGTTCTTGGAATGATGATTCTCGGAGCAAGTGTCGTTCTGTGTGTTTTGAGTGGTGGGTTGCCAAATGCCGTAGGCTCCTCGTTTGTACCTAGGCAGAGGGTGATCGCATGAATCGGGTTGCTGCTCAACACCATCTTGAAGGATCTCAGCATGTGACGGTTATGCCTAACGTCTCAGCCATGCCTCGGATTTCAACAAACTACTCGGTATTTGCGGACATCTCTCAGCTTGTAAGGCCGCGTATCGCAATGATGGTACTCGTGACCGTGTTTGCTGCAATGTGGCTGACGTCAGGTTCACGAGAACTGAATTGGTTGTCTGTTGTTGGGGTTTTGGTTGGCACAGCTGCTGTAGCAGCGAGTTCCAGTGTTGCAAATCAGATTCTTGAGAGGCGCACAGATAGATTGATGCCTCGTACCGAGTCACGTCCTCTTGCTGCTGGTCGCTTGTCACGACGAACCGCATGGATGCTTGTTGCAGGAAGTTTTTTGGGAGGTAGTGGTTGCGTATGGTTGGCAGGGAACTGGCAGGCTGCCTGCGTGGCGATAGGCACGTGGGTGTTGTATGTGACTGTCTACACGCCGCTTAAAAAATTCACCTCGCTCAATACGGCGGTCGGTGCGGTGGCCGGAAGCCTTCCGGTAGCAATTGGCTGGTTTGCTGTTGATGGCCAGCAGCAATTTCTCGCAGGGAATGCGTCAGCGACGCTGGCAGTCGCTGCTCTTGGTACAGTGCTTTACTTGTGGCAATTTCCCCACTTCATGGCAATTGCGTGGCTTTATCGCGATCAATACCGTCTTGCCGGCCTCAAAATGCTCACGGTCACCGACCCCAGCGGCTTACGAGCAGCAGGCCAATCATTGGCAGCATCTCTTGCTATGGTCCCTGTGAGCTTGTCGATGGCAGTGCCTTCAGGCAGTATTCGTATGTTTCTTGCTGCTGCATTGGCATCTACCCTCTATGTGCTCGTTTCCGTAAACTTTGCCTTCCGTCGGGATGATCGATCTGCCCGTATTCTCCTTTTTGCGTCGCTTGGTGTACTTTTGATACTGATGACGTCGGCAATTGCCTTTAGCAGTCCAAAAGTACTGTCTGGTTAATGTGTGTAGTTTCTGGTTTCGAATTTACCCCCAAGTCTTTCAACATCTCACAGGTTCTATGAATTCAACAGCTGCATCGATTGGACATGAAAGTCACGGACATCATGGACCAGTCCTTCAGTATCAGCCCGGCCTGCCACTTTCTCGTGGCAAGCTCATTATGTGGCTATTCCTGTCAACGGAAATCATGTTTTTTGCCGCTTTGCTCGGCAGTTATGTTGTGTTGCGTTTTGGTGCGGCGGTTTGGCCAAAACCTCACCATGTTCATTTAAGTGAGCCGATTGGTGCGTTCAACACATTTGTTCTTATTTGTTCCAGTGTCACAGTTGTGTTATCGCTTGAAGCGGCGAGGGCAAACAAGCGATCACTCGCAAAAACTTGGATGCTTGTCACACTTGTTCTCGGGTCTCTATTTCTTGGTGTGAAAGCCTACGAGTATTCATCAAAATTCGATCACGGTATTTATCCATGGGCTCCACGTGGTCGGATTTATGAGCGCCCAGATCTTTATTACGGCTCAGCTGTGCGGGCACGACTGAGTGATCCAGCTATCCTTGCAAAAATGAAAGAACTCGACGCGAGGCCTGAAGGAGAACTTTCAGATGCCGAATTAACAGGTCGCCGAAGACTTAAGCAAGTTAGGGATATGGTGAACAACCCGAACCAACAGGCATTTGACTTGGCAGTGGTCGCGGATCAGATTATGCCGTTGCCAGGAGAGGGCTCTGATGGTCATGGGCATGGTGGTGGCCTCAATGACACGTTTGGATGGCTCCAGTTGCCGGCAGTCATACCGGGAGGAAATATGTGGGCGAGCACATATTTCTTCCTCACCGGATTCCATGCAATTCATGTCATCGTTGGTTTAATTGTATTTGGCATTCTTCTTCTTTATGAACTGGGGCCGAAAAGAGCCGGTATGATTGAGAACGCGGGTCTTTATTGGCATTTTGTCGATCTTGTTTGGATCTTTCTATTCCCACTTCTCTATCTGTTTTAAATTTATTTCCTGAAAGCACTTTACGAGCGTTGCAAGAAAGCAATTATGAATAATTCAGAAACTGACAGCAGTTCGAATGTTACGCATGGTCCTGTCACGTCACATGGTGAGTTGCCTGAAGAAATTCAAACTGATGGAGAAGACGGCGAGCAGTCACACGAATCGCATGGTGGAATCATGCAATACATGGCTGTATTTGTCGCTCTTTGCTTCTTAACGACAATGTCTTT
>Ga0315315_10000589_pt1 | contig 31143 bp, 42 predicted proteins | sample M140m3416metaG_FD_203699 | JGI IMG/M metagenome (GOLD analysis project Ga0315315, IMG submission 203699) | Ammonia-oxidizing marine archaeal communities from Monterey Bay, California, United States - M1 40m 3416 | ecosystem: Environmental > Aquatic > Marine > Intertidal zone | place: USA... | reverse complement strand
TACCAAGGCCCTATGGGAGTATTTACCCTTCCGGAAGAGATAGATAGAGATTTATATTTCGTATGTACTGGATCAGGCATTAGCCCTTTCAGATCCATGGTTAATTATGTGACTAAGAATAATATAAAAACGAAGAATATACATCTTATATATGGATGTAGAACTAAAGCAGATCTACTCTATTACGATGAGTTAAAGCAATTAGAAAAAGAAAATCCTAATTTTCATTATCATTGTACTCTATCGAGAGAAGAAGTAGAAGGTTTTCATCATGGTTATGTTCACCCTATCTATTTAGATTTAATTAAAGATGCTAAAGAAAAACCTTTATTTTATCTATGTGGTTGGAAACAAATGATTACAGACACTAGGACTAATCTTAATAGTCTCGATTACAAAATGGGTAAAGATATCAGGATAGAAATATTCGGTTAGTGAAAGACAAAGATCTTATTATTACAGATACCAGAATAGAGTTTAAAGATGATCCAAACTCTATTGTAATGGATGTAGTTTCTAAAGAGTTGATGGAATTTTATTCTTCTATCGTAACTCAAAATAAAGGAAAAGTATTAGATGTTGGCTTTGGACTAGGTTATAGTGCTAATGCAATATATAATAAATTAGGATCTTACTACTGTATAGAAGCTAATAAACAAGTATACGATAAAGCTAGAGTCTGGGCTGAAGGTAAATCAAACGTGCATATATATCATGGTGACTGGATAGATGTTATTCCAGACTTCTTAGTAGATGTTTGTAAAATTAAATTTGATGGTATATTTTTAGATACATATAAAGATATAAATTATCATAAGTTTGAGGACTATGCTAAGTTGATTGCCAATGATAATTGTGTGCTTTCTATATTTAGTTATTTTGCTTTAAGGAACATATCTGAATTACATTCACATTATTTTAAAATAGATTCTAAATATAGAAGTAACTACCCTAAAGACATAGAAGGAGGTCATACATGTCATTGGACTTATTTCTTAGATGGAGAGTTTAGAAAGAAAGTAGCAGAAATACCGATTTAATACGGAAATAACCGTTAAAATAGTTGTTTTTCTGGAAAATTATGCTTATATTTAAGTATAAATAATAAAAATAAAGGTTATGTATAAAAATTCAACTTCAATAATTTCTGGTACTGATAGCAAGAAAGCTAAAAGTGAAAAAAAAGACTGTGTAGTTAAAGCTATTGCTTCTTCTACTAACGTAGACTATGATACTGCTCATAGCTGGGTAAAAGAAAACTTCGAAAGAGAAGATAAAAAAGGAACTAGTAACTGGATGATTTCTAAAAGGTTTAAGAATCAAGATATGGAAATCGGAGGTAAAAGGTTTAAAGTAAAGAAGTGTAAGACTTGGGAGATTAAGAATACCTATAAGTTATACGGAGAGTTAATTGATCGTCAAAAGACTGTTAAATCTTTTAGAAAAGATAAACAGAAAGGTACGTATATGGTATTAGTTAGTAAGCACGCTTTTACTCTTAAAGATGGTACGTTAATTGACAACCATGGAGAAGAGTGGAGACCTACTAGAAAGATATTAAGTGCTTATAATATATCTCCAGTTGTAAAAGAAGTTCAACTTTCCCTAAACTTTTCTTAAGGAACAGTTGGAAGTCTGAGATATTCTTCTTATATTGTAGTATAATAATAAATCAATAAAAATAAAGGTTATGAATAATTCTGAAATTTTCGAAACTCTTAAAGCTAAAGAGGATAAATTACAAGCTAAATTAGATAAATTAGATAAAAAACATAGAGTAGTTAGAGATGCTAAAGATATAGCACTTGGTGATACTTTAAGATCTTATTTTGAAGGTACTGAAGGTATTGAAACTAACTTAGTAGATCTTCAATATGGTCGTACTTATGGTTCATCTATGGAGATTACTGCTCAAGGTACTTCATATGAAAAAGAAGTATGGGATGAAGATAAAGATGATTATGTAAAAAAGACTTTATTTAGAAGAAATGAAATATGTACTGTTAAAGTAAAAGATGTGTATGATCATATTAATTCTGACTCTACTGAAAAATACGTTGATGTAGGAATTAGTACTTATTCTTCTTCTGATAGCTACTCTGACTTTACTATTGATAGAATGTTATTTACTGGTCAAGTTGCTATGATAATTAGAGATTTTAAAGATGATATTTTAGCTGATATGAATAAAGTTTATGTTAAGCATACTAAAATAACTGATAAGTCTTGGGATAAAGTAGCTGAAGTTAAGAAGCAGATTAACGATATAGAAGATCAAAGATCTAAATTTAAAGAAGATATCTTTATCGAAGATCTTAAGAATGGTATTAAGTTACTAGATGATAAGAAAGCTTATATCCAGGAGAGATACGATTACGGTACTGGTAGTATTATAGCTGCTAAGATTATTAGAATGTCTTACTCAGGTAAATCTGCTGACTTAGAAGTTCAAGTATCAGGTAGAAGATGGAATCAAGAAACTGAAGCTTACGAAGATACTGTTTGGAGTAAAGATCTTGAGAAGGTAAGAGTTAGTAACCTAAAAGATGCTTTCTTAACTGGATATAATAATATTACATGGGAGAGAGTATAATAAATACAATTATTGATAAGACTGATTTGGTTATCATGAGCTGTGAAAGTCAACAGCAGCTCAAGGTAGCCGCTCGGTATGCAGACCAAGCTGAGAAGGCAATACTTAATGAGTTTGGATCTGATATGACTGCTAAAGAAGCTGTTATTTATAGTGAATTTAAAGGATTTAATATGCAGAAGATAGCTGCTAGAAAAATAATGATAAAAAAATAATATGTTAAGAATAAAAATAGGTAAAAAAGAAAACATTAATCAAGCGGTAAAACGTTTAAAAAGAAAGGTTAGAAATACTGGTCTAATTAAACAAATTAGAGAGAATAGATACTTTGAAAAACCTTCTGCTGTTAAGAGAAAAAGAAAGCAGAAAGCAGTATACCAGAAGAACTGGGAAATTAAAAACGGAATAGATGTATAGTGATTTAAACGTAACAGAAGAAGGTATACTAGTTGTAATAGTTACCGCGTTATTATTATATATGTTAACTTATTTATTAAACAATAAAGAGGATGTATAAAAAAGAATGGCATTGGATGGACAGTAAGAATAAAAGACAATATAGATCTAATCAAGGAAGATCACCTAAACAGATGAGAAGTAGTTATATAGGAGCAGCTTTATCAGGTATAGGTTTAGTATTAATAATAATTTTTATTCTAATAGATAAATACTTAATTTAAAATAATAATAATATGGTAATAGTAAGCAAAGTTACAGGCAGAGATGTCACTAAAGAAATGAACGCATTAATGGAAGGAATAATAACCAGAGATGAATTTGAATTAATAACCTTTACATTAAAATAATATGAAAAGTAAATACGAACTGATAGATTACTTTATGATATTTGCGATTATATTCTTTATGTTCATAGGAACCATGAGTGTATTTTCTCAAGAAAAAAGAATTGGACTTGGTAGTGATAATGAAAACATTTATGGAACTTGGCAAAGTTGGGATGGTTCAAGTGTTTTATATATGAATTATAGTGACGATGGAGATACATTTTATAGAATGTCTGATACGCCTGACGGTAAAGAAGTAGCAGAAGGAAGTTTTACACTTGAAGAAAAGTACATATATGTTCAAAAAAGTGATGATGAATATAGATTATTATTCTATCTTAAAGGTATGCAAATGGTAGTAATGAAACCATCTTCAGCAGGAGGTCCTGGTCAAGCATGGTTATTTACAAAAGTAAGTGATTACGGATTAAGTAAGTAATCAACTATAAAAATATTGCCCAGTAGAGCAGTAGGTAGCTCACTCTGGCTTAACCCGGCGCGAAGTGGATCATAAACGTAATGTGAAACTTGTAATAGATACGATCGTGAAAAGCAAAGGGGTTAGAGAGGTCGCAGGTTCGAGTCCTGCCTGGGTTAACTAATAAATTAAAAAGGTTATGGCAGCAGAAAAAAGAGGTGATACAGGTAAATTAGAATATGACTTTCCTACTCATGGAGTATGTGAAGTACAGATGAATGATGACGATTGGTATAGAGTTACTAGTAGAGACTTTAGATCGTTTGATGGTCCTAGAAGAATAACTCTTCCAGATTATACAAAGCATAAAGATGTTCAAGTACCAATGACTACATATGATTATGATGGTCCTGTCTATATGTGGGCTACTAACACTCCTGTATACTATCCTAAAGGGACTCGTAAGGTGTTAATGACAGAAGAGAGCATCAAAGAGAGAGAAGAGTTAAATAAAGCAAGAGGATGATAAAGTATCCAGACATAGTAGCGGTATATAAACTATCAGATAGAGCTAATGCTAAGAAGTTTATGAAGATCTTTAAGAATACTTTAATAGATAAAGTAATAGATAATAAGTCTAGATCAATACCTAAAGGAGCTAAGATAGTAGACTTAGGAGTAGGAAAAGACTTTAAAAAGAAATGGAAAGATAAGCATAAGATTTATACTTTAACTAAATGAGAAAAGTATACATATGGTTAAGAGTATTCTTTATTAGGATACCAAAAGAAATAAAGTACAAGCTTCAAGAGATGTACGATATGGAATATTTTAAATAAACAAGTTATGATAATAGATAATTTTAAACCTAATTTAACTCCAAGGGAGGTAATAGAGAGTGGAGCTTTTGGAGGTAGTTACTTCGGAGAAGAGAACTTAAGCGGTGATACTCAATACTGTCATCTATTTAAAGATCATTTCGATGGGTTAGATAGAAGCTTATACGAGGGAGAGAAGTACTCTCCTAAGAAGAATAAGTATAAAGTAAGGAGTGGAATGGACTATAAGTACTGGTCTGATAATAATTGGATGCATGAAGATGATCCATATGGCTGGTTCGAATGGTATTGTAAGTATTCCAGTGGTAGAAGACATAGCGATGATGATAGGCAGATTAAAAGGTGGCAAGACTTCTGTGGTATAAATGGTAGATGGAGAAAGGTCATATATAGAAAGATATATGAGAGTAAGAGTTGGGACGTAAGTCCAAGAATACAACAATCATTACTACATTGGGGTTATAGAGTTAACGAAGAAGACTTTATTAAATGGCAGAAGAGTACAAATCATAAATTAATAACAATAAATAAAAAGGTTATGTGTATAAACGGAGCAATATTTGAGTACGAAGATGAATTAGATTATCTTACAAAGAAGTCCAAGGAGTTAAAAGGTTGGGGCTTTGATATGGATGGGTTGAGGGAGAGTGAGGGGGCGCTTTCCTCTCTCGACCGAAGGTCGCCACGCGCAATTTCAACCAACCTTACCGAAGAAGAGTGGTGTAGTTATGCCGGTATGCCTTCACCATCGGCATATATAGATTGATGTAATAAATAATGTCTGAGGTATAGTAGACTTTGGTCAATACTCTATATCAATCAATCTTAGATCTTATGAGAGAGAACCTCTTAGATATATTAGATAGAGGGTATAGGTATATACTTACAATGAAGCCTATTATAAACGTTAAGTGTATATATTCATATATAGATATACACATATAATCATATAAAGATATATAATGTTATATAGAATAAACCGGTATGATCGTATAGAATACAGAAAGAATATAACAGGGGCGTGTACCTCCCTACCCTTTTTTTTCTCTATATAGTCGATATCGATAGGCCGAATCGATGGATATGCCGGAAAATAACTTAAAGAATAGTTGCCTTTCCGAGTTATTCTTCGTATATTTAATGTATAAAAGGTTATAGAATGAAAGAGTTCTTCAATAAAGGCTTGTGGTATCTTATTATTACCTCAGTACTTATAGTAGGTACGGCCTTACTTATGTTATTAATTGATCTATCAGTACATGGGCTATATATGGTATTAAAGTATCCGCTACATACGATCATCATCTCAGGTGGTCTTCTTATAGTAGTAATAATATATCATCTATATAAGGAAAAGTAAATGCCTACTATGGTCACTCTTATGGCCGTCTGACATCACACTGATATAACACTGACAGTATAGTTCCCTTAGGTGTACGTTACCATATTGCTCTGCCCATACCTATCTGTATATTTCTTACGATTTTTAGTGATATAGGTTATATATATTTATATATTTATATATAGTATTATTACTTAACCGTACTTATAGAGGTACCTATTGTCGTTCTTATTGTGCTATCTATCGTAGTATTGAGGACTCTGATGTTAAACTTAGAAATATCTCCAAGTTAACTTAATTATTCCAAGGTAAATATTAACCTCAGTCCAATCTTCGTCATCGAAAGCTCCATCTCTATCTCCTTTTGGGAAGTAAGTGGCTCCTATTAGGAATCCATCTCCTAATCCAGTAATTCTAAAATCATCCATAACCTTTATTTTTTATTATTACTATAATATAAGAACTTTTACAATGGGATCCTACTAAATACGGGGATTTTTTTTCCAAAAATTTTTTTATATATGGGGTTTTCTTCTATTTATAGGAAATGAAACCTATAGATCCACAATCTTTGTTTAATCTCTTCGAAGTAGGCGATGAAGAAGTCTATGAAGAGCATAATGTAACAGACGTACTACAAAATCCATACGTTTTAATGAGTATGGTCGTAAGAGGTGTGGAGAATTACAAGCTTCTTGACAAGTTATACCTAAGAAACCATAAAAAACACTACCAAGACGTTAGAGAAGACGTAAAGTTCAAGTATTTTTCTAAATTATTCAGTTATTTAAGTAGAATTGACGTAAATAAGTTCGAAACTAAGTATACTATCACGGAAAACTACGATATAGTCAAGGTAAACGTTCTACTAAACGAGTTATTGTCCTATTTTGAGGGTATTGAGTATTATGAGAGGTGTGCAGTAATAAAAAAGTACATAGATCTCATATATGACGATCCTAAAGTTATACTACCGGATAATTTAATATAAAACTCTATGATTTTAGTAAAAGTAGTGGGGATATTGGCCATTGGTTGGTTCATTATGAACAGGTTGTTCAAATATCTTGATAAATAAAAGGGGAAACAGTTGCTTTTCCGATATATTCTTCTTATATTAAGGTATATTAAAAAAACGGTTATGACATATCAAGAAAAAATTAAAGAATCTAAGAAAATTCACAAATCTATTACTTCATTAAGAGTAAAAGAAGAAATCAAAGTTACCTATGGAGTAGATAGAAATGGTAAACCAGCAGAGTATACCATAAGAGCTTATAAAGGGTTTAGAGAAGAAAGTAATTATGCTATAAGTGAGTCTAATAGCTTTATGGGGAGATCAATGAATGTAGATAAGGTGACTAATACTATGCTTAAGTGTTATTCATTCGATTTGATGAATCAAAGAACTACTTATAACTTCCCTTTGTACTTATTAAAGGTAGTATAACCAAAGTCATGATATTACCTCAGCACATACAGTCCCAGATCTACGATTTTATATCCCATAGATTCAGAGACATTACTATAGATAGATACTCTATGGACACATCAGACTGGAATCTATCCGTTACCGGTAAGTATTCATTTATCGTTAATATAAGAAAAGGATACCCTATAGGCGTTATGGTGTCGGAGATAGCTAATCAAAAACATACTGAGGAAGCTTTCTATAATAGAGAAGCGTTAGAAATTGAATTAAATGATAATATAAAATATGATTAAACTACTAGATAAAATTTCGTGGCAACTTTGCGCGTTTTGCGCGGCGAGCGCGGTGCTGTTCTTTAGCTGTACTGTCGATGACCTCCCTTCTTCTCCTTGTATCGATGGAGATTGTGATGCAGAGATGGTATTACCGGGTTATTTAGATGAAAATGGTTATCGTCATATCGATTTAGACTTTACCGGAGAGTATTTACCTTGGTTTCAAGTAGATGTCTTTGCAGATAAGGTACTACCTCAATATGAATATAACGGAGTACAGCCGGTAGAAGCTAGATTTGATAGCGATACACATTGGACTATTGGAGATTCTTTAATGGTAACCGTAAATAACTACAATCCTTTCCAAGGACCTTATGATTATAACGGTAATTTACTTCCAAATTCCTCTTATGATATCATTCTAAATCAGTTTGCAGGTATAAAAGTTAATATAGTTCAGGGTACTAGTATTTATTTTTCCGATGATCACGATCGTTTAAGGTCAAAAAGGATAGTTGGACCAATTCCTCCAATGGCTCAAAACGATACTATTACACTTTATATGGAGGTATATTGGGAGGGAGTTGGTAATTCCGTAATAAAAGACCATTATTTTGAAAAATTTATTGTGGAATAGTTGATCTTCCGAAAAAAAATCATTATCTTAATTATATATTAAGAATTAAATATAAATAAATACTTAATTATATTAATAATATAAGAAAAATATAATAATATAACAAATAATTAATCTAATATGACATTAAAGGCGGAGAAAATCCATTCGAATTACGATAAACATCTTAAAATTATAGATACTTACTTAGGTGATCGTAAAGAATCATGTAAAAAGCTTATAGAACACTTGGGCGAAGCCTATATTATGGCACCTGCTAGCGGTAAATCATGGCATCATAATGCTTTTGCCGGTGGTTATATCGATCACGTTAACAGGGTAGTTGAGTTTAGTATTAAACAGATGAGACTTTTCAAAGAGATGGGTGGTACTATAGATTTTACAGAAGAAGAATTGGTATTTGCTGCTTTATTCCATGACCTTGGTAAGATAGGTGATGGAGAAAAAGAAAACTATATACCTCAGACCGATAAATGGAGGCAGGATAAGTTACATGAAATGTATACTTACAATCCAGAGCTTGGATTTATGTTGATACCAGATAGGTCACTGTTTATATTACAAAAATTTGGTATTAAAGTATCTAAAAACGAGTTCTTAGGTATCAGATTACACGATGGTGTGTTCGATAAAGCTAACGAAGCGTACTTCTTTAGTAACGTACCGTCATCCAGAATGAAAACCAACATAGTATTCGTACTTCATACGGCTGATTTCTTAGCCTCTAAGGTAGAGTATGATAAATGGCTTTCAGATGGTGGTGATACCTCACCGAAAACAAAAAAAACTAAGTCCTCTACGGGTAAACGGGTGAATTCCTCTCAAGGACTTAAAAACATGTTAAATAAACTATAATGAATATAACTTTATACATAATAATCGGTTTTTTAGTTGCCATTTCGGGAACTTTAGTGTATCTTATTAGAAACCTTATGGTGAAAGTAGAAAAATACGAAGATGTTACAATAGATCAAGCACAGTATCTTCAGAGTATTTCTAATATCATAGGGGAATCTAACAAACACTTACAGAATCTCGACGAAAAGGGGGTCTTTCAATCAGATGATGAAGTTGGTGAATTTTTTAACCAAATGAAAGCAGTACAAGACGAATTGAATAGGTACATGCTCCCAGATAACTATGGCAAGGAAGAGAGCGAAAGCTAATTACTTTACAAGAGAGACAGAAGAGTACATTGTAAGGTTTAATGAATCGGAAGATCAAGACTACAGAAGTAAGATCTTTACAGATCACATTTATTACCCATTTTATAAACTAGCAGAAAACATAATTCATACATTTAAGTTCTACTACACAGATGTAGATAAAATAGAAGACTTAAAGCATGAAATAGTCTCAGTATTATACGAAGAGAAGATAATGAAGTTTGATCCTACTAATGGAGCAAAAGCTTACTCTTATTTTGGTACTATTGTTAAAAGGTGGCTGATAAACTACAACAATAAGAACTATAAAAAATTAAAACAGATAGGTCAGTTCGCTGATATGGAGGACTCCTATAAACAGGCGTATGCTGTTGACCACGCTTATGGTAAAACCTTAAGTGACTTTATAGATATATGGGTTGATGAAACCTACCTCATAATAGACGACTTATTTATTAAAGAACAAGATAAAAAAATAGCAGATGCTGTTTTAACTATTTTTAAAACTAGACACGATTTAGATATTTTTAAGAAAAAGGCTCTTTATATATACATTAGAGAAATGACAGATTGCGATACACCTAACCTAACTAAAGTAATAAACGTACTAAAAGTTAAGTTTAAAGAAAAGTACCAAAAAAGCTATGATTTAGGATTATTAACTAATAAGTCTCAATAAGTCTATTTATATATAAAACATTATGAGTTTAGATAAAGAAATATTTAAGGGCAAAACCTTATCTGACCTCTTCGGTGAAATATACGATAACTCAAAAGAGACTAAATCACAAGTAAAAGGGCTTATAGCTGAACTAAAACCTTTAATTGAGAATATAGGCGACGCTACTTTACTAGTACCGATGATAAAGGAGTACATGGAGATAGGTGTTAAAAATGATGAACACCTCATCAAACTAGCTACTGTAATACAGAGGTTAGAAATAGCAGCTTCTAAGGGAGAGACGGGGGAATTCGACCTCTCCGAACTACAGGATTTATTAGAAGAGTCTGAACAAGCACAAGAAGAAGTCAAAGATATAGGAACCACAGAAGAAGGTAACGAAGAATAAATATGTTTTCTCCTAATTACTTAGTACCAGAAGAATCATCCCTACAGGGAACATTTGCAGCTAGAGTTGCTCACGTAGTTCTAGATGAATCAGACGAGATGTATTCTGACTATGGTAAGCAAAATTCTATAGGATGTATATTCTATATACCTATTGGAGTAGATTATGAAAAAAAAGATTTAAGAGATCTACCTTTTGCTAAACCCCTAGACAGCTCAGTAAGAAGGTACCCTTTAAATGAGGAGATAGTATTGATCACATCAGCACCCAGTAGTATATTGACAGATAGAGATAAATCAGCTTACTATACTAGAATAGTTTCTATCTGGAACAACCCTAATCATAACGCTTTTCCTGCTGGTGATGACTTAGAGCTGGGATACAACATTGACGAGCAAAGAGTATCACCCCTGCAACCTTTTTACGGAGATGTAATACTAGAAGGTAGGTCGGGACAGACTATAAGGTTCGGAGGAGAAGAACATCCAAAAAACATATATACTAAAGATGATAATAAAGGAAAACCTTTTATTATTATATCTAACGGCCAGGTACTTAAGACCGGTGGTAACGACTTTACTGAGGAAGATATAAATAAAGACGACTCAACCATCTTTATAACCTCAGATCATACGGTACCATTAAAGCAGTCTAGAACTAAATATAAAGCAGCCGATATAGAACCTACAGATGCAAGTAAGTATAAAGGAAAGCAGATAATACTTAATAGCGGTAGGCTTTATTTTAACAGCAAAGATGAAGATATATTATTTTCTGCAAAAGAATCTTTCGGAGTAACAGCTAAAGACATTAGTCTTGATGGAGACAAATATGTTGCTATTGATGCTAAAAAAATACTCTTAGGAGAAAAGGCAAGATTATATGAATCGCAACCTGTAATATTAGGTGATAGTTTAGAGTACTTATTAGATGACTTATTTAACGCTTTGAAGGGAGTAAGTAGAGCAATGGCTAAAGCACAAGCAGGAGGAAAGCCTGTAACTTCTTTAATGAAAGAAGCACCTAAGCTAAGCGGAATAGTAAGACAGCTTAAAAGAAGGATTAATCCAAGTGGTAAATCTGATTTAAAATCTAAAAAAACATTTACTGAGTAATGCCACACGGATTATTAAAAGAATTTAAAAGTAACTTATCAGGTATAGTAGCTATGGCCTTAGGAAGATTAGAATCCTATGCTATAGAGTATGCTACTAGAAAGGTTAACGAAATAATTAATGCATTAAGAGATAAGTGTCCTCCACCTGCTGTACTTAATCAGTTGAGTAAAACAGTAAATAATATTAGAAAAGTAATAACTAAGGTAGATAGTAGAATAGATAAGTTTGCACAGATACCTAAGAAATTAGATAAACCCATTAAAGGAGGTAAAGTAGCAGTACAAATACTATCACACCTACCAGTACCATCAGCAATAGGTACACCACCAGGTCCTGCTGGAGGGTTAATACTAGCAGTAAAAACAGGAAAGATACAAACTCTATCAAGTCTATTAGTATGGACTAGAAAGATGGTTGAAGTGTTAGAAGATGATCAAAAAGCAATTAAACTTCTAATAGAAGATAGTAATACTATTTTTAGCCCAATAAAGCAAAGGCTAGATACTATTGATAGACTTCTACAGAGATGTGCTGAGAACCCAGATCTTTCACAAGACGATAGAGATAAGATACTTGAAGGACTAAATGTACCAAGGAAAGGTACTTTAGAACCTACCTCATACACAGGTCAAAACGGTAGAGTTTATAACATAGAGGTAATACAAGATATAAACGCTCCAGCTATAGCTCCAAAAAGGATTGCAATAGCTAAAGACTTTAGGGGAATAGTAGTTTTAAAAGGAGAATCTTCTTTTGCTAGCGACCCTCAAGTACTGATTGACGAATTAAAATTAAGAATTGACAACCAACTTCCATAACTTAACTATTTATTAATATGAAGACTAATGAACTTAGAAAACTTATAAGAGAAGAAGTAAAGAAAGCAGTTAAAGAAGAGTTACAAGATATGCTCAACGAAGCAGTAAAATTTGCTAGTACTCCGAATAAGACTGGTGTAGGTAATTCCTACAGACCAATTACTCAAAAAGACATAAAGAGAACCTGGTCTACTGGCCCTCTTAACCCTGGAACTATTCCTTTAGAAGAAATGCTCCAGCAAACTAAAAAATCAATGACAGGTGAAGACTACAATAACGTAGTATCTTCAGACTCTTCTATGGTTAGAAAACCTAACTTTGCAAGCGGTATGGCAGCTAATATGGGTATGACTGAAAACTCAGGACCTAAAGCCGGTATAGATATAAGCAAATTAGATTTTGTAAAAAATGCAAAAGCAGTATATGATATGTCTATGAAGAAAGATAAACAAAAAGGCGGAATGATATAATTATGGCGTTTGAGATAAAAAAAATTAACCCGTTAGACTTAACTCCTAGTAAAGGAGTTGGAGTATCTTTACCGTTTTCAGGGAATGCAGTATTTAATACAACCTTTGAAACTAAAGATGCTATAAAAGCTAATTTGATTAATTATTTTTTAACAGCTAAAGGTGAACGTTACTTTAACCCTTCTTTTGGAGCAGGATTAAGAAACTTATTATTTAGTAATATAGATGAATCAACTTTAGATGAAATTAGAATAAATATCTTGGATGATTTAGAAAAATTCTTTCCTAGAGTACAGGTTACAAGTTTAGAGTTGATACCACAAACTGACAGTAATACTATAGTTTTCAGTATGAAATACGCAATAGCTGATTCTAACATATCTGATGAAGTAGTAATAAATTTTAACAAGTAATGGCACAAGAAAGAATAGTAAAATATATTAATAAGAATTTTGATGACTTTAGGTCACAACTTGTAGAGTATGCTAAAAGCTACTTTCCTGATACTTATAATGACTTTGACGCTACCTCTCCCGGTATGATGTTTATTGAAATGGCATCGTATGTTGGAGACGTACTATCATTCTACCAGGATACACAACTACAAGAAACTTTTTTAACTTATGCAAAAGATCCCAAAAATCTTTTTAACCTAGCATACATGATGGGATATACTCCAAAAGTTACCGGAGTATCTGAAGTAGATATAACTATAACTCAAACAGTAAATGCTAACGGATCATACTTACCTACCTGGACTGCAGCAGCAGCACTACCAGCTAACTCAGTAGTTAAAGCATCAGATGCATCAGCTACTAATTTTATTATTCAAGACCCGGTAGACTTTCAATTTAGTAGCTCTTATAACCCTACTATAGTTGAAATAGCTACTTTAGACGGAAGCAATAATCCTGCAACCTTTAAACTAACTAAGACAGTTAAAGCATTTTCCGGTAAAGTAAAAAGTAAAACGTTTTCAGTAAGTAATGCAGAGAAATTTAAAACACTAACTATATCTGATGATAATATAGTTCAGGTATTAGAAGTAACAGGTAGTAGTACCGGTGATAGTTATTTTGAAGTTCCTTTCTTAGGACAGGATACAATCTTTGATGACGTATCAAACAGCAGCTCAGACTCAAACAATGTTCCTTATGTTTTAGCACTTAAAAAAGTACCTAAAAGATTTGTAGCTAGATTTAGATCTAATGGTAATTTAGACCTTCAATTTGGAGCCGGAACATCAGATAGCGATGATTCTGTTATTTTACCAGACCCTACTAATGTCGGTAGCGGTACCAACCAGGGGATAAATAGAATAGACTACGCTTATGACCCCTCCAACTTCACGTATAGTAAAGCTTACGGAGTCGCCTTAAACGAAGGAGTTACAGTAAAGTATTTAGTAGGAGGAGGAGCAAGCTCTAACGTACCAGCAGGAACTATAACAAATAAGAACTCTATAGTACCTACTCGAGGAACATTAGCTTCTTTATCTTTTACAAACGAAAGACCAGCTGCAGGAGGAAGAGATGGAGACTCAGTAGAAGAATTAAGAGAAAACTCTCTTAGGTCGTTTAGCGAACAAAGTAGAGCTGTAACACTACAGGACTATACTGTTAGAGCTTTATCACTTCCATCTAAGTTTGGTAGCATGGCTAAAGTATATGCTACTCAAGACGAATTAACAAATACTAATACAACAGATGCTATAGTTGATAATAATCCATTAGCACTTTCACTTTATGTATTAGCCTACGATAACGATAAAAAACTTACTTCGGCAACATCAACCTTGAAAACTAATCTTAAAACCTATCTAGCTGAATATATGATGATATCAGATAGTTTAAACTTTAAGGATGCTTTTGTTGTTAATGTGGGGATAAATTACGATATTATAGTAAGACCTAATTTTGCAGGTCGAGATGTTCTACTAAACTGTAACTTAGCACTACAGGATTATTTTAATATCGATAAAAGAAATATTAACCAAACTATTAATATATCAGAACTATATCTTATATTAGATAAAATAAAAGGAGTACAGACAGTACAGAATATAGAAATTATAAATCTAAATGGCGGTAACTATTCACAATATGGATACGACATCGAAGGAGCAACTAGAAATAGTATAGTATACCCTTCTTATGATCCATGTATATTTGAAGTAAAGTTTCCTAATGCAGATATTAAAGGAAGAGTAATAACAAGATAAAATGGCAGTATATAAAATATTTCCCGAACAAGATACTTTTATCTATACTCAAGTAGTAACCGGTAATGCTGGATACGATGAGATATTAGAAATAGGTGGTTATAATATACAAAACATTGGACAGTCTTCAAGAGCATTGATACAGTTTAAAACTTCTGAAATAGTAAACACTGTTAACAGAACTATAGCAACTGGATCTTGGAGCGCTAGCTTAGATTTATCACTAGCATCTGGGTATGAAAATCCTGCAACACAGTCCATATATGTTTACCCTTTAGCCCAGCAATGGGAAGGAGGAGTAGGAAAATTTGGAGACGAACTAGGATCTTCTTTAACTTCACAAAGTGCTGATAAATCAGGCTGTTCTTGGAGATATAGAAAAGCAGAAGAAACCGATGCATGGACATTAACTAGCTTTCCTACCGACGTTACTGGCTCTTATAATGGTACTTACCCTGGGGGAGGTAGCTGGTTCTCTGCTTCAAGTGCGACTAATTTAGAAGCTACTCAAAGCTTTGGATTAAACGATCAACTTGATCTAAGCGTAGATGTTACAAAAGCAGCTAAACTACACTACTCAGGAACGTTAAACAACTATGGTTATATTATTAAACTTCAAGATAGTTTAGAGTTTAACCTTTCAGCTTCATTACTTAATAAGTACTATAGTAGTAATACTAATACTATATACCCTCCATCCTTAACATTTAAATGGGATGATAGCTCTTATAATACCGGTAGTTTAACCTTACTATCTTCGTCAGAAGCTATATGTCAAGTATCTAACAATAGAGGTGAGTATGCAGATATAGGTAAGACAAGATTTAGACTATCAGCTAGACCGATTGCTCCTCCTAGAATATTTACAACAGGATCTATATATAAAACTAATTATGCACTACCTTCTGGTTCATTTTACGGACTACAGGATGCATATACAGAAGAAATGGAAATACCTTTTGATACAAGCTTTACTAAGGTAAGCTGTGACTCAACTGGTCCCTTTTTTGATGTATATATGAGCGGTCTTCAACCTGAAAGGTATTATAAAATATTAATAAAAAGCACATTAGACGGTACTACATCAGTATTTGATAATGACAATATATTTAAGGTAGTTAGAAATGGCTAAAAAATATGACATAAGGATACAAAAGACAGTATTAAATAAAGATCAATTTGACAAAGCAGTTGATACTTCATTTAAAACCTTTGTTACAGTACCTGATGAAACAGATGAAATAACTATATCTGAGTTTTTTAACTTATATGAAAAACTATATTATGATATACCGGTAGAAGGTGAAGTTAATTCACATGAGTTTTTAGTTATTGAAAGCGGTAAATTAGTAAACTTAGAGCAAGACACAACAGAAATACAACCATTATTAGATGAAATAACTACTCTAAGACAGAGAGTATTAGATCTAAATAGTGATATAATAGAGTTACAAACAGAGAATTTGACCAACGATGCCACAGACTAACTATAAAGTTAACCTTATTGACCCAGAAGGGCTGGAAACCTACTCTGCTAAAGATACAGATATAGTAGATTCTTTTACTATCAACTCTGAATTTCAAGCTTTTGAGAATAAAATTGAATTTCATGTATACAGTCTTGACGGAGTACTTCTAACATCAGATTTTGGTTATAATCGTCAATCTTATTTAGGATCAAGTCAACAGGACCCTAACGGTAAGATTCTTGAAATGTGTATTGATCCTGTAGAGGATATACAAAAGTATGGTTTTTCTTCCGGCGACGTTAAAGTAGTTTATAACTTTATAGACGACCTTTACACAGAAAATAAAATAGCTGTTCAATTCTTTATAGAAGAGATATCAGAAGATAGAACTGAATTAAGATTACTAACTAATCAAATACCTGATTCAAATGTAGTTGAGACTACAAACAAAATTAAAGAAGAACTTGCATCGACTTCATATTTAAACGACTTCAGAGTAAACCCCGGTAATAATGATCTACTTATAGGAATTAATATAGATATACAGCCCTACAGAGATTTTAGCTCAGTAGTAGTAAAGTTATATGAACCCCTTCCTGAACAGTACGAAATAAAACAATCACTTACTATAGATAGAGTAGTATCCGATTCATTAGGGTATGAGATATTAGGTGAAACTATTCCTGATGAAATTAAAATACCGTACTTAAAAGGGCCGAATTATAACGTAGAAGATATTAAAGGAACCACAGTTCCTACCCCTTACTTTAATTATAACGAATTATTTTCTTTCCCTACCAATCAGACCTATAGACAGTTAAACTCTTTATTTGCAGAAAAAAGTATTGAGTTAAGCGTTGATTATAATGATTTCACTAACTACGTACAGTTTAGTTCTGTAAAAGAAAGAATAGAAAACTTTCAATATAAACTAAACCTAGTTACATCTTATCAAACCTCCTACTCAGCTTCATTAAACGCTAATAATAATGCAGCCGGAGTAACAGGCAGCTTAGACTACTTCAAGACAAGGATAGATAACATACTTAAGAACTTTGATCATTTTGACAGACACCTATATTACGGAACAGGATCATACTCTTGGCCTAAACAAGCACCGTATAATGAGCCTTATATAGTTGCTACAGGTTCTGCAACAGCTTCTGTAGCTAACCTAATAGAAAGTGCAAGTTTATATGATGATACTAATAACTCAAGACTGGTAAATACCATACCTGAATTTTTAAAAGAAGATAGCGAAAATGCTAAATATCTTTTATTTACAGATATGATCGGCCAGCACTTTGACAACCTATGGGTGTACACAAAAGCATTATCGGATAAGTACGATAACGATAATAGACCTAATAGAGGTGTACCAAAAGGGTTAGTAGAAGAAGTACTAAGAAACTTTGGTGTAAAACTATACTCTAGTAATAGATCAATAGAAAATTTATTTGCTAACTATACAGGAGAGTTTTATCAAACAGGGTCTGAAAGTTTAAAAGCAACCGGATCGTGGGGACAGGGTACTTACCTAATAAGTGCTTCTAATTCTCCTATATCAGAAGACTTATACAGAAAAGAAATATATAAACGTATTTACCACAACTTACCGTTACTTCTTAAATCTAAGGGTACCGAACGAGGAGTACGAGCACTAATTAATACTTTCGGTATACCTTCGTTAAATACAAGCGGTTCCATGGGAGGCTTGTTGGTAAGGAGTTATGGGGGTAACAATACTACAGCAAGTGTTAACTTAGGTTTAGATTTTGCTAATACATCATCAATAGGTAAAATAAAACTAGACAATACAGGTAGTACAACTACCGGTAATACTCTATCTCAATATTCTTCTATAATTCAAAGAGACGGAATATATGATAAGTATAGCGATGATATTCATACAGTAGATATAGGATACTCTCCTATAGATGTAATAAACGATAAAATATTTGATTTTTATACTAAAAGCGGAAGCTTTAATATAGATAACTTTATAGGGGATCCTAATGCTGCCTACTCAAGTAGTTACTCTGACCTAGACTCAGCTTCATTCCAAGCAATGAGTCATATTATTACACACCCTACAGGAAGTGATGATTATGGAGACTTTGTAAGGATATTAAAGTTTTTTGATAATGTATTATTTAAAAGCATAAAAGACTTTATACCTGCAAGATCTAACGTTAATACGGGTATAATAATTAAGCCCCATGTACTTAACAGAAGTAAAATAAAACAAGTACAAGCTACTAGTAATCAACCAAAGACTGGTATTAGCTCTAACTATGGAGATAATATGCAGATTACTGGTTCAATAGAAATACTACAGTTAACCGGTAGTTCTGGAGGTTCTTTCGGTAATATTGGTTTAGAGCAAGTAATTCCTTTAACTGCTAGCTATACCGAAAGTGTAATGACACCAGACGGACTAAGATCTAAAACTTACCACAATCATGAAGAAGCTAGATACGATGGAGAATTGTCTGGTAGTATACTATTTCCGGTAGTTAAACCCGGTGAGTTAAATGATGAAAACATTTTTAAATACGAAAATCCTAACGTAATTCAATACAAAGTAATTGATTTTGACGATATGTTAGTACCGCCTACTCCTACACCGACCCCAACAGTTACCGTGACTATGACTCCTACACCGACAGTACCGGTAGTTACTCCATCTAAAACTCCTCCTGTGACCCCATCATCATCTGATCTTGGATTAGAAGACTGTTGGAGAATTGTAAGATGTACTGATGAAGCTATATTCTATGCACCTAAATTTAGAGGCTGTATTAACGATTCTATTTCAGTATTGAGTCATAACTTCCACGTTGGTGACGTTGTACAATTCTTTAATTTCTCTGTAGGAAATGAAGCTTGTCCTGGAGGCACAACTTACTGTGGAACTATTGAAGGAGCAGCAACAATTAGCCCTACAGCATTAATATCACATGATGATCAAATAAGTGGAGGCGATCCATGTGGAAATGAAACTCACTGTACAGAATAATAATATAATATGGCAGGAATAACAACAGACAATTTTATTATTACTAACCCGGGATTAGCCGGAGTTAGGCTTTTATTTGGTACAAGTAGTAACCAGGGTAAAGTACAGGGTATAATAGCAAGTACTACAGACTGTAATCAAAATAACTATGCTGCTGAATTCGAAGCTTTAGAAGTATTTAATATATTTAGCACACCTTTTCCTATAGCAAGCAGACAGGCTAAAACTAACCACTATTATTTTGAAATACACCCACCAGTTGCATTTGATACAGGTTCAACTACTACTCCAACTATCTGTAAAGATACAACGTTTGTACCTTCTACTGTAGTTGACTTTACTAATAATGTCTATAACGTAACATTCAATAGTGATCAAGAGTTGAGATCTTCTCAATTTCAATTTGTAGTAGATAGTAATAATTCTGGTTCAAGCACTAGACCATCTAACATACAAGCTATATTAGCAGATACCGCTGTAACAGCATCAGTACAGGATTCTAACTATTCTTCGTTAGCAGTCATAAGAGGAAGATATGAAGGAGCAAAAACAGATGCAGCTGATTACGGTATATCACCTTCAATTGCAGCTGAGTTAAAAGACGGAGCTATATACGATTCAAGTATTTCTTCTTCAACTATTTGTGCTCAAGCTTTTGATGAAAGACCTAATAAAGAATTCTTCTTTGTACCTACACAAGATTCAGCAACTAGAGTCGATTCTGGTTCTGTACAGTATAGTAATCCTAACTATAGGTATATAACTCTTGTAAAAGGAAATATTGCAAGTAATAATGCAGCCACAACAGGTTCTATGTTATACCTTAATTTTAATACAGCATCAGCAGGAGTAGCTATAGGAGATTATCTTCAATTATTTGGAACTACTGCTGGCGGTGGACCTACTTTTTATAATAGAGGAATAGAATTTGTAAAGGTACTAGGTTTAACACAACACAACGACTCTGTAGTTAGCGCATCAGTTAAAAGAAATGCAATAAAAGATCAATTTGATAGTACTATTCCTTTTGGTACTACTTCTACTCCTAGCTCTGTTGGCTTCCATGTAAGACATGTAAAAGGAGATGAAATATACCAAGCTGAAGGAAACAAACTATTTAAAGTAACAGATAAGAAATTATATAACTACGATACAGAAGAAGTATTTTTTGTAGGTGAAGAAGGGTATATTTTGTATCCTTTTGGTAGTTGTAACTAATAAAAGTTTAAATTAATATATTTATATAAAAGAATAAAACAAAAATGGGATACTTAAATAATGGCGTTGTAACCGTTGACGCAATATTAACGAAGAAAGGAAGAGAACTACTAGCAAGAGGCGATGGTTCTTTTAAGATTACTCAATTTGCTTTATCCGATGATGAAATAGATTATACACTATATAATCCTTCTCACCCATCAGGATCTCAGTATTATGGGCAGGCTATAGAAAATATGCCTCTATTAGAAGCTTTTCCTGATGAAACTAAATCATTAAAATATAAGCTAGCAACTCTTCCTAGAGGTACTTCAAAACTACCATTACTAGAAACTGGATATGCTAGTATTGTACTTAAACAAGGAGGTTCATTAGCAATAACTCCTCAAACATTAAACTACCTAGGAGCTACTTCTACTTTTGAAAGTGGGGGATATACTGCTACTATAGCTGATGTGAGGGTACTTTCAAGCTTAACAGGTGTTGGAATAAACACAGAAGAAGCTGAGACATTAAATTCAACACAAACGATTGGAACTAATGTATCTAAGACTGTAATAGGAACTTCTATTAATTTAAGAGCCACTACAGTGAATACTTTATTTGGAACCAAAACTAAACTTCAGACTACTATTCAAATTATAGGTAGAGATTCAGGAGCAAGAGTTACTATTCCTATTACAATTAACAAAGTAAATAACTAAGAAGATGTCGTATAAAAGATTTGATAACGAAGACGTAGTAGTAAGTGCAGAATCTGTAACGGCTCCTTGCTGGAGTAATAACGTAGTTAATTTACAGGTATTCGAACTTAACTCTACACAAACTGCTGCTTCCAGCGGTAAGTACTATTATAACGTATATAATACAGGATCAGAAGTCGCTAACTCAGCAATACAGTTTTCTGTAGCTCATGGAAATAAATTAGGTTTAGGAGCACCATTGTATGATACTTCAGTAACAGGTAAATCATATAGCTCTACAGTTTATGGTCAATTTAGAACCTTGATTTTTGGAGATGAAGATACTAACTTTACATTTGCCTCTGGTACTGCAACCCGTACCCCTGAAAACGTTTTATTTGTTTCAGTAGAAAGAGCAAGATACAAAGAGAAAATATTTCCAGGTTCTTTATTCTTAACATTAACAGGTTCTACAGGTAATCCTTTGCATCTAGTAGATAACAGCTTAACATCGTCGACAGATACTTTTGTTGATTCCGGAAGGGTATATTCTATATATTCTGGTTCTGGACCTGGAGGTGTTACAAACTCAACTGTAGAGTATGGAAAATTATTTCCTGATGTAGGTATAATAGCACTAGACGGAGATTTACTTTCTTCTAGTAACGTTGTAGCAATAAATGGTACTGCATCTAACTGGTCTACAACAGTAGCTAACAATCAGTTTTTTAAAGCAATTGATACAGGAAGTAGTTTTAAGCTACGTTCTGAAGAGACAGTATCTTCTAATTATGTATTTATTAGAGCCAGAAATGCTGAGTTTAACTATTCAAATAATCCATCAAACATAACAGGATCGGGAGAATTGAGACATAGTGTAATGATTGATAATCCTCAATCTTATGTTACAGCTGTCGGCCTATATAATGATAATAACGACCTGCTTGCAGTAGCTAAACTATCTACTCCTTTGATAAAAGATTTTACAAAAGAAGCACTATTAAGGGTCAAACTTGATTATTAATGAATGAGCGCTTGGAAAAAATTAAATCAACAGGATGCCTTTGTTACAACTTATGTAGCTAAAAAATCTCACTTTGTTAGTGCGAGTAACTATACATTTTTTTATACTGATAAAAACCCTGTTAAGTATTATGCAGCTGAAAGATTAGAAGGTAATATATACTACCCTACTGGTAGTGATTTATTCTCTGGTTCTTATAAACCTTTGGTTCATAGAAGTCTTGAACAGCTATACTATAAAAGCTATCAAAGCAGTTCTGGTACCATTACAGGTTCATTTGCTGAAGATTCGGGATCATATAATAACTACGACCACTATTTAGAGTCGTCCTTTTCAGATTCAGGATCTAGATTTTTATCAGGATCTCTAGCGATGGTATATTGTATACCTCAAAAATCTTTTGGTACTCATATTGAGCCTTTATCTTTTAGATTTGATCCTTCACAAGGGTCTTTTAATGCACAAAGTTTTTATATAAGAGTTCAAGATGATTATATTAGTGCAAGTTACTTTGAAAGAAACGCTTACGGGTATTACGGAGGTCTAGAACCTATAATAGATGATGGAGAAGGTAACTTAATGATATCTGGTTCATCTAAAAATAGAGTAGGTAATATAATATACTCTCATGGTCAAGTTATACTGACCGACCAAGATGTAGCTCAATTCATGATAGCAAGTCAGTCGGCAAATATATCTTGGAAATCAAATCAACCTATTTATACATATAACTACGACTGTAAGATTTCTGATGACGAATTTAACCATACTCTAAATCCAACAGCTCTTACCGGTTCAGATAACCGAATGAGAAATAATGTAACGGGATCAGCATTTGTCCCTTATATTACAAGCGTAGGATTATATAATGATGCACAAGAATTAATAGCAGTAGGAAAGCTTGGTCAGCCTCTACCTAAACCTGCTAACACTGAATTGACCGTAAAGATAAAATTAGATATATAAAATGGCAAGTTTAACTTTAAGAAACGTAAAAGGTGGAGCTCTAACTCATACTGAGGCAGATCAAAACTTTGGTACTTTATTTGTATCGGCTTCTATTACAGGAAGCGGCGGTAACCTATTATTATTTTCTAGAGGTTCTGGTAGTACTGCTTTTGCAACAGGAAGTGGAGCTATAACTGCATCTATGAATTTAAACCTACAGCATATAACAAATGTAGGAGCTACAACAACTAAAGACATTACAGCTAATAACTTTATTACAACATCAGATAAAAGATTAAAGTCTGAGATAGAGCCAATAGCAAATGGACTAGAAATAATAAAACAGTTTTCTTCTTATACCTATAATAAAGAAGGTAAAGCAGATGCAGGTTTCATTGCTCAAGAAGTACAAGAGTCTATTCCTTACTCAGTTCATGAAAATGATCTAGGAATGCTTACTATGAATGATAGGCCTATATTAGCTCACCTTCATAAAGCTATACTAGAATTAGAAGAAAGAGTAAAGGAATTAGAAGGAAAAGAATAACATGATATGGCCGTTCGTACTGATGGAGCTTTCAACATGTTTTCAGCTAGTGCTGAAGACACTCATTCTATAGAGTTTAATCTATCGAAATCGTTAGCTACCATTATGAACTCAGTTACAGGTAGTTCATTTAACGAATTTATATCTGCTTCTTTATATCCCCACTACGACCCCTCATATGCCGGCAACGTTCAAGACCCTGTTATTAGTTATGTATCAGCTTCATTACAGTGGAGAAACTATCCACTAACTCCTACTCAAACACTAACACCTACTCCTACAAAAACCCCTACATCTACTCCTACCGGAACTCCTGCAGTAACTCCTACGAATACTGCAACAATAACACCAACACCTACCCCTACTGTGTCTCCACCAGTTACACCTACTAACACAGCTACATCTACTCCTACTAGAACTGCTGATGTAACCCCTACTCAAACTCCTACTAATACGCCGACTATATCTGATACTCCTACGAATACCCCTACGAATACCCCTACCCAGTCTCCAACCGTCACACCGACAATATCAGATACAGCAACCCCTACACCTACTCCTACCGTATCAGGAGGACAAGAAAGATGGGAGGTAAATTTATGTAGTGCAGGTAGTCCAGGAGGAACTATACACTATTTATCTAAGACACAGTATTGTGATGGAAGTAGTTTAGCTATAATACCAGATGGTAGTTTTAGTAATGGTGATTACGTACAGTTTAGATTAAATATTGCTGGTTGCGGAGGTGCCACATATTGCGGGCAGATATCAACAGTTGCTAATGGAAGCATAACAGGATTAATAAGCACATTAACTAAACCGTCAGATTGTACTGCTGCAATGTGTACCCAATAAAAAAATATGAGTTTTACAGTACCTACAGGAAGTAATTTTAATATGTTTACAGCTAGTTTAGCTGATACTCATTCTGTACAGTATAATGTATCAAGATCTCTTGAAGGAATAATATCAGCATTTTCTGCTTCCTCTTTTAATGATTTTATATCGGCTTCTAAAACTGATGATTTTGGTGATGGAACTTTATCTGGGTCTTTATCTGCATCTTTAGTAATATCTTCTTCATTTCAATTTAAAGGCTTTCCTGTAACCGCTACCCCTACAATGACAGCAACAGTAACACCGTCTGTGACTGCTGGTGCTTCTGCTACACCAACCCCTACTATATCAAACACACCTACACCTACTAGTACCGTAACCCCTACCGTGACAGCTCCTGCTACTGCTACTCCTACGAATACTCCGACTAATACTGTAACTCCAACAACTACTGCAACAGTAACCCCTACTATATCTTTAACTGCAACAGTAACCCCTACGAACACCCCTACAAATACTGTTACTCCTACTCCTACAGATCCACTAGATAGTACTAATGTAAGAATATCTGTAAGTGCTTCTTCTGCTTGTAACTCAGGAGAAGGAACATCAGCTGTAATAACTATATTTGATCAACCTAGTTTACAGAACGGAGATGTACTTTATTCTTCTTCTAATGCTTCTTCAGTAATAACATTTAGCCATTTACAAACTAAACTATCTACCGGAGCCAATACTATATTTATGGCTTCAGCCAGCGTTGTGTACACACTAAACGTTACTGGATCTCCTGTAACTAACTCTACTTATGTTTTATCTACAGGAACTTGCCCTACCCCGACTCCTACCCCAACCATAACTCCTACCAAGACACCAACTAATACTCCTACGAGCACAGTAACCCCTACCAAAACTTCTACTGCAACTCCATCAGCAACTGCTACTAATACTGCTACCCCGACAGTCACTCCATCTCCTTCTAATCCTTTAGATGCTTCTAACTATAGATTAGCAACTAGTGCCTCAGCAGCTTGTCATACCGGAGAAGGTCCTTCAGTTGTTATAGCTATATATGATGCCGATCAACCATTAGAAACTGGTGAACTATTGTATGAGAATTCTGGAGGTACAGATAAATGGACATTTGCAGAATTACAAGCTCTTGTTACATCATCAGCAAATACTTTATTTGTACAATCAGGAAGTATAGTCTATACAGTAAAGCATAATGAAGCAGAATCAGCAGCATTTGTATCAGGATCAGGTGCATGCCCTACCCCTACACCAACTCCAACAGCTAGCCCTACAGCAACAGCTACTCCAACACCAACTGTTACCGCTACAGTAACTCCAACAAACACTCCTACTAACACTGTAACATCAACAGTCACACCAACCAACACCCCTACCAATACTGTTACCGCAACAGTAACTCCTACTATATCTTTAACAACGACAATTACCCCTACCGGTACCCCAACCAATACGCCTACCAACACCGTAACTCCTTCTGAGACTCCCACTAACACTGTAACACCGACTGTTACACCTACAATATCTGATACTCCTACTGCAACACCAACCGTTACACCAACTGAAACAGCTACATCAACTGTAACTCCAACCAATACCCCTACTAATACAGTTACACCTTCTGAGACTCCAACCCTTACTCCAACCAAATCTGATACAGCAACTCCTACTCCTACAACAACTGCTACAGTAACTCCTACTATATCTGATACACCGACTAATACTCCTACAGCAACTATTACGCCAACAATATCTGATACGCCAACTGAGACACCTACTAACACCCCTACAAGTACAGTAACACCAACTGAGACACCTACTAATACAGCAACTAGTACTGTCACACCAACCGAGACTCCAACTAATACCGCAACCCCTACCGTTACGCCAACTGAGACTCCAACTAATACTCCTACAAGTACTGTAACACCGACAATATCGGATACCCCAACATTAACACCGACTAATACTCCAACGATATCGGATACTCCGACTAATACTCCGACTAATACTCCGACTAATTCTGTTACACCTAGTATAACTCCTTCTAATACTCCAACGATATCTGATACACCGACTAATACTCCTACAAGTACCGTAACCCCAACTAGGACTCCAACTAACACGCCAACCAATACTGTTACACCAACTAACACGCCAACTGAGACTCCAACTAATACTCCTACAATATCTGATACTCCTACTGCAACACCAACTGTTACACCAACCAAAACAGCTACATCGACTGTAACACCAACTAATACTGTAACACCAACTAATACTCCTACTAAGACCGTAACACCGACTGTTACTCCATCGGTACATGCAACTACCATGACTCTATTTACATCTAACGCAAGTTGGACTGGATTAAACGCTGGAGATAATAATGTTACACCTGCTTGTGATGCTATTGGATCAGGAAATTATGATTATGCAGTTAATTTAATTAAAGGTGCTAGCAATGGAACCGATAACTATCCTGAAGTAAATGATTTAGTTAAGAAAGGTACTACAACAGCAACAGGAGGAGGTTACTTCGGATACGTAGATACCTCTGGTAGATTCGGAGCTGGACCTCAAAATGCTTATATTACTATAACCGGAACAGGTCATATTGATTCTGTAGCTGCATGTGATGTAACTCCTACACCAACTAATACTGTTACACCAACCGTTACTCCTACTTATACTCCTACATTAACTCCAACTATATCGCATACTCCTACTTACACTCCTACTAATACTGTTACACCTACTAGTACTACAGCTACACCAACTCCAACTCCTACTAAATCCCCAGCTGGAGGAGGAGGCCCAGGTAAAGGAAATCCTTACTGGCAAGTAGAGGATTGTACAACAGGTACTATTACTAACGTTTCTAAAACTCAAGGATGTATTTACGGTAACACAGCAATCTTATCAACTTCATTTAGCGTTGGAAATATAGTACAATATAAATCAGGTGCCTGTTCTTCTGGTGTTACTGGATGCGGTGAAATTATAGGAGATACTTCTTTAACTGTAAGCGGATTTATCACCACAGATTCAGTAATAGCAAATTGTTCAGAATCAGATTGTTTCGAATAAGTTGTTTATTTAAATAATTTTTACTAAATTATAGACTATGGTTACAATCCCTACATGGACCTATCAAGGTCAATTTATTTCACACATTGATGATATGCCCGAAGGCAGTTATGGATTTATTTATAAAGTTACTCATAAACCCTCAGGTAAAAAGTACATAGGTAAAAAAGTTTTATACTTTGAAAGAAATAAAAGATTAGGTAAAAGAGCCTTAGAAGCTTTGAGAGAAGAAAGAGCTAAAAAAGGAATTAAGGGAAGAGTACCCCTCAAGCAAAAGGTAATTAAGGAATCAGATTGGAAAGACTATTATGGTTCCCATTTAGAAATTAAAAGGCTATTAGATAAAGATGGACCTATGGCTTTTCAAAGACACATACTATCATTTGTTAAAAGTAAGAAAGAACTAACTTATTATGAGTGTAAAGAGCTATTTATTAATGAAGTACTAGAAAGAGATACAGAGTATATTAATGATAATATATTAGGTAAATTCTATAGAAAAGATTTTTTAAATGAAACTAAGTAAGATAATTTTACACGAAGACGGCCATGGAGATGGTTACGAAGAAGGTAACATAAAGCTTATGGGTGATATGATTTTACCTATAGATAAAGAAATGGTTCTTCAAGCTGAAGAAGATAAATACAATAGAGGGCTTTTAGTTACTAATAATAAAGATAAGAGTTACGATATAGCGTACTGGGCTGATAAATTTGAACCATACCCTATCGAAGTAGAAATAGACGGCAAGTCAGTAGCAAAAGAAGCTAAGGTAATAAAACTATTATTTCACCCAGAAATGGATGAAAATATTAAAGAAGGAATGTCTAACGATGACGACGACTTTAATAAAGAATTAGAAGATATTATCAAATCAGGAATTAGATTACACCCAGATAGATTAAAAGATGTTATATACTATGTACATAACAACTGGATGGCAGGTAACTATGGAGATGATTATGCTATGAGAAGAATAAGTAAATTTTTAAACGGATGATAAAATTAAAAGAAATAGTAGGGTACCCGTCATTGAGCTATCATATTAAAAATGGTCTCTCTTTACATGAGCATGTCTACCGTTATTCAAGCGAAGGGTTTATTAACCTATTCAAAGAAGCAAGAGAAGCTCATAGCGACGGAAAAATACAGCTTAACGAAGAAGATAAGTACTTAGTAGAGAATACTGATATAGGAGAGTATGGAGAATATAATGGTATGACAGTACCTTTAGATTTACCTATGGTTTCTCCTAAATATAATCCTCTGTTTGAAATCGGTTGTGTCATCGACGAAATGTTTGAAAACGAAGATACAATTGATGAAGCAGCTTCTTTAGACGAAATGGTCGATTACGATCTAGTAAAAGAATTAGTAGAGTCTATAGGGGGTAACATAAACATGGAAAGGTTTAGAAAAGCAGTTTCAATTCAAAACGAAACATTTGACTATAATGGTTTTGATATGCTTAAATCAAGTGTTGATTACATACCCGAAGCTGAGTACAGAGGTAAAAAAGTACAACTTAATAAACCTAAAAGAGGCGGTAGTAAAAAATTCTACGTATATGTCAAGTCTAAAAAAGGTAACGTTAAAAAAGTATCATTCGGAGATACTGGTCTTTCAGTTAAATTTAAAAAGAAAGGAGCAAGAGCATCCTTTGCAGCTAGACATAAATGTGCTCAAAAGAAAGATAAGACTAAAGCAGGATACTGGTCTTGTAATATAGGCCGTTACTGGAAATCTCTAGGCGGTAGCTCTAACTTCTCAGGATACTGGTAAAATGAAATTAAAAGATATATTGTTCGAACAGAAAGAATTTAAATTATTAGAACTTCCTTATAAGTATAATGCTCTAGAACCCCATATAGATAAAGAAACTATGGAGGAGCATCACAATAAACACCTTAAAGGCTATGTTACTAAATTAAATAAAGCACTAGAAGGTAAATTTACACCTCTATCAGAAATTTTTGATAACATAGATCAATATGATTCAGCTGTAAGAAATAACGCAGGTGGAGTATATAATCATAATTTATACTTTAATTTACTATCCCCAAAACCTGAAAAACAACCAGTTGGTGAATTAAAAGAAGAAATAGAAAACTATTTTGGTTCTTACGATGACTTTAAAGAAAAGTTTAAAGCAGCAGGATTAGGTCAATTTGGCTCAGGATGGGCTTGGTTAATACACCATGATGGGGAATTAAAAATAACTTCTACTCCTAATCAAGACAACCCATTAATGAGTAAAGAAGGAAAGGTTATCATAGGTATGGATGTGTGGGAGCATGCATACTATCTAAAACATAAAAGCCAAAGAGGTGATTATATTGATAATTTTTTTGAGGTACTTTGCTGGAATGAAGCAGAAGAAAATTATCAGAATATAATTAATGGCTAGACCTTATAACGAAACTTTAAACGAAAAAGAAGGATATGTTTTGAGAGAGTTTTCTCACGATACTCCTTCATTTGAATATGTTTGGCATAGAGATAAAGAAGATAGGTATATTGAATCTACGCATAATACTGACTGGAAGTTCCAACTTGATAACGAGTTTCCTCAACAATTAACTAAAAACAAACTATTTATACCAAAAGAAACATATCATCGGCTTATAAAAGGAACTGGTGATTTGGAACTTAAAATTTATAAAATATGAACTGTAATTGTAAAAATTGTAACTGCGATCCTTGTGATTGTTCTTGTACCTGCTGTTAATTATGAAATTGTCTAGTATTATACTTGAAGGCTTTAAAGAAGACTATTCTACTATCAATGGTGAAAAATACTCTGAAGACTGGTTAGGTAACGCTGATACTTTAGAAGATTTTAAATCCGCTATAGATAGAATGCCAAACAGTATAGAGTATATAAATGTTCCTACCGATACAGATATATTCAATACTTCAACTACTAGGATTAAACCAAAAGGAAACTGGAAAAAACAAGTTTATACTTTAGTCAATAAGGTAGTAGATGAGCATGAAAAAGAAGGTCATGAACTAGAAAGCATCAGAATTAGCTCTTACTACAGTATAGGGCCAAAAGGTGCATCTAAAGATCCAATTTATGTTTCAATT
>Ga0315315_10000588_pt1 | contig 31164 bp, 31 predicted proteins | sample M140m3416metaG_FD_203699 | JGI IMG/M metagenome (GOLD analysis project Ga0315315, IMG submission 203699) | Ammonia-oxidizing marine archaeal communities from Monterey Bay, California, United States - M1 40m 3416 | ecosystem: Environmental > Aquatic > Marine > Intertidal zone | place: USA... | reverse complement strand
AAACTGGATTAGTTCATAACGCTAACTCTGACTGGTTAAATAATAAACACTTTAAAAAAGATTTAGAAAAAAATCTAAATTGTGAAGTTAAAATAATGAATGACGCCAACTGTTTTACTCTATCTGAGGCTATAGATGGAGCTGGAAAAGATTTTAAAAGTGTATTCGGTATAATAATTGGAACAGGCTTTGGAAGTGGATTATCTTATAAAAAAGAAGTTATTGAAGGTGCTAATCAAGTAGCCGGTGATTGGGGTCATCAGCCATTACCCTACCCAACTGAAGAAGAAATAAACTTAAAGATAAAATGTAATCTACCAACATGTGGAAGACCTTTATGCGCTGAACAATTTATATCTGGCGCAGGGTTCGCAAAGAATTTTAATCTTAAACATAATACTAATTACAAAGCTCCTGAAATAGCTGCCCTAGATAAAAAAGGAGATCTAAAAGCAAATAAAGAATTTGAACTATATGAAGATAGATTTGCAAGATTAATAGCTGTGATGATTGGAATTTTTGATCCTGAGGCAATCATTTTAGGTGGAGGAATGTCTAATACGGAGAGATTATATAAAAACCTACCAAATATAATTCCTAAATATACTTTTGCAGATAAAGTAAGAACAAAAATTCTAAAGAATAAACACGGAGACTCAAGTGGTGTACGTGGTGCAGCTTGGTTATGGGATTAAAGCAAACTATTTCTTATATTTTTTAAAATTTTCAACATAGTCTCTAGCATTCTCTTTGATGTGTTCTATTTCTTCATCGGTTATTTGTCTTACAACTTTACCAGGGCTACCTAGAACTAAAGATCTTTCAGGTATAACTTTATTTTCTGTAACTAAGGCGTTGGCTCCAATGATGCAATTTTTTCCAATTTTAGTTTTATTTAATATAGTCGAACCTATTCCAATTAAGCAATCATCAGCAATTTCACAACCATGAAGCATAACCATGTGCCCTACTGTTACTCCCTTGCCAACTATTGTTGGGCAACCTGGATCAGTATGAATAACGCTTCCATCTTGAACATTAGAATTTTCTCCAATAGTTATTGGTTCAATATCGCCTCTCAGAGTTGTGTTAAACCAAACGTTTGAATTTTTTTTAAGTTCTACCCTGCCAATAATGACAGCATTCGATGCAACCCAACTAGCTGGATCTATTTTTGGTGTATGTCCTTTAAAATCGTAAATCATAATATTGCTGTAATGTATTATTAATTAAATTATAATACATTATGGCTCTAACTAAAACCCCAGTTTGTGACTTTGGAAGAAAAGCTGAAGATTTCAAACTTAAATCAATCAATAATAAATTAGTTTCTTTAAATGATATCAAGGGAGATAAAGCTACTCTGATTATGTTTATTTGCAATCATTGTCCTTATGTTAAAGCGATTATTAAAGATTTGGCTAAAGATTGTAATGAGCTGAAAAAAGATGGAGTAAACTCTGTAGCTATCATGTCGAATGATACAAAAAATTATCCAGAAGACTCTTTTGATAATATGATTAAATTTGCAGAGATGAACAATTTTGGTGAAATAAATTATTTATTTGATGAAACTCAAGAAATTGCAAAAAAATACAGCGCTGTTTGTACTCCTGATTTTTTTGGATACAATAAAGATCTTAAGCTTCAATATAGAGGTAGGTTTAGAGAGCTAAAAGATTTGAAACCAATTAATGATGGAGAAAGTGATTTAAAAGTAGCCATGAAAATAGTTGCTAAAACTAATAAAGGTCCTAGTCAACAAATCCCAAGCATGGGATGTAACATAAAGTGGTTTAATTAATGTTTTTAGTTGCTACAAGAAATTTTCCTCCTGAAGTTGGTGGAATGCAAAACTTAATGGAGGGATTATCAAATGCTTTATTAAATCACGGGCCAGTTAAAGTATTTGCAGAAAATTTGGATAATGCTGAAGAATACGATCAAAATTCAAAGTTAGAAATTGAGCGAATTTCTGGTTTCAAATTATTTAGAAAATACAGAAAAGCAAATCGTATCAAAGAATTTATGGAGACCAATGAAATAAGAGCAGCCTTTTTTGATCATTGGAAAAGTATTGAAAACATTGAAACTAGTGTTTTAAAAAAAATGAAATCATTTTGTTTAATTCACTCAAAAGAAATTAATCACCCTGTAGGCTCCTCTTTAAATAAAAGAGTTTTAAAATCATTGAGTAAAGCAGATCATGTAATCGCTAATTCAAGATTTACAAAAGAGTTAGCTTTGAAACTAGGTATTAAAGATGTGACTGTTATTAATCCTGGATGTAATTATCCAATACCAGTGAATGATGAAGCAAAAGAATATGCAAAGAATATTTTTGGTAAAACATCACCAAAACTTATTACTATTTCACGATTAGATGGAAGAAAAAGTCACCATAATGTAATTATGACGGTCAAAAATCTTTTGCCAAAATATCCAAGTTTGAAATATGTCTCTGTGGGTGATGGCGATGAAGGAAACAATCTTTTAAAACTTAGAAAAACTCTTGGATTAGAAAAGAATGTTGAGTTTATATTCAAATCAACCGAGCAAGAAAAATTAGCACTATTGGAACAGTCAGACATATTTGTTATGCCTTCAGTGGTTTATAAAAAGTCTGTTGAAGGCTTTGGTATAACCTATATCGAGGCGGCTTCTTACGGTAAACCCTCTATTGGAGGAATTTATGGTGGTGAAGGAGATGCTATAAAAAGTGGTCAGACAGGTTACTTATGTAATGGAAATGATCTTAATGCAATTTACGACACTCTATTAAAAATTTTAACAAATGATCAATACTTAAAATTAGGTGCCAATGCTTTAGAATTTTCGAAAGAATTTAGCTGGGCAAAAATAATTAAAAGATATATTAATTTAATTTAGATCTTACTTCACTAACAACTGTTTCAACCTTTAAATCTTTTAAATTTTTTACTGTAATGGCTTTAAAATTAAAATTTTCTATACTAACTTTTTTTGCAGAAGTGTGGCTTCCAAATAGAACCAATCCTTTTTTATCTAAATGAGATGCGATATGTGCTGGACCTGTATCGTTTGAGATAATAAATTTTGCACCATGTATTAATGACACTAGAGTTTTAATGTTTACAGGCTGATTGTTTTCTAAAATAACTTTAGCTTTTAATTGATTGGCTTCTTCAACTTCTGTTGGACCTGGCGCTAGCAGAACTGAATATTTATTTTTGAATTCTTGTTTTAATTTTTGAATTAACTCTAGGTAATATGGCCATTTTTTTTTAATAAGTTTGGGTGAACAAAAAGGGAATAAAAGAATATATTCTCTATTGGTATAATATTTAACCAAGTGTGAAGCATTTTCAGTAGCCCAGCTTAAGTCAATATTTTTAGTAAATTCAGTATCAACTCCACTTTTTTTGAGTTGAATTTCCATTCGGTCTAGAACAGGATCTTTCTCAAAGTCACTTTTTTTCTGACCTGGTTCTAATGCTGTTTCAGTGGATGACCATTCAGCATTTTTAATTATAAATCTTTTATAAAATTTTGTCCGTTTGGAATTTTGAAGATCAAAAACTTTACTAAAGTCATATTTTGTTAAAGTCTTTTTTAAATTATTTAAATAAAATAAATTCCATCTAGGTAGTCTTTTATCAATTAATACGCCATCTAAATAAGGGCACTCTGACATAAAAATTGAATAAGGTTGAGTGGTAAGTAAAAAAACTTTTCTATTTGGATAAAATTTTTTAATATCTTTTATTGCTCCATTAGCTTGTATTAAATCTCCTAAAGACCCATGTTTGATTATTAATATGTTTGACATTATTTATTCTGAGTATAATTAAAGAATGATATAACTAAATATATTTATGAGCAACAAATTAGACAAAATATTGGCAGAAATTTCAGCTGGTGAATTATTTGATAAGATTACAATATTAAAGATTAAAAAAGAAAAAATATCAAATAAAGAAAAATTAGTTGATATTGAGAAAGAACTTAGTTCTTTAAATGATACAGTAGAAAAATTTGTTCCTGATCAAAGTAATATTTCTAAACACATCAATGATTTAAAAGAGATAAATCTTAAATTGTGGGATATTGAAGATGGTAAGCGAGCTGCTGAAAAAGAGAAAAAATTTGACGATAAATTTATAGAACTTGCAAGAAACGTTTATAAATTGAACGATGAGAGAGCTAAAATTAAACTAGCTATAAATACAGCTCTCGGTTCAAACATTAAAGAAGTAAAATCTTACGAATAATTAATCCGATTTAAGGCTAGGAATAATAGATCTCAACTTAGTAGGTAATTTTTTATCTACAGAAACTGTTATAACTCCCTCAGATTTATTTAGTTCTTTTAATATTTTTCCATCAGGAGAAATAACCATTGAATGCCCGAAAGTTTTTCTTCCATTATAATGTGTGCCGCCTTGTGCCGGAGCAAAAATATAACAAAAATTTTCGATTGCTCTAGCTTTTAATAAAGAGTGCCAGTGGCGCTTACCTGTGGTTTCTGTAAATGCTGAAGGTGTAGAAATAAATAAAGAGCCAGCTTTAGATAATTTTCTAAACATATTAGGAAATCTTAAATCAAAACAAATTGATAAGCCAAGTTTACCCCAGGGAAGATTAAAAGATTTAATTTTTTTCCCTGCAGTAAAAGTTTTGGACTCAAAATATTTTTCTTTTTTACTTAACACAACATCGTACATATGTATTTTATCATAGTAAATTCTTATCTTTCCTGTTTTGTCTATCAACACAGAACGATTAACTAATTTATTTTTTGAAATTTTAATTATTAGAGAGCCAATTAAAATCCACTTTTTATATTTTTTTGCTAGCTGTTTAATTCCTAGTAGATAATCATCTTTATTCATTGGTTTACATATCTTTAAAAGTTTTTTCTTATTAAGTGAAAAAAGAGATGAAACCTCAGGTGTTAAAATAAAATCAGTTTTCTGTTTTACGGCTTTAACAATAAACTTTTTAGTTTTTTTTAAATTTTGATTAATGTTATTATTTGATCTTAATTGAATACAGGAAACTCGAAACATTACTTCATTATAGATGAAGCAAAATTCCAGTTACAGTCAAAACTTGGTATGTAAGCGCCTGATAATTTAACACTCCCAAAGCTTTGAGATAAAACCCTGCACCAACTATCTACCTGTTTTGGTTTTTTATCATTGCTACCTACTTGAGCAGTAATCACTCCACCTTTTTTAAGAATTCTCTTTAAACCCTTCATATTTTTTCTAGCAAGATCAATACAGTATTGATCATCATTTAAATCTACAAAGATTTTATCGTATTTGGAGTCCTCTATTTCTTTTATGCTTTTAAAAGCATCTCCCCAAAAAGTTTTTATCTTATTGCTTTTTTTAACTTTAGAGCAAACTTTTGGTAAATGACGGTAACATACATCAACAATTTCTGGATCAAGTTCAAACCAATCAATGTAATTTGAATTATTTTCTAAACATGCTCTAGCTACACCACCATCTCCTCCACCAATAATTGCTACATTATTATTTTTTTTACTTAAATCGTAACTCGATTTAAAGAAATTAGAGCTATAAATTTTCTCATCTTTTTCAGCTACTTGAATTTCATGATCAATAAACAATGCGTGACCAAACTCTTCTAAATCCATTATTTCAACAAACTGACCAACTTTAGAAGTAAATTTTTCTAAAACATCTTTAACAACATAAAATTTCTTTTGACCTGGAGTGCTATAAATATCATCGTATAGACTAATACTACTTCTATTAAACGCATTAGTTACTGCTCTTTTATGATCAATCTCATTTCTTAAAATTTTTAAAGCAACTTTAGGATTTACTTTTCCACATGTAAAGAAATCAAAACTAATTACTCCTCTTTCGGGAAAGGTATGAAAACTAAAATGGCTTTCTGATAATAAAGCGACTAACGTAAATCCTTGCGGTTCAAACTTATGAGAAGCTACATTTAAAATTTCAACTTTTGCAGCTTTTGCAATTTTGTAAATTACTTTCTCGTAAAATTCAGGTGTATAATCTTTTTTTACGCCAAGAAAATCAATGGTAATGTGCTCACCAACTTTGATCATTAAAAACTATCCCTTCTTATAATTTTTAAATTTACCTAAAACTATTTTCATTTCTTTTTTTGAAAGTATTTTAGGTATTCCAATTCTTAGGGCATTTATATATTGATGGCAAATATTTTCGACTTCTTGAGCAAGCTCAAAAGTTTTTTCTAAATTTTCTCCAAACGCAACTTGTCCGTGATTTGAAATTAGACATGCGGTTCTATTCTTGAGTGCCTTGATAATATTTCTGGAAAGATTTTTAGTTCCAAAAGTTGCGTATTTACTGCACTTAATATCTTCACCGCCTGCTACTGCAACCATATAGTGAAATGCTGGGATACTTTTTTGATGAGTTGATACAGCTGTAGCGCAAGTTGAATGTGCATGAACTATTGCTTTGGCTTCTTTTTTATTCACATAAATATCTTGGTGAAATCTCCATTCTGATGATGGTTTTCTTTTTTTTTTATCGTAAATACCCTTTAGTGAAACAAAAACAATATCTTTAGATTTTAGTGAACCATATTTTCTTCCAGATGGAGTGATATAAAATCCATCAACTCCCTTCTCTTTTGCTCTGACTGAAATATTTCCTGACCTTAAAGCTGATAAATTAGTTATATTAAGTTTCTTTGAATATCTAATTACATCAGTTTTAAGTTTGCTCACTTAAATAGACCTTTCAATCCTCGTTCTGATGCTTCACAAACACCTTTTTCTGTTATTAGTCCTGTTACATACTTAGCAGGTGTAACATCAAAAGCTAAGTTCATTGCTTTACTTTTTTGTGGATAAATTAAAACCTTTTGTAATTTATTATTTTTATCTAATCCTTCAAGATGTGAAAGCTCTTCGGAATTTCTTTCTTCAATGGGTATTTCTTTATGATCTTTAATATTCCAATCAATTGTTGAGCTTGGTAATGCTACATAAAATGGAACATTATTATCTTTTGCAGCTAGTGCTTTTAGATATGTTCCAATTTTATTGCACACATCTCCATTAGATAAAGTTCTATCAGTTCCAACAATGCACATATCAACTTGGCCTCTTTGCATTAAAATTCCACCAGTGTTATCTGCAATTATTGTGTTGGGAATACCTTCTTCATTTAATTCATAAGAAGTTAAATTGGCGCCTTGGTTTCTTGGTCTTGTTTCATCAACCCAAACATGAACTTTAACTCCTTTTTGATGTGCGTGATAAATTGGTGACGTTGCTGTGCCCCAGTCTATAGTTGCTAGCCATCCAGCATTACAGTGGGTTAAAATATTAACTGTATCTTTTTTTTTATCAGAAATTTCTTCAATAATTTTTAAACCATTAAGTCCTATACTTTTGCAGAAATTAACATCCTCTTCTACAATAGCTTTTGCTTCTTCAAGGGCTTTATTAAGAATATTGTTATCATTTACACCAGATAATTTTTTCATCATTCTATCAACTGCCCATTTAAGATTAATAGCTGTTGGTCTCGAAGTTATTAAGTCTTCACTAGATTTTTTTAAAAAAGATAAATCATTTTTTTCAATAATTGATAAAACTAAGCCATATGCTGCAGTTGCACCAATTAACGGAGCTCCTCTTACTTCCATAGTTTTGATTGCATTAATTGCATCTTTTACGGTTTTCAAACTTTTTATTGTAAACTTATGAGGTAATTTTGTTTGGTCTATTATTTTGACCAAATTGTCTTCAAACCAGATAGTTCGATAAGTTTTATTTTCTATTATCATTATTTTTTATTTAGAACTCTACCAGCAATATTTTTAAGTTTTTTAATTGTTTTTTTATTTCTTAATTTAGGATCTGTGATTATTGCTACATCTAAACAATTATTTGCGGGATCTTTTTCTACTGAAAAATCTTTAAAAGTTTTAATTACCTCTTTAATCATGTTTTGTGCATTAGAAGCATTTTTTATTAATGTTTGGATGACCATGTTTACATCAACTTCATCATGATCTGGGTGCCAACAATCATAATCTGTTACCATTGCAACTGTGCAGTATCTAATTTCTGCTTCTCTTGCTAATTTAGCTTCAGGCATATTAGTCATTCCTATAACATCAGCTCCCCAGGCTCTATAAAGATTGGACTCCGCTAAAGTTGAAAATTGGGGCCCTTCCATTACTACATAAGTTCCACCTTTTTGATTTTTTATATTTAATTTTTTTAATGCGGTTTCACAACAATTAGATAAGCCTGGGCTTGTAGGTTTAGCCATTGAAACATGTGCAACAATTTCTTCGTCGAAAAAAGTTTTAGTTCTTGCAAATGTTCTATCTATAAATTGATCAACTATGACAAATTTTCCTGGCTCTAAGTCCTCTTTTAATGATCCAACTGCAGAAACAGAAATAATGTCTGTAACTCCTAATTGTTTCATTGCGTCTATATTAGCTCTAAAATTAATATTTGTTGGATTGATCTTATGGCCTCTAGAATGTCTAGGTATAAAAAAAATTTCTTCTTTTCCTAATTTTGTGATTAAAATTTCATCTGAGGGTTTGCCCCAAGGAGTATTAATATTCTTCCATTTAGTTTTTTCAAAACCTTCCATTTTGTAAAGGCCGCTACCACCAATTATCCCGAGCTTTCTAATTTTCATCATTTAATTATTAATGCTTTTTTGTTAGAACTTGAAGTAAATAATGAACCTAAAAAAATACATTCGTTCAATTCCTGATTATCCAAAGAAAGGAATTTTATTCCGAGATATTACTACTCTAATAAAAGACGCTAAAGCTTTCAAATATACTAATGATAGAATTATTGAACTAGCCAAAAAAATAGAATTTGATAAAATTGCAGCAATTGAATCAAGAGGGTTCGTATTTGCTTCTGCTGTTTCATATCAATTAGAAAAACCTTTCATTCTTTTGAGGAAAAAAAATAAACTTCCAGCAGAAGTTCATTCTGTTGATTTTGAATTAGAATATGGCAAAGCAACTATTGAAGTCCACAAAGACTCAATCGAAAAAGGTGAAAAAATATTAATTATTGATGACTTAATTGCTACTGGTGGTACTGCAGAAGCAGCAGCCAAGATTATTGAATTGTCTAAAGGTAGCGTGGCTGGATTTATATTTGTTATAAATTTATTTGATTTGCCAGGAAATGATCTTTTAAAAAAGAGAGGCTATTATACAGAAAGTTTAGTAGAATTCCCTGGTCACTAAATTTCTTTATTCTTCCAAGTCGAAGGTGTTAATTCATTATCAATCTCGATATTTATATTATAATCAAAAGGTCTAACTCCACGATTTTTTATATAGTCAAATGTTTTTTTTATTCCCTCATTAAGAGTAACCTTAGTCTCGTATTTTAATAAGGCTCTTGCTTTATCTGCAGAACAAGTAGCGTGCTTTACTTCTTTAGGTCTATCTTTTTTGTAAATTGGATTTAGATTAACACCAGTAATATTAGAACAAATTTCAGCAATTTTATTTATAGTCACAAATTCTTCATCTGGTCCAATATTTATAGTCTCTTTATTTAAGTTTTTTTGATCTAGCATTGGGATCAAGCAGCTCAAACAATCATCTATATATGAAAAACATCTAGTCTGATTACCGTCTCCGTAAATAATAGGAGCTTTTCCTTGCAGCATTCTATTGATCATTATAGAGACCACATTTCTAAATGGATCATCGTATTTTTGTCTTGGTCCTATAATATTATGTGGAATTGCAATAACCCACTCTATACCATTTAACTCACAAAGGTTTTTCAAGACTTCCTCTGATGCAACTTTTGAAATTGCATATGGATCTACTGGCTTAGGATTCATTTTTTCTGTAAACGGCGTGACTTGATCGCCGTATCTTGCCATAGATGAGCAAAAAATTATTCTTTTTACTTTAGCATTTACTGCCGCAGAAAAAATTGACACAGAAGCTAAATAATTATTTTTAGTGATTTCATAAGGAGAAAACACAGACAAACCTTCATGTGCCGTTGCTGCACAATGATAAACTACTTCAACATTTTTCATAAGAATTTTTATTTTTTCAAAATCACAACAATCAACGTTATGAAATTCTATTTTATCTGGGACATTATCTTCATAACCACCAATCATATTATCTAGTCCTATTACACTATGACCTAGTTCAACAAGTTTTTCACTTAAATGTGAGCCAAGAAATCCAGCAACACCTGTAACTAAAATTTTTTTTTTATTCTGAGGCATAAAGGTTTTATATATAAAAATATTATTTTATCAATTATTAATAATTTTAGGTCTATACCAAGATTTTTTTCCTAAAATAGAATTTATTAATCCAGAAAAACGTTGAAAATATATTTTTCTTTTTTTTGCGTTGAATATAAGAGAAAATAAAATAACTTTTAATAAAGCTGAAAATAAATTACCACTAACGCTTAAAAGCGAATAAATAAAACCGTAATATTTTTTATTAAAATAAAATTTTGACCACATCCAATGCCAGTTTCTTGATAACTCCATTTCAAAATCTATCTTTTTATTGTGAGATTTTCCTCCAATGTGATTTATCTTTATATTTTTATCTAGAAAAATTTTTTTATTTTTTTTTCTTATTCTTTTGCACAAATCAATCTCCTCAAGATAAATGAAAAAATTTTCATCAAAAAAACCTAAATCTTTAAACTCAGGAAGATTCAAAAACATTGCAAAACCTTTTAAATAATCAACCTGAATTTGTTGACCATCAAATAAATCGTTATGTTTTGTGGTATTAAATTCATCTTGCTGCGCTGGGCCTATAATTGCAAAATCTTTTAATTTTTCTGCTGATTTTAGAAAATTATCAATAGTATTTTTTTCGAGATGGGCATCAGGATTAAGAATTAATGCAAATTTAGTATTTACTTTTGCTAAGCCTAAATTGTTTCCTTTGGCATAACCAAGGTTTTCACCTGTGAGATAACATTTAACGTTAGAGTGCATTTTCTCTATCTCATGCTTTAACGAAATATTATCAGAATTTTCTATATTTATTACTTTTAAATTTTTTGGGATAGATTCTAAACATTTATAAATTCTATCTTCGCTGTGAAATGTATTAATTACTACTGTAATTTTATCAAAACTCATTTTATTTTAATTTATTGATTTAGACAAATAACTGCTTTATTACATATTTTATAGTATCTTTTAAATCTTAATTAAAATGAAAAAAATAGTCATTACTGGTGGAAATGGATTTATTGGGAGCAATTTAGTTAATTTTTTAATAAAAAAAAATATTTACGTTATTAATATTGATAAAAACAAATATTCTAAAGGTTCTTATTTACTCAAAAATAATAAGAGTAAAAATTATAAATTTTATAATCTTGATATCAATAATAGAAAAATCTTAAAAGTGTTCACTCGACATCAACCTGATGCTATTTTTAATTTAGCAGCTGAAACTCATGTTGATAGATCAATAGACACGCCGAAAGACTTTATTAATTCAAATATTCTTGGAACATTTAATATTTTAGAACAGATCAGGAAGTATAAAAAAAAAAATAAAAAAAAGATAAGACTAATTCATATCTCTACTGATGAAGTATATGGTGATTTAAAAAAAAATGAGCGGTCGGATGAAAAATATTCTTATAAACCAAGTTCTCCTTATTCTGCAAGTAAAGCCAGTGCTGATCATTTAATCAAATCATATGTAAGAACATATAATATTGATGCTGTAATTTCTAATTGTTGTAATAATTTTGGGCCGGGTCAATTTCCAGAAAAACTTATTCCAACTTTAATTTTTAATATTCTTAACAACAAACCTTTGCCAATATACGGAAAAGGATTGAATTCTAGGGAATGGATATTTGTAGAAGATCATTGCAAAGGTTTATTTAAGATTTTGAAGAATGGTAAGAAAGGGGAAAGTTATAATATTGGAACTGGTATGAATATTAATAATCTAAAATTAACCAAAATTTTATTGAAGATAATCAAATCAAATCAGATCAAATTAGGAAACAATGTAAAAATTAAATTTGTAAAAGACAGACCTGGTCATGATTTTAGATACGCTCTAAACAGTAATAAAATTAAAAAAAAATTAGGTTGGAAGCCTGAAGATAACTTTATCTCTGCCTTAAATAAAACATTTAATTGGTATTATAATAATCAAAATTTTTTTAAAACCTTTTCTAAAGATAAATTTTTTAGAAGGCTTGGGTTAAAGTTATGATTAAAAAAGGTATAATTTTGGCTGGAGGTTATGGCACAAGAATGAGCCCTCTCACAAAAGCAGTTAATAAACAATTGCTTCCAATTTATGATAAACCTTTAATATATTATCCACTATCAATTTTAATGTTAGCGGGTATTAAGGAAATTTTAATTGTAGTAAACAAAGGTCAATTAATTCAATTTAGAAAAATTCTTTCTAATGGAAAAAGATTTGGTATAAAAATTAGTTATTTGGAACAGGCCTATCCTAAAGGTTTACCTGATGCATTCATATTAGGTGAAAAATTTATAGGAAAAGATAGTGTGGCTTTAATTTTAGGTGACAATTTCTTTTATGGACAAAGCTTAACTATAAAATTAAGAAATTGTGTCAAATTAAAATCTGGATGTAAGATCTTACTCCATCCAGTTAAAAAACCTGAGTTATACGGTGTTGCAAATTTAAGAAAAAGAAACAAAATTCATTCACTTATAGAAAAGCCAAAAAAAACTAAATCAAATTTAGCAATAACAGGATTATATTTTTTTGACAATAAAGTAATCAATTATAGTAAATCTCTCAAACCATCAAAAAGAAATGAATTAGAAATAATTGATTTATTGGAAAAATATAGAAAAAATAAAAAGCTTTCAGCAGAATTCCTGGGTAGAGGTGGAGCTTGGTTAGACACTGGATCAATAGATGATTTTTATGATGCTTCCGCTTTTGTTTCAGCAATGGAAAATAGACAAGGCTTAAAAATAGCCTGCCTTGAAGAGATAGCTCTAAATTATAAATGGATCAATAAAAATGAAGTTAAGGATGCAATTAAATTTTACGGAAATTGCATTTATTCTCAATATCTTAAAAAACTAATTAATTTATAAGATGGTAAAAATTCTTGTTTCTGGTGGTGAAGGTAGATTTGCAAAAGAACTAAAAAAAATTAAAAGTAAATATAAATTTATATTTAGAAATAAAAGACAGCTTAATATTTTATCTACAAAATCTTTAATAAATAACTTTAATAAATTTAAACCTGATTATTTCTTACATCTTGCTGGGTTGTCTAGACCAATGTCTATTCATGACAAAATGATAAATAAAAGTATTGATTTAAATATTATTGGAACTTCTAATTTAGTAAAAGTATGCAACGATTTTAATAAAAAATTAATTTTTTTTTCTACAAGTTATGTCTATCCAGGAAAAAAAGGAAATTATAGAGAAACAGATGCTTTATTGCCATGGAATAATTACGGATGGTCAAAACTAGGTGCTGAAGCGGCAGTTCAAATGTATAAAAATTCTCTTATCATAAGAGCATGTATGACTGAAAAACCATTTATTCATAAATTTGCCTTTAGTAATGTAAAATCAAATTTTATCTTTCACGAGGAATTTGCCAAAATTTTCTTGAAATTAATTAGAAAAAAAGGAGTTATAAATATTGGAGGTAAGACACAAACTATTTTTGAATTTGTAAAAAAGTATAATAATAATGTAAAAAAGATTAAATCAAAAGGAGAATTGCCTTTTAAAATGGATATGAATTTGAAAAAAATGAGAAATTTATCAAAATCATGAAAATAATAAAAACTAAATTTAAAGATTTATTAATTATAAAACAAAAAAATAATATTGATAAAAGAGGAAGTTTAAGAGAAATTTATAATAAAAAGGTTCTTAAAAAAAATAACTTTGTTTTTGAATATTGTACAATTTCAAAAAAAAATTCTTTGAGAGGGTTTCACTTCCAATATAAATTTCAACAAGCAAAATATGTAAGTGTTTTAAAAGGTAAAATACTTGATTGTGTAATTGATCTTAGAAAAAAATCAAAAACATTTGGTAAAACATTTAAAATAATCTTATCAGAAAAAAATTGTTTAAGTCTTTATATTCCTGAAGGTTTTGCTCATGCTTATTATAGCTATGAAAAACTGAATGTCGTTTATTACAAATTAAGTAACTTTTATAAGCCGGAATTTGAGAGTGGTATAAATGTTATGGATAAAAATTTAAAAAAAAACTGGCCAACTAAGAATTTGAAAATATCTAAAAAAGACAAGAGTCTAAAAACTTTAAGTGAATTCTGCAAAAATTATAAATTTTTATAATCAGACAAATCTTTTACTATTATCGGAAATTCTTTTACACGATAATTTTTGCTAAACCAGTAAGATAAAAATCTTTCTGCTAAAAAACCATAAATTCTTTTAAGCCCATATCCTTGAAGATCATTAAATCCAAAAATTTTTTCACAATTTTCTAACCAAGGAAATATAGTCTCATAATATTTTTTTAAAATTTTGGTTTTACATATAAACATATTGTGTGGGTTAAATGAGGTTTTACTGTTCATAAATATTCTAAAATCTTTTTTGTTATCTTCATCCAAAAGATTTATTGCTAAATCTAAATTGCCCTTTCCATGAAATAAATCAAAATGAAACTTTAAATTTCTTTTTTTTTTAAAAAATAAAACAGAAGGTTTAGATAAGAATTCATATAGATGATTTTTAAATATTTTTGAAATTTTAAAATTTTCTACAGTAAACTGATTGCCTAAAATACAATCAAAATCTTGTATTGATAAGTCTTCTTCTTTAATCAAGTTTTTTGATAAATCTTCATAGTTAAGACCAGTAATACTTAAATTTTCTTTCATGAAAAATTTTCTATACTGACAAAAACCAACCCATTCTGTTTCTATTTTATCTAAGTAATTATTCCATAGCCAATAATGAAAAGTATATTCCCCGTAAAATGGGTTTTTAAAGGAAATATTTTTTTTCGTCTTATCGCCTAAACATTCCTGGGAAAATTTCGCATCTCCTAAACCTACGGGTATAAAAGATAATTTTTTAATAATCTTTTCATGAGATGGGTTGAGTGTTAAACAAAAAAAAGAAATTTTTTTCACATTTATATCTAAAGTTAATTTTTTGGTAGCGAGGGGCGGATTCGAACCGCCGACCCCAGGCTTATGAGTCCTGTGCTCTAACCAACTGAGCTACCTCGCCTTAAAAAAATTTATAATATGTTTAGTTTGATGAATCAATCACTTAAGTCTATTTAGATCACTTTTAACCATGTCTAATACTAGGCTTTTAAAATCATATTTTGGTTTCCATTTTAAAATTTTTCTTATTTTGGATGGATCTGCTAATCTTGCATTGCTATCTTTTTTTCTTACAAATTTTTTGTCAAATTTAATATATTTTTTATAGCTCAACTTTACATAGTTGAATGCAATTCTTGCAAAATCTTCAACTGAATGGAGTTTGCCTGTTCCAATTATATAATCGTCCCCTTTTTTGTGTTGGCAAACCATCCACATAGCATTTGCAAAATCTTCAGCATGACCCCAATCTCTTTTTGATTTAATATTTCCTAGCTTAATTTTATTTTGCAAACCAGATTTGATTTTAGCAACAGATTTTGAGATTTTTCTTAATACAAATTTTTCATCTTTTATTGGGGACTCGTGATTAAAAAGTATGCCGTTTGATGCATGCATGCCATAGTTTTCTCTGTAGTTCTTAACTAAATAAAAACTTGCCAACTTTGAAATCCCATATGCAGAACTTGGATTATACAAAGTTTGTTCATTAATTTTTCGTTTGGGGTTTTTTTCATATATTTCAGATGATGATGCGTTAAAAAATTTGATATTTTTGTTTATGTTATAAACTGAAGAAAGCAGAAAATGAGTATAATCTAAATTAATATCAAATGTATAAAATTGGTTATTAAATGAGTGGCCATCATGAGATTGTGCTGCTAAATGATAAAATTCATTTGGTTTTATTTTTTTTATTAATCTTTTTAATTTATCTCGATCGTTATATTCCACTTTATGAAGAGTTATTCTTTTTATATTATTTTTTAATATCGAGTTATTTTTTGAATTTTTTATTTTAAATGAAGTTCTTACAAAACCATGGACATTATAGTTTTTTTTTAGAAGTAGTTCCGATAAATATGAACCATCTTGACCATTGATACCTGTGATTAAAGCTATCTTTGACATCTTAAATTATTGTGTATAGAAATTATTTGCATTATACAAAACAATAATGAAAACTAATAGAGAAATTTCCTACCTTAAAAAATGTAAAATTTGTGGCAACGTAAATTTGAAAAAGGTTTTATTTATTAATGAACAGTACATTTCAGCCACTTTTGTAAAATCTAATCGAAACAATAAGTTAACTAAAATTAAAACACCTCTTACTCTAGTTTTATGTGATAAATCAAAAAACAAAAAAGCATGTGGTTTATTACAACTTCTTGAAATTACAAAGCCAGACTTATTGTATAGAAAATATTTTTATAGATCAGCAACAAATGATACTATGAGAAAAGATCTTAAAGATGTTGTTTCAAGTGTATGCAAAATAGCTAAACCTAGTAATAAAGATCTAATAATAGACATAGGATCAAATGATTGCACTTTACTAAATTTTTATAAAAAAAAGTTTCAATTAGTTGGCTTTGAACCTGCCAGAAATATAAATTATATTGATGTAGGCAAAGAAATTAAAATTTTTAATACTTATTTTAATTATTCTGATTTTAAAAAAAAATTTCCTAAATCTAAAGCAAAAATAATCACCTCTTGCGCTATGTTTTATGATATTGCTGAACCCAAGAAATTTGTTGCCGATATAGATAAAATTTTAGATAAAAACGGAGTTTGGTGTGTGCAAATTAGTTATTTAGCTTCAATGATAACTAATAATAATTTTTATGATATTTGCCACGAACATCTTTCGTATTACTCCTTAGAAACATTTAATTATTTACTTAAAAATTTTAATTTAAGAACTTTTTATGCAGAAACAAACGCAGTTAATGGAGGAAGTATAAGAATTTATATCAGTAGAAAAAATTCACATTTTCTAAAAAATGAATCTTACAAAAAAGTATTAAAGAAAATTTTACAAAAAGAAAACAAACTTTCATTGTCAAATTTAAAAACCTTTTTTAATTATCAAAAGAAAATTGATAATATTAAATTCAAAACAAATAAATTTGTTGATAGTATTCATAACAAAGGTGGAAAGGTTTTTGGGCTAGGCGCAAGCACTAAAGGGAATATATTATTGCAACATTTTGGTCTTACTAAAACAAAGATACCTTTTATTAGTGAGAGAAATCCTGAGAAAGTTGGCTTAAGATGCTTAGGCTCAGATATAGAATTAATTTCAGAAAAAAATGCAAGAAAAAGAAATCCTAAAGCTTTTTTAGTTTTACCGTGGAATTTTAAAAAAGAAATTATTAAGAGAGAAAAAAATTATTTAAAAAAGAATGGTATCTTAATGTTTCCAATGCCCTACCCACATTATGTAAGCAAAAAAGGTGAAAAAAAGTTATAGTTGCAGAATGTTAAAAAATAAATTTTGGTTAAGATTTTTTAATAAGTCTGAATACCGTCAAATTAAAAATCAAGAAAATATTTTTAAAAGTGCAAATAATTTTAAAAAAAATTATAAAATCGAAATCGAACAAATACAGGAAAAAATTTACAAAAAAGAAAATTTAAATTTCTTACACTCTGGACACGCAGCTGATATAATAAATGTGCTGCCTGTTATTAAAGAATTATCGAAAAAACATGTGTGCAATCTATACATTAATATCAAAAAACCTATAAAATATTATCATAAACACCCCGCTGGAAAATATTATTTAGATGATAGAATTTATAGCTTACTTGAACCGCTTTTAAAAAAACAACTTTATATAAATAAAATTAAAATATTTGAAAATGAGGAAATAGACATTAATTTTGATTTAATAAGAGAGTTACCTATTAATCTTACTTTTGATAATGCAAGATATGCATCAATTTTAACAGGTATATATCCAGATCTATCTTTAAATTTTTTAGAATGTGATCAACACAATAAATATAAAGGTCATGTAGCAATACAAAGAACTTTTAGATACAGAAATCAGTTTATTGATTATTCTTTTTTAAAAAATTATGAAAAACTTCTTTTTATCGGAATTAGGAATGAATATGAAGATTTAAAAAAAATTGTAGGTAATTTAGAATTTTATAACTGCAAAAATTTTCTCGAAATGGGTGAAATAATTAAATCAAGCAAATTTACTCTTGGTAACTCCTCTTTAGCTTTTCCAATTGCTGAGGGATTAAATGTTCCTAGATTATTGGAAACATGTCCATATTTTCCAGCAGCTCAACCTCATGGTAAAAATGCTTTTAATTTTTATTTTCAACATCAATTCGAAAAATATTTTAAATATCTTTATAATTTAAATAATTAATATTAATGGTAAAATAATTTTTCAATGCCATAACAATATTTTGAAAATCTAATTCTTTCCAAGGGAAAATCTTTTGTTAATTCATCCATATTTTTCTTAATAGAAGTTTTAAGTTCAGCGATTACTCTGTCATCTTTTGCTATAAAATTTGTATCATAGCTTCTATAAGTAATATTTGTATCTATTGATATTCTTACATTTTCTAAACGTAAATATTCTCTTTCATATTTTACATACATTTTTGGAACACATAATCCATATTGATTATCAAAAACTCCCTGTTCTCTCACTTTCGCAAATCCTTGATTATCTATTACTTCTCTTTTTTTAAATCTTCCTTCTACAGAAGAATTCTTAATTTCAAAATAAATTCTTTCATCACTATGATTGGGATATGTTCTAACTCTTATTTTTTTTCTTGGAGTAAGACCTTCAATAGAGTCTGTATAAGTATCAAAATTTTGATTATCAAAATATAAACTTTCTATTATTCTCGGCTCATGAATACCTTTAGCAGATTTTTTGTTAAGAAAGCTCTTAAAATCAAATAAATTTTCTTTTTTTATATATAGTTTTTGCTCTACTCTAAAACTCATAAATTTATAATTTGCAGTCTTCTAAAATATTATTTTCGAAAATATATCTTTTTTTATTTTAGTAAAAGAATTTTTACAAACAACTTTTTTACCTTCTATAAATCCACCATTAAATTCCTGTTTTTTTTTATATGCGGCCAAACAAGTATCAGTATTTATTAATATAGCATTTTTAAGATTTAATATTGAACTATCTTTAGTTGCAATCCCAATTTTTGCATCATTTACATTGATATTATTTATTTCTACAGTGGAAGTTTCACCTAGTGATGCACCTTTATCCCCACAATTATTTAATTTTAAATTCATTAATTTGTAATTCCCGTAGGAGAAATCAGCGCAATCATTAACTGAATTTAAAATTTCTATTTCATCAATTTTAAGATCTGAAAAATCCACGTCTAAACCATCACTGTAGGAGTTCCCAATAAAAATTTTTTTTATACTGCCTCTAGAATTAATTACATTAACTGCGTCCTCACAATTAGAGTTAGTTGCTGAAATTTTTAGATTTTCTATTTCAAGATTTATTAATGAAAGACAACCAGTCAACCCTTTTATGTCAATTGGGTAATTTTGTGGCTCTATATTAGCAAAGTTCTCAACACCATTAAAAAAAATAGCTGTATCAATAAGATTACCATTTAAAATGTAAACTCTAGCGCCTACTTCTTTTTGATTTATAATTATTTCATTTTTTATTTGGTCGGCTTCTAGTACAATTCCTTTTTCATAAAATATAGTTGAGTTTAAAAATTTTTTTGAATAATAATTTCCTTTTTGACTTAATGCGTTTAAGTCTAAATTTTGCCCCACATACTGATAATTTGTATTTTTGATTACTAATTCACCTTCAAGTAATTTTATCAAATCTGATTCTGAAATGTCAAAAAGTTCACAATTCTTTAAATATATTTCACATTTAAATAAATCACTATTATTGCGTTTTATTAATAAAGCTTTTGGGTCAACTTCTTTTAAATTTTTATTGAAATGCTCTAAAATATTCTCTTTATATTTATATTGGTTATGGAGTGCTAAATCTTGATTTTTCACTTTATTGTAGTTTTGGTTGATAAAATCAAGATTAACTTTAATTTTGTTTATTTTTTCCTTTACTGCCTCTTCTGGCATAATTATTCCAAGAAAACTTAAATCATTTTTCAATTTTCTTGTATTAATATTAGAAAGTTCTTCATTCAATTTTTTAATAGCTTCATCATAAAATATTGAAAAAGGATATCTAGCTTTTAATGTTGTTGTTGTTGAAAAATTTCTACTTATATCAGGATTTGCATCGTAAGCTATTGGTTCAAAATAATTTTCGATTGAATTCCAATAAAATTTTCTATTGGAGCCACCTAAAGCATGGTGGCTGTTGGTAGATTGCATAAATAAATTATAAATATCTAGTTTAATAATTTTATTTTTATCAAATAGTGCGAGTAATGAATTATCTAAATCGTAATCAAAAAAATAAAAATTATTTTTTTCATCTTGAAATCTACTAGACCAGTAGAGGAATATTGAATTTAATTTATTTATTGCATCTAAAGATATTTTTTCATGTATATCTCCTTTGTAAATTAGATTTGCATTAGTTAATTTAGACAGCATCACCTTGCTACTTTTTGTTCTAAGAATAGGTGTGCCCACCGACCAATTGCTTAAATTGTTATCTGGAATATTCTTTACTAATTCAAAAAAAAATTTTTGGTCTGCCTCTAAAATTGGCCCTTCTCTTCTGCTATTAAACTCCAAAAGTTCTTTTGCAGCTTTTTCTTGAAACAACATAATTGATTGTGTTTCATTAACTCTAGCTTTAACTTTTATTGATCTAGGAGCCAAATAACCAAAATTTCTAAGGATATGATTTTGGATTACAACATCTTCCAATACCCCTCTAACATCTGGTTTGAATAATTTAAATCGTGTTATCCCTCTAATATTGCCAAGGCTTAAAGTCACATCTAAGCTTTGAATTATCGAATTACCCTTTAGAGCAATATGGTCTTTAGCATCACCGCTATGTCTAACCCTTCCCTTTAAGTAACAAATATTTCCATCCTCATAAATAACCTTTATATCTGCATCAAACCTTTTTTTTAAATGATTAGGAGTAAACCTGGAATTATTTGTGATAATTCTGATATTATTTACAGTCCAATCTTTATAATTGTGCGTATCAATCTCAATTTTATTTATTTTTGAATTATAAAAATTAAGATTATCTTTCTTGGTTAGTTTATGAATACAACCAGATAGTTTACTATTTATTTTTATATCAGCAAAAAGAATTTGACTTAAACTTATAAAGAATTGAAAAAAAATAAAAAAAACTAATATTTTTTTCATAGTCTAAATTAATTTAAAACTACATTTACTTTGTAAATATTTTTTTCTTTTGCTAAACCATCTCTAAAATCTTCTAAAGATTTCCTATTAGTAAAATTTAACCTGTAAATATATTGTTGGCTATTTATATCTGAGATATAATTTACTAGATTATCACTTTTTTCAATTGCTTCGACTCTTTTTTTTGAAATTACTTCTAGGGTGTTGCTGACATTTCCTTCATTGAAAGAAACATTGTAAAAAGATTTTCCAATTTTTTTAGATAAAATTTGTATTCCTTTTACAATTAAAATTATTAAAATTGTACAAATAATTAATTGAATTGCCCATTTAGTTCTTACGCTAGTTGCAATACCAATTGTGATTAAAGCAAAATAAATAACTAGCTCTAAAGCGCTTTTAACTGGATGTCTAAATCTCACAATGGATAAAGCTCCTATCATACCTAAAGATAAAGCAATATTTCCTGAGATAGTTTTAGTTATTACATATGTAATTACTGGTAAAACTAAAAAAGTTACGGTTTGAGCATGAGACTTTGCCCAAGCTTGTCCCGTAATTGTTAAGGCGAATCTAAGTAACAAACCACTTGTTACTAGAAGCAATATAGGTTCGAGTTCATCCATAAGGCAACTTATATACTTTTTGATATAATATTCAATCGAAAGCGTGTTTGCTACAGAAAGCGGAACTAAACATAGCAAGGTCTAAATTTTTCATAAAATAATTGTTTTAAAAATTAAGTAAAGATTTTAATAATTTGGTGTCTATTTCAATATCACCATGTTGATTATTCCAATTAAATTTTTTGTTCTCAGAGCAAATGCTTTTATAACTAAGGTTATTTTTTATGCAAAGATTTTTAAACATGTCTCCTGCTGAAACAGATTTAAGCTCAATTATTTTGGTACCAGGATCACAAAAAACTGTATTGGCAAAGCCGGCGCCATGTAAACCTATTACAAAACTTGCTTTTTTAAATAGCATTATCTGTTCTATAAAAGAATAATCACTAAGTTTAACGCTTTTAAATCCTTTGTTTAATAATAATTCTTCTACTTCGTTTTCATTAATTATAAAACGATGAGATCTTCCATCTTTTCTATTAATAAATATTTTATTTGGAAAATTTATAGTTTTTTTTTCGTCAAAATTAATTGAATTCAAAAATTTTTTTTTCAAATAATCTGTAATCCAATCTGGAATATTCAGTGAATCTTTTAATGGATTGTTTAAAATATTGTAAGGGTGATCTGTAACTATTATCTGATTTGCTTCAAAATGTCTTAGTTTTATACTAGATAATCTTTTTTCATTCGGAATTTTCAAAATATCTAAAGTTTGATATTGAAATTTTTCATTTAGATTGGGAAATAAATAATAATCAATAGGAACTTTTATTTTTAATTTTTCAATTATATGTAGTCTAGGTAACACATCGAAAAGCCAATGCCAATAATTTGAGTTTCCTCCACCTCCAGTTAATAATGATAAAACATTTCCTTTAATTTTTTTTTTTAATCTAGGTGTTCCTTTTGAAAAAACTGAATTAAGCCCGCAGTCCGCATTTTTATTTGATCTATATTGAAAAGAAGGTCCATTAATAATTTTATTATTCTTTATTACTGCTGTGTCATGAATGGTATCAGTATAAAGCCTGCTATTAGAACAAATATATACCTTGTACTCATTTTTCAATTTAACTTTTTCAATTTTTATCTCTTTATCCTGAATTGGTTCTAAATTAGAATATATCTCTCCATGGAAATATTTAAATAGTTTTTGAATTAAAAGCTTATAAAATTTGGAAAGTTTTGATTTTATTTTTACCATTTAATTAAAATTTTCATATATTATTTAGTTTTTTAAGGTAGATTTGAACAAATAATAAAATTAAAAACATATAGATAATTATAACTCTTAAATAAAAGTTTATACTTTGTTTTGTATTATTTGTATTTTTTTTTTTTGGTGATAATTATAGTAAATCTAATGTTTTTAAAAAAATTTAATAAACTGATAAGAAATTCAAATGAATTATAAAGAAAAAAAATTTTTTGAAAGTATTTTAACGCAAAAAATTAAATCTAAAAAAAAGCAGAATAGATATGCATTAACTTTAGATAGCCCGATAAGTATTGAGGATATGTATAGTGCTATAGAAGTAATTTTATCTGGGCAAATAACAATGTCTGAAATTACAAAAAAGTTTGAAAAAGAGTTTGCTAAATTTGTAGGTTCAAAATTTGCATTAATGGTTAATTCAGGCTCTTCAGCAAATTTGTTAGCTTTTTTTTCTTTAATAAATCCTCTTCAAAAAAAAAAAATTCAATTTGGTAGTGAGTGTCTAATTCCAGGTCTTTGTTGGTCTACTTCCCTTTGGCCAATAGTTCAAACTAATTTAGTGCCAAAATTTATTGATATTGATTTTGATACTTTCAATTTAAATATAAATGAAGTTAAAAAAAACATTACAAAAAAGACCAAAGTAATTTGTGCAGTTCATATTCTTGGAAATTCCACAAACATGTCAAAACTTACAAAAATTGCAAAAGAAAATAATATTATTTTAATTGAAGACAGCTGTGAAGCACTTGGCTCGAAATATAATAACAAATATTTAGGAACATTTGGAAAATTTGGAACTTATTCTTTCTATGTTTCACATCAAATAACTTCTGGAGAGGGAGGAATGTTAGTCTGTAACGATCCTGAAGATTATAGAATAGCGCATCAATTACGATCACATGGATGGGATAGAGGATTTGAAAAAGATAAAAATAATAAATTTAATTTTATAAATTCTGGATTTAATTTAAGACCAACCGATATTAATGCCGCTATAGGATATAGCCAATTCAAAAAACTAAATAGATATAAAAAGATTAGACAACAAAATAGGGATAAGATTATATCTCATTTAATTAACTCAAAAAATTGGAATAATCAATTTAGCTTTCTAGAACCAAATGAAAATTTAAAGCCAAGCTGGTTTGGTTTTCCGATTATAATTAGTAAAAAATTAACTTCAAAAAAAATAGAGTTTTTGAAATTTTTAAATAAAAAAAATATAGAAACAAGACCAATAATAAGTGGAAATTTTTTAAATCAACCAAGTGTTAATTTATATAATCTAAACAAAGCAAAAAAGATTCTTAAAAATTGTCAAGACTTAGAGGAAAGAGGTTTTTTTATAGGTCTGCATACAGAGCCTATTTCAAAAAATAATTTAGATTATCTAGTAAATAACTTGCTTAAGATTTAAAATTTTTAGTTTGGTTTAAAATAAATATTAAATTCATTTAATTATAAAATCTATAGTAGTGCTGATATATTTTATGTCTTAAATAGTTTAAATTCATTTTTAAAAAACTGTAAAAATTTACAAAATAATCAAAAAAATCTATCTTTATTTCATTCTTATTTTTAAGAAAATTATTCTTAAAATCTTCCATTATTTTTTTTGGCTTTAGTTTTTTATACTTGTTATGTAGCTTAATTTTTTTTCTTCTACGAAAATTAGTTAAAATCTTAATTAAACTACTATATGACCCGTATTCGATAAAATTTGTTTTAGGTATACAAAATTTGTGATTTTTATGTCTATTGTACTCATAGGAAATAATTGGTTTATCTTGAACTGCAAATTCTGCACAAGCTAATCCAAACGACTCGCCTAAACTTCTTCCATAAATCATCCCATCACAGGTATTTACAAACATTTTTTTGAAAGACTCATTCGAGGTTCCTTTTAAAAATTTTATTCTTGGATGATTAATAAATTTGTTTATATTTAAAAAAATAAAAACTATATCTTTTCTAATAGCAACTGTATCTTTTATTGCATCATGTACAAACTTTAAATCAAAACTGCTTTCACCTCCGTGACAACCTAAAACAATTTTATTTTTGTCAATTTTTAATTTTTTATTTAAATTATTTTTAGTTTGATGCGTATAAACCATATATGAGACAACAGGTATTTTTTTATTAGAAAATTTTTCGCTTAACCAATCTGAGACATAAGCATAATTATAACCATGAATTTGATTTAATTTCTGTGGATATGCTGCATGAATTAAAGTCTTTATATTTTGAGATTGCCAACTATCTATATTTCCACTTTTCTGAGTATATAAAAATTCTAAGTGATATTTTTTTTTAAATTTATCAATATCCTTAAATTTTGAAACACCTACAGTGATAAATTTTTTTTTGAATTTTTTAATAACTTCTTTTTTATTCCGGTGGTTTTTTTGATTATAGAAGATTATTGAATTATTTTTTAAAATTTTTTTATTATTGATTGCTAATAGAAAAGTTTGATTGGCAACTCCTCTAAGGTTCATTTCATCAATATAAAAAGCAATATTCATTAAGCAGAAATATTTACAACTATACTAATAACTACTTAATTAAAATAACTTAAAATAGTTTCAATGATGAAATTTGGTCTAAATAGTCAAAATTATTCCAAAAACAGTGACCGCTGAAACAGCTGCAACACCCAAGGCTAAATTTCTTTTTTTTTCTATTTTTTTCTCCTGATTTAATCTGGACAGCAGGTCTGTAACTTTAACTTTGCCAGGAGAATTTGTAACGCTTTGATCGCTTGAATTAAGATTAAATTGCGTAGACATGACAACATTAGAACAAAAAAAATAACATTATGGAATATTCTTAAAGCGCATATTGGGCCTATTGATCTAATTTTGCCCGAATTGATTTAATTCCGTAATTTTAGAGATTGAGGATCATGTATAGCAAGTTTTTCATGATTAAGTGAATATTTAATTCCTTCAACTTCTATAAATAAACCCTCATAGCTTTTAATTTCTTCACTAATGTAAGCAAGGCAAATATTTTTTTTATAGCAGAAAGAGTAGTTTGAACTAGTGGTGCTACCAACAATTTTTCCATTATAGAAAATAGGTTCATCGTGTAAGAGTAATGGTTTTCCAGGTTGAAAGTTATTTTTTAAAGAAAATAGTTCTAATTTTTTTTGAAGCTCAATATCTTTAATTTTTTCTAAAACTCTTCTACCTATAAAATCACTATCCTTTTTAAAATTAACTGCAAATGATAAACCAGCTTCGAATGGATTGTTTTCAGAAGTAATATCATGTCCCCAATGTAAAAATTTTTTTTCTAGTCTTAAAATATCCAATGTATGCATACCAGCGTAAGTCAAATTAAATTTTTTGCCTAATTTATTGATCTTATCAAAGATAAAGTTTGTTTTTTTAATAGGAATATAAATTTCCCAACCAAGTTCTCCTATAAATGACAACCTTTGAAACCAAACTTTTGTATTAAATACATTGAGGTATTTTCCTCTAGAAAAAGGAAAGTTTTCTTTTGAAAAAAAATCACCAAATATAAAAGTTAAGAATTTTCTACTATTAGGTCCGAAAATTCCTATGCATGAAAACTCGTCTGTCACATCTTTAAACTTAACATCTTGCGTTAAGTTTTTTAGTATATGAGATCTATTATGACTTCTAGCTAAAGCTGGACAAATAATCCTAAAATAATTTTCTTTCAAACAGGAAACAGTTAAATCAGCTTCAATACCACCTGAGGGATTTAACATTTGTGTGTATGTAGTTCTTCCCTCTATATTTTTAATATTATTAGCACAAAGATACTGTAATTGATCATGTGAGTTTTTTCCGTACAAATCAAATTTAACAAAAGGTGTTAAATCAAAAAAACCTAAATTATTTCTTGTGTTCAAACATTCATTCTTAGCTGACTGGAACCAATTTTGATATCCATAACTATATCTATATTTAGGATTTCTTTTTTTTGAGTACCACATTGGCCTTTCAAACCCAGCCATTTGACCAAAGCAAGCACCTAATTTTTTTAACTTATTATGATATGGAAGTAATTTTACATTTCTTGAGGTCTCTAACTGTTTATAGGGCCAATGCATCTTAAATAAGTTACCAAGCGTTTCGGTTGTTCTTTCTTTAATAAATTTTAATGATGAATTAAATTTTTCAAATCTTTTTACATCTAAACTTAAAAGATCTTCAGTTGTATGGCCTTTTATCATCCATTCTGCAACAGTTTTGCCTGCTCCGCCGCCAGAACCAATGCCAATACTATTGAAACCACAGCATACATAAAAATTTTTTATTTCCTCTGTTTCTCCTATTAAAAAATTACTATCAGGAGTAAAAGACTCTGGTCCTGAAAAATATTTTTCAATATTTAATTTTTTGATATTTGGAATACGTTTTGCTGCTAATTGATGAAGCATTTTAGTATATTTTTTATCTACTTTAAATTCACCAAAAGAAAAATTATCCGGAACTTTTCCATTTTTTTTAAATGCATTTTTTGCATTCGGTTCAAAAATTCCTATCATAATTTTTTTATGATACTCTCGAATATAAAGATAAGTATCAGGATCTCTAAAAGTTGGTAAAATTTCAGGAAGATTTTTGTAATCTTCAGTTATCATATAAAAGTGTTCGTTTGGATAAAGGGGAATACTTACGCCTGCGGCATCACCTATTTGCCTTGACCACATACCAGCGCATAAAACAATATATTCACAATTTATAATACCTAAATTTGTTTTTACTCCTCTTATTTGATTGTTTCTTTTAAGAATTTTTTGAAGTTTGCATTTTTCAAATATTTTTACTCCCTCTAATTTGGCAGCTTCTGCAATATTTTTAGTGAGGATATCTGGATCTGCTTGACCATCCTCTGGTATAAATATCCCCCCTAAAACATCCTTGTTTTTTGCTATAGGGTATAGAGAGCTAAATTTTTTTTTATCAATTAAATCAATGTCTAAATCAAATAATTTAGACATAGTTTTTTGTCTCAAATATTCTTGATATCTTTCTTTTGTAGTTGCGATATTTATGGTTCCTGTTTTTTTGAAACTTGTATCTAAACCTGTGATTTTTTTTAAGTCTTTGTAAAATTTAACAGAGTTTTTTCTTATTTTTGTTATTTGTGGAGTGGTGCCTAATTGAGTGATCATTCCAGCAGCATGCCATGTGGTGCCAGATGTTAATATATCTCTTTCAATTAATACTGTGTTCCATCCATTTTTGGCTAAATGATAAGCCGTTGAGCAACCTGCAATTCCACCACCTATGACTACTACCTTTGCTTCATTTGGCAAAGATTTCATTATTAGTTGGTTAACAAATTTGATGGAGATGAATATTCTAGATTAAAAGCATCTGAAACACCTTTGTAGGTAATCTTACCTTTGTATACATTTAAACCAGCCAGATAATTTTTGTTTTCTTGAAGAGTTTTTTTATATCCTTGATCAGCTAATTTTAAAAGTAGGGGTAGCGTTGCTTTATTAAGAGCCATTGTGGACGTTCTTGGTACACCGCCAGGCATATTCGCTACACAATAGTGAACAACATCATTAACTAAGTAAGTTGGATTGGCATGAGTTGTTGGCTTACTAGTTTCAACGCAACCACCTTGATCAATAGCAACATCCACAATAACTGAACCACGTTTCATTGATTTTACCATTTCTTTTGTTACTAGTTTAGGCGCCTCTGCTCCAGGAATTAATACTCCACCAACTAATAAATCACATTCTGAAATTAATTTATTAAAATCTACTTTTGAGCTATCTGTTGGAATAATTTTATCACCAAACTGCTTATGCAATTCTTCTAATCTTTTTACAGATTTATCAACTACAAATACTTTACCTCGCATACCTGTTGCAATTATTGCTGCATTCTCTCCAACAACTCCTCCACCAAGAATAACAACATTAGCAGACTCAACACCAGGAGCGCCTCCTATTAATAACCCTCTACCCTTTTGATTTTTTTCTAAAGAATGAGCTCCAGCTTGAATTGACATCCTACCAGCTACTGCGCTCATAGGAGCTAATAATGGCAATCGACCGTCGTCGTCTGTTACTGTTTCATAAGCAATACATACTGATTTAGATTTCATAAGGCCAAGAGTTAGTTCTTTTGCAGCAGCCAAATGAAGATAAGTATAAACTATCTGACCTTCTCTTATCATTTCAACTTCATTCATCTGAGGTTCTTTTACTTTTACAATTAATTCTGCTGTTTTAAATATTTCTTCTGGAGTTTTTATTATCTTAGCTCCTGCTTTAATGTAATCTTCGTTAGTAAAACCAGCTTCAAAACCTCCATTATTTTGAACTAAAACTTCATGTTTTTTATCCGTTAAAGCTTTAACGCTTTCTGGTGTTAAACCAATTCTGTGTTCTTGAAGCTTGATCTCTTTTGGAACTCCGATGATCATTTACGACTTTGAGTAATTAGAAATACCTGTTCTTAATTTTTCTATGATTTCGTCAATGTGTTTTTTTTCACAAATAAACTGTGGTGCGATTATTAATGTATCCCCAGTATTTTTAAAATTAACACCTGCATCATAGCAATGTTTAAAAGTTTGAAAACCCGATTTTCCAGGCTTATCTTTCATTTTTATTTCAATTCCTCCCATCATCCCATAGCCTCTTATACTCACAACTTCTTTTAAATCTTTTAATGAATGCAATCCGTCTTGAAAATATGGAGACATATCTTTAGCTCTATTAAAAATATCTTCTTTATCAAATATATCTTGAACAGCTAAACCTGCAGCAACAGCTGCTGGAATTCCAGAGTAAGTATATCCATGGAATAATTCCGGTGTTCCTTCTGGATTTTTAGATGAGTCTAAGACAGCGTCGTACATTTCCTCTTTAACAGCTACTACTCCCATTGGAATAACGCCATTTGTTGTGGCTTTAGCCATTGTAATCATATCAGGCGTGACACCGAACTCTTGAGATGCAAAAGCAGAACCCGTTCTACCCCAACCTGTTATAACTTCATCAAAAATTAAAAGAATACCGTGCTTATCGCAAATTTCTCTTATCCTTTTTAAATAACCTTTTGGAGGCACTAATGTACCAGTTGATCCCGCAATAGGTTCAACTATACAAGCTGCAATATTTTCTCCACCAAAATTCATAGCTATCCGTTCTAAATCTTCAGCCATTTCAACACCAGTATCTGGTTGACCTTTTACAAATTTATGTTCTGGTAAATGAGTATGTCTCATATGTTGAACACCAGGCATTAAAACACTTGCAAAAGTTTTTACGTTATTAATCATTCCTCCAACGGTAGTCGCTCCAATATTCATTCCGTGGTAACCTCTTTCACGGCCTACAAATCTAAATCTTTTAGAGTCACCTTTTGCTCTATGATATGCGATTGCAATTTTAATTGCCGTCTCTACTGCAGTAGATCCACAAATTGTATAAAATATTCTATTAATTCCTTCAGGAGTTTTTTTCGCAATTCTTGTTGCTAATTCAAATGACCCACCGTAACCTTGATTAAATGGTTGGCAATAATCTAATTTATCTAATTGTTTTGAAACAGCTTCGGTAATTTCTTTTCTTCCGTGACCAAGCGGATTACAAAATAATCCAGAACTTGCATCTATCATTTTTTTACCTTGGTGATTTGTTAAGTAAACTCCTTTAGCATCCGTAATTAATCTTGGATTTTTTTTAAAAGTTTTATTATCTGTGAACGGCATCCAATGTTCGTTTAAGGAATTTGGTATGTTTGTTCTATTTGATGAACTCATATTTTGATTTGTAGACTATTGTTATAGTTTGACAAGAAATATAACATACAATCAT
>Ga0315315_10000587_pt1 | contig 31197 bp, 26 predicted proteins | sample M140m3416metaG_FD_203699 | JGI IMG/M metagenome (GOLD analysis project Ga0315315, IMG submission 203699) | Ammonia-oxidizing marine archaeal communities from Monterey Bay, California, United States - M1 40m 3416 | ecosystem: Environmental > Aquatic > Marine > Intertidal zone | place: USA... | reverse complement strand
ACAAGATGAAGTAAAAGTAAAGGAAAATTCAATTCTAAAAATTGATTTAGCCAATACTGCTGTAGTTGAACGTTCATCTGCAAACCCTTTTGATGGATTGATTTTATCAGCTGATATAGCAACAATAGAGCTAAAAAAAGTACTTGATAATATTGAAAAAGCAAAAAATGATAACAAGATAAAAGCAATTTACATCAATACTTCATATGTTAATGCAGGACTTTCTCAAATTGAAGAAATAAGAAACAAGTTAGTGGATTTTAAAAGTTGTGGAAAACCAATTATTGCATACTCTGAAGTATATTCTCAAATTGGTTATTATTTTTCTTCAGTTGCAGATAAAATTTATTTGAATCCTGAAGGGACAATAGACCTAAAGGGGTTATCTGCAGGAATTATGTTTTACAAAGGCCTTTTAGAAAAGCTAGATATTGATGTTCAAATAATAAGACACGGTAAATTTAAAAGTGCAGTAGAACCATTTATGTTTGATGAAATGAGCGATGAGAACCGTCAACAAATGCAATTATTACTCAACTCTTTTGCTGACAATTTATTTGACAGCATTGCAAGTCAAAGAGACATGACTTTATCTGACATTCATAATCATGCAAATAATTTAAGCTTAGAGAACGCTAAAAGCTGTTTAAATTTACATTATGTTGATGCTCTTTTATATCAAGATCAGGTTGATGACAGCTTATTAGTCATTTCAAAATCAGAAAAACTAAACTTTATTTCTTTAACCAAATACTCAAATGTAAAAGTTGAAAATAAAGAAATTAGCAGAAATAAAATTGCAATTATTTATGCAACTGGAGAAATCAATTTAGGCAAAGGAGATGAAAAAAGTATCGGATCAGAAACGACTGCTAGAGCAATAAAAGCTGCAAGAGAAGATAAAAATGTAAAGGCTATAGTTTTAAGAATAAATTCTCCAGGGGGAAGTGCTTTAGCCTCTGATATTATTTGGCGAGAAACTGTATTGGCAAAAAAAGAAAAGCCTTTAATAGTTTCTATGGGGGATTATGCGGCAAGCGGAGGGTATTATATTGCTTGTGCAGCTGATAGCATAGTAGCAAACCCCACAACACTTACAGGTTCAATTGGAGTATTTGGAATGATTCCTAATCTACAAAAACTTTACAAAAATAAATTAGGGATTTCTATTGACACAGTAAATACCAACAGGCATGCTGATATGGGAGTGAATAGAGCATTAACTAAATTTGAAGAAGATAAAATCCAAAAAAGTGTAATTGATATTTACACAACATTTATCACCCATGTAGCAGAAGGAAGAAATATGAGAACTACAACTGTAGATGAAATAGGTCAAGGTAGAGTTTGGACTGGGTATGACGCAAAAGACATTGGGCTTATTGATACCTACGGAGGCCTTGAAAAAGCAGTAGAGATTGGTGTTTATTTAGCAGATATTGAAGATTACAGAATCATCACACTTCCTAAAAAGAAAGATATATTTGCTGAATTAGCTCTTAAATTTGGAGGAGAGAGAAGTATTTCTGATTTAGTAATGCTAAAGTTAGGATTGAAAACTGAAATCACTTATCCAATTGAAAATCTACTAAAAAGAGATAAAATTCAGGCAAGGATTCCTTTTATTATGGACTTAAAATAAAGTGCCTTGAGGAATTGTCTGGACTGAAAATTCTGAAATAAAACCTTCATGAGAACGGATATTAAAAACTCTATCGCCATCAAATAGTAGGTACTGTCCTTTAATTCCTAAAAGCGTCCCCTCTAAAAGTGGTGTTTTTTCTAATTTAATACTTTTAATTTTAGATGGATATTGCTTTACAGGATATCTAATTTCAGTTACTTCATTCTCAGGTAAAATATATTGTTTTAACGCTAAAGGGACATGAACTGAAAGCTCTTCTTTCATTGCAACTAAATCAACTGAAACCGGAGTACCTGAAAGCATCTTTCTCCAATTAGTAACATCAGTAACAAATCTCTTTAAAGAAACCTCAATATCTCCTGAAAATCTTCTATTTGGGACTTCTGCTAATAAAATTGCTTGGCTTGCACCTTGATCCATCCATCTTACAACACCTTGGCTTGCTCTGGTTATACCAACTTTTATTCCAGATGAATTTGCCAAATAAACATAATGAGGTGCAATTTGAAATTCTTTTTCCCATTCTAAATTTCTTTCTTCAATGCCTAAATGAGCTGTACAAAGTTCAGGTTTAAAAATACTTTGAGATGCTAATGGTGATTCCCAAAAACACTTGTAACAAAATCCTGAACGATAAAAACTATCCATTTTTTTACCACATCCACAAACTACAACACCACTCCAACTAATCCTTAATTGCTTTCCTATATAATCATTCATAATATGGGTTTTGCCATGTATATCTAATGTATATTGCACAACATCTTGCAAATCAGTATCCATTCTTTTAAGTGTATCTCTCAGCATATTTTTTCGTATTTTTAAGCCCTTAAATTTACAAAAATTGAGCAACATTTCAATAAAAAATAATTTACTTTCTTTTTTGATGAAAAAACGTATCAGAAAAATAAATAAGTTTAAATATTCTCCTATTGAAACGCAAAATGAAGTTCTCAATTATTTAATAGGTAAAGGAAAAGAAACTTTATTTGGGAGTGAGCATAATTTCAATCAAATATCAGATTACGATTCATTTAAAAAAGAAATACCTATACGATCATATGAAGAAATCATACATTATATAACTAGGATTAGAAATGGGGAAGATAATATTTTATGGCCAGGGGAAATAAAATGGTTTGCAAAATCCTCAGGGACAACAAATAACAAAAGTAAATTTATTCCAATTTCAAAAGAATCACTACATGAATGCCACTTTAAAGGAGGAAAAGATATGCTTTCTCTGTACGGAAATAACTTTTTAAACACTAACATATATAATGGGAAAGGATTAATGCTTGGTGGATCAATTACTGAAACTAAAAGAGGAAAAGCAAAAGAAGGAGATTTATCAGCAATTCTATTAGATGAGTTTCCATTTTGGGTAAACTACCACAGAATTCCTGATCTTAAAACTGCTTTGATGAGTGAATGGGAAGAAAAATTAGAGCGAATTGCACAGCAAGCAGTAAATGAAAATATCACAAATATTACAGGAGTCCCATCCTGGATGTTGATTTTACTGAAGCAGGTAATAAAAATTAGCGGAAAGAAGAACATCTTAGAAGTATGGCCAAATATAGAGCTTTACATGCATGGTGGTGTAAACTTTGAACCTTACAGATCACAATTTGAAGAATTAATTCCTTCTAAAAAGATGAATTATTTAGAAGCGTATAACGCATCAGAAGGACTAATGGGATTGCAAGACAAATCTCCTTCAAAAGGCATGTTACTCATGCTTGATTATGGAATTTTTTATGAATTTTTACCTATGGAAAAATTCTCAATAGGGTTAATGGAACCGATTAATCTAAAGAATGTGGAATTAAATAAAAAATATGCTATTGTCATATCAACAAATGGGGGATTATGGCGCTACTTAATTGGTGATATTATTGAGTTTACTACCCTCTACCCTTTTAGAATAAAGATTAGTGGTAGAACCAAAAACTGCATAAATACTTTTGGAGAAGAACTAATGGTGCATAATACTGACACAGCAATACTAAACACCTGTAACAAACACAAGTGTTCAATTAGAGACTACACAGTTGCTCCTATTTATATTAGTAAAAATTCGGGAGGACATCAATGGTATATTGAATTTGAAAAAACACCAAAAAATTTGGGAAAATTCATGCAAGATCTTGATACAGATCTGCAAAATCTCAATTCTGATTATCAAGCAAAAAGAACTAAAAATATAATTCTTAAATTCCCTGAACTGGTAGAAATTAAAAATAATGAGTTCTATAAATGGTTAAGTGAGAATAATAGACTTGGAGGACAATTTAAAGTTCCTAGACTTAGTGAAAATCGTAAAATTGCAGATTACATTTTAGGTCTAAAGTAGAAGTTTTCAACAATATGCTTTGCTAACAATATTTTCCTAAGCCTTGTAAAGATACTTTTTTATTTTAGACGAAAATTTAAATATGCATATTGCAATAGCAGGGAATATTGGAAGTGGAAAAACTACGCTAACAACCAAACTAGCAAAACACTATAAATGGAAGGCTCATTATGAAGATGTAGAAAACAACCCTTATTTGAATGATTTTTACAAAGACATGCAAAGGTGGTCATTCAATTTACAAGTTTACTTTTTAAATAGTAGATTCAGACAGATTGTAGATATTAAAGAAAGTGGAGAAACTTACATACAAGATAGAACAATTTTTGAGGATGCTAAGATTTTTGCACCTAACTTACACTCAATGGGACTAATGAGCACAAGAGATTTTGATAATTATATGGAAATTTTTAATCTTATGGATAGTTTTATTGGAGCGCCTGACTTGCTGATTTATTTAAGAGCATCTGTACCTACACTAGTAGGTCAAATTCAAAAAAGAGGAAGAGAATATGAAAACAGTATTCGATTAGATTATTTAACAAGACTTAATGAGCGCTATGAAGCCTGGGTTGGAGATTATAATAAAGGGAAATTACTAGTAATTGAAGTTGATGATATTAATTTTGCTGAGGAAGATGAAGACCTTAGTAAAATAATTGAAAAGATAGATGCTGAAATTAATGGACTCTTTTAATTAGGTGCAATATAAATACTATTAAAAAAGCCGAAAATTTGCTCGGCTTTTTTAATGTTGATCAATAATATCTTATTTTGACTTCCCTTTTACATACAAAGTAACATCTGATGTAGATTTCTTAAAATTATCAGAGGATAAGATTATAGTACCAAAAAGTGTTGTTGAGCCTGTTTCAGTCAATCTCACATTAAATAATAAAGTTGCTTTCATTTTACTGGCTGCAAAATGTAACTCACCAGAAACTTTTCTATCAAATTCATTGCTTCTATTTTCAACTGATATTCTTGAAGACTTAAATACTATATTTTGTTTATTAGCTAACTTTAGCACCTCAGAACACCCAGGTGTTTCTTCACGACAATGCATATCTTTTATTGTTATTTCAGTAACAGTCTTAGTTTTTCTGTCAAAAGTATATGATATTGCTTTAGACTCCATAGTACAAGAGACATTAGACGACATCAAACCTTTCTCAATATTTCCTTCATTAATTGGTTTGATTTGTTGTTGTTTTTGTTGCTGTTTTTTATCACTATTTTCATTATTTACACATGATATAATAGTTATTGAAAACAATATAATCCCTAAAACGTTTAACAGATTTTTCATAATTTTTAATTTTTAGTTATTTTTCATCAACCACTACGGTTGAAGAGTCGTTTTTCTCTAGCATAGCGTTCCAATCTTTCGATAAGAATTTATATGCTTCTTCCCTACTACAATTAAACTTATTCATGATATATACAATGAATCCTTCAGGATGTGTTTCATCCGTAACTTTAGCGTCTTCAATTGTCATGTCAATAGCCTGAGGAGCTTCTTCAAAATGTGTATTTGAAATACCATTTCCTTCTCCTAAAATTGGTGCAATCACTAAACCTATTAAACATGTTAATTTAATTAGTATGTTCATAGAAGGCCCTGAAGTATCTTTAAAAGGGTCACCAACGGTATCTCCAGTAATTGCAGCTTCATGCGCAGCAGATCCTTTATGTGTCATCTCTCCATTGATCATTACACCAGCTTCAAATGATTTTTTAGCATTATCCCAAGCACCACCTGCATTATTTTGGAAAATTGCCCAAAGAACACCACTTACAGTAACTCCAGCCATATAACCACCTAACATCTCAGCAATAATTAAGTTATCCATTGCAAATAACATAGGGATAAACGTAATAATTAAAGGTAAACCAATAGTTAAAATCCCAGGTAGCATCATTTCTTTTAATGACGCATTAGTAGAAATCTCAACACATTTATCATATTCTGGTTTCCCATTACCCTCCATAATTCCAGGAATTTCTTTAAACTGTCTTCTTACTTCATATACCATCTCCATTGCAGCTTTCCCTACAGCATTCATTGCTAAAGCAGAGAATACAACAGGGACCATTCCACCAATAAATAACATTGCTAATACAGGGGCTTTAAAAATATTAATCCCATCAATACCAGTAAAAGTAACATAAGCAGCAAATAAAGCTAAAGAAGTTAATGCAGCAGAAGCTATAGCAAAACCCTTACCAGTTGCAGCTGTTGTATTTCCTACTGAATCTAAAATATCAGTTCTTTCTCTAACAATAGGATCTTGCTCACTCATTTCAGCAATACCACCTGCATTGTCAGCAATTGGCCCAAAAGCATCAATAGCTAATTGCATAGCAGTAGTTGCCATCATTGCTGATGCCGCCATAGCAACACCATAAAATCCTGCAAATGCATAAGAAGACCAGATAGCCAGTGCAAATAAGACAACTGTTGGGAAAGTAGAAATCATGCCTGTAGCTAAACCTGCAATAATATTTGTTCCTGCACCAGTCGCTGATTTTTCAACAATATTTAAAATTGGCTTTTTACCTAAACCAGTATAGTATTCCGTTACCGAAGAAATAACCCCACCAACAATTAAACCAACAATTGTCGCATAGAATACACGCATTGCTGTAATATCTTTTAATACATTTCCTCCTGTTTCAAAGAAATTCATTTTCATAGTATCAGGTAACATCCAAGTTACTAAAGCATAACAAGAAACAGCAACTAAAGCGATTGAAAACCAATTTCCTTTATTTAATGCTCCCATTACTTCTGATTCCTTTGCATCATTACTTTTAATAGAAACTAACATAGTTCCTAATAAAGAAATTACAATTCCAGCGCCAGCAATTGACATTGGTAATAAGACTGGTCCTATAGAGCCAAATCCTTCAAATACAGAAATATCGTTAGAAGCAATAATATAATTACCTAACACCATTGCAGCTAAAACAGTTGCTACATACGAACCAAATAAATCAGCTCCCATACCAGCAACATCACCAACATTATCACCAACATTATCAGCAATAGTTGCAGGATTTCTTGGGTCATCCTCAGGAATACCCGCTTCAACTTTTCCAACTAAATCAGCACCAACATCAGCAGCTTTAGTATAAATACCACCTCCTACTCTTGCGAATAAAGCGATAGATTCAGCTCCTAAAGAAAAACCGGCTAACGTTTCTAATACGATTGTCATATCATGAGTGTTTGTCCAAACACCTCCCATAAAATAATTATAAAAAGCAATAAAGAATACTGTCAATCCTAATACAGATAAGCCAGCAACTCCTAATCCCATTACGGTGCCACCGCCGAAAGATACTTTTAATGCTTTTGGCAGGCTTGTACGAGCAGCTTGTGTAGTTCTAACATTTGTTTTAGTAGCAATTTTCATTCCCATATTACCTGCAAGTGCAGAGAAAATAGCACCTATAATAAAGGCAATTACAATTAGCCAATGTGTTGATGATACAATTGTTGATACTACAAATAATAAAACACTTATTCCAATAACAAATAGTGTTAATAGCCTGTACTCTGCTTTTAGGAATGCTAAAGCTCCTACATAAATGTGATTTGAAATTTCTTTCATTTTCCCATCTCCTGCATCTTGTTTCATAACCCAAGATTTTTTTACCATCATGTAAGCTAACCCTACAAATGCCATAAATATTGGCATATAAATCATAATTGAATCCATATTCTTTTATTAGTTTAAATTATTTTAAAAAGGTTTGCAAAAATAACATTTTTCTGCAAAACACATAACATGGAACTGTTTTAAATATTTAAAGGCAATATTTATCTATTTTTTTGCACTAATATTTAATGCATTTTATCTAAGTTTGCAGACATTAATTTAAAAAAATGAAGAATGAATATTGTAGTTTGTATAAGTAGTGTTCCAGACACTACTGCAAAGATCAACTTTACTGATAATGGAAGTAAATTTGATGCCAATGGAGTGCAATTTGTCATCAATCCTTATGATGAATTTGGGCTTACAAAAGCAATGATGTTAAAAGAAGCGGCTGGAGGTAAAGTAACTGTTATTACAGTTGGTGAAGCAACAGTAGAACCAGTAATGAGAAAATCATTAGCAATAGGAGCTGATACAGCAGTAAGAATTAATATGAATGCTACTGATAGCTATTCTACAGCAAAGGAAATTGCTAATTACTTAAACAATAATCCTGCTGATATAATTATCACTGGTAGAGAGTCAATCGACTATAATGGAGGTGCTGTAGGAGGTATACTAGCTGAATTGATAAATCTTCCTTTTATTAATGCTTGTAATGGGCTAGAAATTTCTGGCAATACTGCTAAATTAACTAGAGAAATTGATGGGGGTAAAGAGAATATTATTGCAGAATTACCATTTGTAATTGGAGGTCAAAAAGGACTGGTTTTAGAATCAGAACTAAAAATCCCAAATATGAGAGGAATTATGCAAGCAAGAAGTAAACCATTAGAAGTTATTGATCCATCATCAACTGAAGTGTTAACTTCATCAGTAAGTTTTGAAAAACCAGTTGAAAAAGGAGCTTGCAAATTAGTAGATGCTGAAAATGTAGCTGAGTTAGTTAACTTACTACAGAATGAAGCAAAAGTTATTTAATTAAAAGAATTAGAAAAATGTCAGTATTAGTATATACAGAAAGTTGGGAAGGAAAATTTAGAAAAAGTACTTTTGAGGCAGTTTCTTATGCAAGTGAAACTGCAAAACTATTAGGAGCAGAGCTAGTTGCTTTATCAATAGGAAAAGTTAGCAATGATGAGCTTAATAAATTAGGAAATTATGGCGCTGCAAAAGTAATTAGTGCTCCAAATATTAATAAAGGTGATGGGCAAGCAGCAACAGCAGTTATTGCTAAACATGCAAATGATGCAAATGCAATAATATTTTCAAATACTTACACTGCTAAAATGATTGCCCCAAGACTTTCAGCAAAATTAAAAATTGGAGCAATTAGTAATGTAATTGGAATAGCAACAAGCACTACTCCATTAACAGTAAAGAGAAAAGCATTCTCTTCAAAAGCAATAGAGATAGCAACAGTAAATTCTGAAAAAGCAATCATATCAATTGCGCCAAATTCATTTGGGTTAATTGAAAATAGAGGTGTCCTAACAATTGAAACTTCTGACGCCTCAGAAAAGGGAGAAATTACAATTAAAGAACAAGAAACTTCAAGTGGAAAAATAACAATATCAGAAGCTGAAATAGTGGTGTCTGGTGGAAGAGGATTAAAAGGGCCTGAAAACTGGGAAATGATTGAGCAATTAGCTGACTCTCTTGGAGCGGCAACAGCATGCTCAAAACCAGTATCAGATATTGGCTGGAGGCCTCATGCAGAACATGTTGGGCAGACTGGTAAAACAGTTGCTGCGGATTTATATATTGCTATTGGTATCTCTGGAGCAATACAACATTTAGCTGGAGTAAATTCATCAAAAGTAATGGTTGCAATCAATACTGACCCTGAAGCCCCCTTCTTTAAAGCTGCTGATTACGGAATAGTTGGTGATGCATTTGAAGTTGTTCCAAAGCTAATTGAAGAAATTAAAAAAATAAGATAATTTGGATTTCGTTCAACTTGACATAACAGCAATAAGGCAAAGTAACTCACAAAACAATGCCTATGTTTTACTATTGAACGAAACTATGGGAAATCGCCAATTACCTATTGTAATTGGGTGGTGTGAAGCGCGTTCCATTGCAATTGCACTTGATGGAACAGAAAAACCAAGCCGACCACTTACTCATGATTTATTTAAAACATTAGGTGATAGTTTTGATATTACAGTACAGAAAGTTGTAATACATACTTTAATTGAAGGTGTTTTTCATTCTGCTTTTCATTGCAAAAATAAATCTACAGGAGAGGAAGTTAAAATAGATGCAAGAACTTCAGACGCAATTGCAATTGCAATTAGATACGGTTGTCCTATTTTTACATATGAAGATATTTTAGCTCGTGCAGGGATTATTATCAATAGTGCAAGAGAAGAAGAGGATGATGATTTATTTCTTGAAGAAGAGGATGATAAAACTCCACAGCCTGAAGGAATCAATAATTTAAGCATTCCGAAACTTAAAAAATTACTTACTGCAGCAATTGAAGAGGAAGATTATGAAAAGGCTTCAAAAATAAGAGATGAATTAAAAAACCGTAAAGGAGAATAATATGAATGAAATAATTCAAACTACTGGCTTCTCAATTGAATCTCTTTTAAGAGGGATGCTAGGAATAGCTAGCTTACTTCTTATTGCTTTTTCTTTTTCAAGAAACCGAAAAGGAATTGACTGGATATTAGTTTGGAAAGGATTAGGAATTCAGTTAGTATTTGCTCTTTTAATTTTAAAAGCTCCTTTTGTATCTACAGGATTTGAGTTTGTAGGAAAAATATTCACCAAGATCATTTCTTTCACTCAAGATGGTACTGTGTTTCTTTTTAGCTCATTTGAAACAGGTATCATTGAATCTCCGCTTATGAATTTTGTAGTGATGATATTGCCTACAGTAATTTTCTTTTCAGCACTTACCTCTTTGTTCTACTATTGGGGTGTTTTGCCAAGAATTGTATACGGATTTGCATGGCTCATGAAAAAAATAATGCGCCTATCAGGGCCTGAAAGTGTAGCGGCAGCTGGAAATATCTTTTTAGGGCAGACTGAATCCCCTCTACTTGTAAAACCATATTTGAATAAAATGACCATGTCAGAGATGTTGTGTTTGATGAGTGGTGGAATGGCAACAATTGCAGGAGGAGTTTTGGCTGCATATATCGGTTTTTTGGGTGGAGATGACCCAGCACAACAAATTATGTTTGCCAAACATTTATTAGCGGCATCTGTTATGTCGGCACCAGCAGCTATTGTGGCTGCAAAAATATTGTTGCCTGAAAAAGAAGAATTTGAAACAAAATTAGAGGTTAGTAAATCGGATATGGGAACTAACGCTTTGGAAGCAATTTCGAAAGGAACAACTGACGGACTAAGATTAGCCGTAAATGTTGGGGCTATGCTTTTAGTATTTATAGGACTTATGTCAATGGCAAACTTTATACTTTTAAAAGTTGGGGATTGGACTACTCTAAATAGTTACATTGCAAATCACACTCAATATGATAACCTTTCCTTTAATATGATTTTAGGTTATATTGGTGCGCCAATTGCATGGCTTATGGGAGTATGTAAAGAGGACATGTTTTTAGTAGGCCAATTATTGGGAGAGAAAACGGTATTGAATGAATTTGTAGGATATATGTCCTTAGGGGAAATGAAAAATGCAGGAGAGTTTGTAGAGCAAAAATCTATTATAATTGCCACATATTTATTATGTGGATTTGCCAACTTTGCATCCATAGGAATACAGATTGGCGGGATAGGCGCTTTGGTACCCAAACGAACTAAGGATTTATCAAAATTAGGAATATTGGCTTTAATTGCTGGGACATTAGCTTCTCTATTTACAGCCGTAATTGTAGGAATGATATTTTAAACAAATGCAACAATACTTAGATTTAATGACACGCGTGATGAAGGAAGGGACGCTAAAAGAAGATAGAACAGGGACAGGAACAAAAAGTATTTTTGGCTATCAAATGCGTTTTGATTTATCAAAAGGGTTTCCATGTATTACAACCAAAAAACTACACTTAAAATCCATAATTCATGAACTACTTTGGTTTTTACAAGGTGATACCAATATAAAATATCTTAAAGAGAATGGAGTTCGTATTTGGGATGAGTGGGCAGACAAAAATGGAGATTTAGGTCATGTATACGGATACCAATGGAGAAGTTGGCCAGCACCTGATGGTAAACATATTGATCAAATTACACAAGTAGTTGAGGCTTTAAAAACAAATCCTAATAGTAGACGAATTATTGTGAGCGCTTGGAATGTTGGGGAGATTGAACAAATGGCTTTGCCTCCTTGTCATGCATTTTTCCAATTTTATGTAGCAGAAGGTAAACTTTCTTGTCAGTTGTACCAAAGAAGTGCCGATATCTTTTTGGGTGTACCATTCAATATTGCATCATACGCCTTACTTACTATGATGATGGCACAAGTCTGCAATTTGAAAGTAGGTGATTTCGTTCATACTTTAGGAGATGCACACATTTACACCAATCATTTTGAGCAAACAGAATTACAATTAGGTAGAGATGTGAAAGCGTTACCAATAATGAAAATCAACCCAAATGTCAAAAGTATTTTTGATTTTACTATTGATGATTTTGAATTAGTAGATTACGAATATCATCCACACATTAAAGGGAAAGTAGCAATATAATGGCAAAAATAATAGTATTAGGAGCAGGATTAGTAGGAGGTGTAATGGCTAAAGATTTGGCTACTCAACATAATGTTACCGCAGTAGATATTTCACAGAAAGATCTAGATAAGTTAGAAGGAATCAATACTATTTGTGCTGATGTTACTGACACAGCAAATTTACAAAATCTGATAAATGATTTTGATCTGGTAGTGGGTGCAGTGCCAGGTTTTATCGGATATAAAATGATGAAAGATGTAATTGAGACTGGAAAGAATATAGTAGATATTTCTTTTTATCCTGAAGATCCTTTCGGATTAGATGACCTTGCAAAAGAAAAAGGAGTAGTTGCGGTTATGGATTGTGGTGTAGCACCCGGAATGGGAAATATCATTTTTGGACATCATGATAAATCAATGAAAATTACAGATTACGAATGTTTAGTAGGTGGCTTACCCGAAAAAAGAGAATGGCCTTATGAATATCAAGCAGTATTTTCACCTATTGATGTAATTGAGGAATACATTCGCCCTGCCAGATATGTACAGCACAGTCAATTGATTATTAAAAAAGCTTTATCAGACACTGAGCTGATAGAATTTGATGAGATTGGAACCTTAGAGAGCTGGAATTCTGATGGACTAAGAAGTTTGATAAAGACAATGGCACATGTACCAAATATGATAGAAAAAACTTTGCGTTACCCTGGTTGTGTAGAGTACTTAAAAGTATTGCGTGCAAGTGGCTTCTTCTCTTATGATAAAATAGAGATAAATGGTAGTATGATTCGACCAGTAGATATGACTGCTAAATTATTATTCCCGAAATGGGAAATGAAAGAAGGTGATAGAGATTTTACAGTTATGAGAATTATTATTAATGGTTTAGAAAATAACGAAAAAGTTAGGTATCAGTATAATCTATTAGATAGATACAAGGATGGAATTAATTCAATGTCTAGAACTACAGGATTTACTTGTACTGCGGTTGCTAATTTGGTAGTAAATGGAGAGTATAATAGAGTAGGTATTTCTCCTCCAGAATATTTAGGATGCCATTTTACATTTGTAAAAAATTATTTGGAAAAAAGAGGAGTGAAGTATAAAGTAATTAAAAAATGATAGTTTCACTAATAGTAGCTTCAGCCGAAAATGGAGTGATTGGAAAAGATAATGACCTTATTTGGCATTTGCCAAATGATATGCGTTTTTTTAAGGATACTACTTTAAATCATCATGTTATAATGGGTAGAAAAAACTTTGAATCTATTCCGCATAAGTACAGCCCATTACCAAATAGAACGAATATTATTATTACAAGACAAACAGACTATAAAGCAGATGGATGTGTAGTAGTTAATTCTTTAGAAGCTGCTTTAGAAATTGCAAAAGAAAATGGAGATAAAGAACCTTTTATTATTGGAGGTGGAGAAATTTACAAACTAGCTCTTGAAACCAATCTAGTAGATAAAATTTATCTCACTAAAATACACCATACTTATGATGGTGATACCTTTTTCCCTAAGTTAGGAAATAATTGGAAAAAAGTTGGGGAAATAGATTGTAAAGCTGATGAAAAACATGCTCATGATTATAGTTTTTTAACTTTTCAGAAAATTAACTAAGTTTACCAAAAAAATTAAGATGAAGAAAATAGGAATAGCTCTAAGTATTTTAATTGTTTTACTTTACGCATGTAAAGACGAAGATGTTATAAATCAAAATGAATTGACTAGCACACAAGCTGCAAGAGACAACATAATTGCCGAACAAATATTTAATGATGCAGGCAGAATGGTTGAAGCAGGTTTTGATGCAAGCCCTAATCATAAATCAGGACCAACTTATACAATTATGAACTCTGACACATCAAATTCTGATACACTTATTATTAACTTTGGCACGTCTACTGTTTCTAACAACACTACTATAAGAAGTGGAAAAATCATCTCAGTATATACTGGAAGATATAGAGATTCATTATCCGTAATCACTACAACTTTTGATGATTATCATGTGAATTACAATCTAGTGCAAGGTGAACGAATTATTACAAACCAAGGGAGTAAAACCAATGGGAATATGTGGTTTACAATTGAAATAAAAAATGCTAGTATTAACACTTCAAACGGAACAATTAATTGGGAGTCAAGTAGGGTTAGGGAATGGGTAAGTGGGCAGAACACTTACTTTAATATTTCTGATGACAGATATTTAATAACTGGAAACGCAAACGGAAACAGTGTAAATGGAAATGCTTTTACTATGGAAATTACTGATTCTTTAGAAGTTGATTTAGGTTGCTTACCAACTTGTGTAATAAAAAATGGTAAAGCAAAAATTAGTCCAAATGGTTATGCTGATAGAATCATTAATTATGGTGATAGTATTTGTGATTGCAACTTTGATGTTACAATAAACGGAACAACTTATCCAATAGTAGTAAACTAAGCTACTTGTAGTTGTGTGAATGAAAGTTTAGTCAGCTGAGCTTTTATATAAGTAGCTGTTATCTTTAAATCTTTTTTGCTTTCATCTGAAGGAAATTCAAACATTGCATCTAGCATTACTGACTCACAAATAGAACGTAAACCTCGCGCTCCTAATTTGAATTCCATTGCTTTATCAACTATAATATCTATTGCTTTTTTATCAAATGTTAAAGCTATTCCATCCATAGCAAATAGCTTTTGATATTGCTTAGTTAATGCGTTTTTAGGCTCAGTAAGTATTAATTTAAGTGCTTTTCTATCTAATGGGTTTAAATATGTTACTACAGGCATTCTTCCAATTAACTCAGGTATTAATCCGAATGATTTTAAATCCTGAGGAGAAATATATTGCAATAAATTATCTTTTTCAATAACATTTCCTTTATTAGACTTAAACCCAATTGAGCTGGTATTCATTCTATTTGAAATATGCCTTTCAATTCCATCAAAAGCACCTCCACTAATAAACAAAATATCCTTAGTATCAAGAGCAATCATCTTTTGGTCAGGATGTTTTCTCCCACCCTGAGGCGGCACATTTACAACAGTTCCTTCTAATAATTTAAGCATTGCTTGTTGCACTCCTTCCCCACTTACATCTCTAGTAATTGATGGATTATCACTTTTACGAGCAACTTTATCTATTTCATCAATAAATATAATTCCCCTTCTAGCTTGTTCTACATCATAGTCGGCAGCTTGTAATAATCTTGTGAGTATGCTTTCTACATCCTCTCCAACATAACCTGCTTCAGTAAGTACTGTAGCATCAGCAATACAAAAAGGAACCTTTAAAAGTTTAGCAATAGATTTTGCAATTAATGTTTTTCCAGTTCCAGTACGCCCAACCATTATGATATTTGATTTTTCAATCTCAATATCTTCTTCAGTTGTATCAGGTTGCATTAATCTTTTATAATGATTATAAACTGAAACTGAAATTACTTTTTTTGCATCTTCTTGCCCAATTATAAAATCATTAAGATGTTCGTTTATCACCTTTGGTTTTAAAAGGATAAAATCTTCAGCAGAAAAACGATCATCATTTAGATCTTCCTTTACAATTTGATTAGCCTGCTCAATGCATGCATCACAAATATGTGCAGAATTACCAGCTATTAAAATATTGGTGTCTTGCTTATTTTTACCACAAAAGGAACATATAACTTTTTCGCTTTCTGACATTACTTTTTTCTTTCCAGAACTTCATCAATCATACCGTATGCTTTTGCTTCCTCAGCAGTCATCCAATAATCTCTATCACTATCTTTCCAAACTTCCTTATATGATTTACCTGAGTGCACAGAAATAATTTCGTACAATTCTTTCTTAAGTTTTTGAATTTCTCTTGCAGTAATCTCAATATCAGAAGCCTGCCCTTGAGCACCTCCTAACGGTTGATGAATCATTACTCTTGAGTGTTTAAGGGCTGATCTTTTACCCTCAGCACCTGCACATAATAGTACAGCACCCATAGATGCAGCCATACCTGTACAAATAGTAGAAACATCAGGGTTAATATACTGCATAGTATCATAAATCCCAAGTCCTGCATATACACCACCACCAGGTGAATTTAAGTAAATTAAAATGTCTTTCTGAGAATCTACTGACTCTAAAAACAATAATTGTGCTTGAATAATATTTGCAACATGGTCGTTAATTCCAACCCCTAAAAAGATGATTCTATCCATCATAAGTCTAGAGAAAACATCCATACTAGCAACATTCATTTGTCTCTCTTCAATAATTGTTGGAGAAATATAATTCCCATGCATAGATGAAAAATCATTAAGGTGCAAACTACTTATTCCCTTATGTTTAGTTGCGTAATTTTGAAATTCTTTTCCGTAATCCATTTTTTTAGTATTTAGATATTAGTATTTAGATTCTAGATAACAACCGATAAAATTAGCTTAATATAAAACTGCTAAAACTCGCTTTATTTTCTTGATGCTAATTTAACAAATTCATCATAAGAAACTGTCTTTTCAGTCAATTTGAAGTTTTCCTTATAAACTACTAGTGTTCTTTCATCAAAAATTTGGTCGTAAACCTTCTTTCTTTCTTGCTCATTTTTAAGAATATTAGTGGCAATATCAGTCAATTTTTTATCATCTCCTTCTGGCTGTCCGTACTGCTTCATTTGGGCGGAAATTAAAATTTTAGTGTGCGCAAGAACATCATCCTGAGTAACTTTAATGCTATGATTTTCTAAAATTTTGTTTTCAATTAACTGCCATTGCAAGCTTTTTGCATACATGTCGTACTCAGTTTCTAGGATCTCCATAGTAATTGGTTGCTCAGAAGTTTGCACTAACCATCTCTTTAAAAACTCATTTGGTAGAGCTAAATCTAATTTTTTAACAAAGTAATTTACTACATCATTTTTAAGCATTCTATCACTCTCTCCTACAAATTGAGCTTCTGCTTCTAATTTTACTTTTGCTTTAAATTCTTTTACATTTTTTATCGTACCAGGGCCATAAACTTTATCAAAAAGCTCAAGATTAAACTCCGCTGGTTCTAATCTGTTTACATTCTTTACCGAAAACTGAAATTCTTCTGAAGTTAAGTTATGTATTGCAGTATGATCAACATTTAACATAGCCCCTAAATCTGTATGATTTGTAAAAGCTTTCATTACATTGACGGTAATTAAGTCATCCTTTTTTACACCTACAAATTTCTTTTTAATTTTCTTATCAGAAATATAATCCATAGCAACAGTAGCATCATTTTTTATACCATTATCCATTACTATCCCATCAACATCTAATTGCTCAATAGTACAGAAAATCAAATCTCCCTCAGCTGATACTTCAGGGTTACTCATTTTACCATAACGCTTTGCAATATCATTACAATATCCATCAACTAACTTAGCGTCAGCTTTAATTTTATAGTAGTTTAATTTATCCTTTTTAGTTATTTTTACATCAAACTCAGGCGCTAAACCTACTTCATATTCAAAAGTAAAATCCTCATCATTTTTCCAGTCAATTTTCTTCTCATCAATTAACATTGGCGAACCTAGAACTCTTACTTTTTCAGCAGTAATATACCTGTATAATTCATCTTGTAGCAACTTATTAACCTCTTCAACAATAACAGATGTTCTGTATTTTTTATTGATGATCCCCATAGGAGTTTTCCCTTTTCTGAATCCAGGAACCTCAGCTGTTTTACGATAATCTTTTAATACTTTTTCAACTCTTTCAGAGTAATCTGTACTTTTTACCTCTACAGTAATAGTTGCCATTAAATCTTTTGCTTTGCTTTGTGTAAGTTTCATCTTTTATTTATTTTTTAAAAAGGCTGCAAAAATACACTTATTTATCAGATAAAGAAAAAGTTATGAAAACAAAAAAGCAAGCTATAATGCTTGCTTAATTTTGTGCGGATGAAGAGACTCGAACTCTCACACCTTGCGGCACTAGATCCTAAGTCTAGCGCGTCTACCAATTCCGCCACATCCGCCTAAAATAAGGACGGCAAAGGTACTATTTTTTAACATTTACACACAAAAGCAATGTTAAAGATTTTTATGCATTTATTTTGCTTAGTTTTGCAAGATAAAAACTAAAAAAATATACAATGAGTTTATCAGTAAAAGGAAAACTAACTAGAAAATTAAGTATAGAGAGCGGAACATCTAAAGCAGGAAAAGAATGGAAAAAACAATCTTTCCTTTTAAATACTGGCGCGCAATATAACCCAGAAGTTTGTTTCCAATTATTTGGAGAGGATAAAATTGAAATGTTAAACCATCATAATGAGGGGGATCAAGTAGAAGTTTCTTTTAATTTATCATCAAGAGAGTATAACGGTAGATATTTCCATAATATTGATGCATGGAGAATTGAAAGCCAAGAAGGTGGAAGTGCTAAAATAGAATCTGCACCCCCTTTTAATGCACCAGCATCAGAAGATGATGACTTACCTTTTTAAATACCAATAAAGATTAAACCTAAAAGGAGCTAAATTAATTTCACTTTTTCAATGAAGTAGGATTTGCCATGTCAGTAGTGATATAAGCATTTGGGTTTATTTCTTCTATCATAGCTAGAACTGACTTTAATTTTCGCCTAGGTATTACACAAAGATAAATTTTTACAGGTCCCTCCTTGCCTTCACCTTCAATAACGGTAACACCATGTCCATTATCTCTTAAGGTTTCTGCAACTGATGGAGAATTACTTGCGGTAAAAACCCTAACAACTATATTACCAACTCCAACAATACGCTCAATGTATGTTCCTAAAATAGTACCTGCAGCAAATCCAGCCGCATAGGCTCCAATCAAAACAGGGTCGTCAATATCTTTAATAACCTGTGATATAGCAACTATCCAGATTGCAGATTCTACTAAACCAATAAGAGCCGCATAAATTGGCTTGTTCTTTGTAACTAATAATGCTCTCATTGTTCCCAAACTCTGGTCGGCTAACCTCAGTGAAAAGATAATTAGTGCTGAAAAGATTAGTTCCATTTTTAAATCTGTTTTTTAATTTCTAGTATCAAACGCATCACGTAAACCATTACCCAATAGCATAAAAGCCAATACTAAACTCATTATTGCCATACCTGGTATAATTGCCAAATAAGCTCTATCCATAATAATATAAGCATAATGATCCTTTATCATTCCTCCCCAACTTGGCATAGGAGGTTGGGCACCAATACCTAAAAAAGAAAGCCCGGCTTCAATCAAAATTGCAGCAGCAAAATTAGCAGCAGAAATTACAATTACTGGCCCAATAACATTAGGTAAAATGTGTTTAAATATTATTCTAAAGGATTTAAATGCCAATGCTTTTCCTGCCTCAACATATTCCAATTCTCTAATAAGCAAAACCTGCCCCCTAACAATACGAGCAACTTCTACCCACATTGTTAAGCCAACGGCTACAAACACTTGCCAAAATCCTTTGCCTAAAGCCAATGTAATTGCAATTACCATTAGTAAGGTTGGTATGCTCCAAATAACATTTACAAACCACATAATTATATCATCTGTTTTTTTTCTGAAATAACCAGCAATAAGCCCAAGAGTTATTCCTATAATTAATGAAATAATTACAGCAATAAAACCAACTGAAAGAGATATTCTTGTTCCAAGAATTATTCTGCTTAATAAATCCCTACCGTACTTATCCGTACCGAACCAAAAAGTATGCTCGACTATCTTATAATCACCAGAATATTTTTTTTCAATCTCTGATTCAAAAGGTGAATACATTAATCCACTCTCTGTTTTTTCAAAACTACTAATCGGTATTCTAGTTACTTTTGATGGTGTGCCAAAAATTAACTTTTCAATTATTGATGACTCTTCAGCTATTTGATTTTGAGACTCTATAAAAATGATTTTAGATAATGGCTTAATAGTTGCTAATTCAATATGCATTTTATTTGCATTTTTACTGCCATCTGGACTGATAATTGGTGCAAAAACAGCAATTAGTACACAGCAGAAAATAAATATTAATGATGAGAAAGCTAGTTTATCTTCCTTCAACTTTTTCCAAGCTAATTGATTTAATGATTTGTTATTCATCTATTTTCTATGTGTTCTACCCTTCCATTCAAATGATTTTGTAAAAGAAAGAACCACAATCAAAACTATATAAAAAGAGTAAAAGATTTCAAAAAGAAAAATCCATTTTACTAACTCTGTCTTTTTAAAAAACTTTAAAACTGGAGCAAGCAACAATAAATCTACTAGAAATTTAAGTGCAAAATACAAAAGGAACAATTCAAAGTATTGTATTGATACAAAAAGAAAAACAAACAAAAATACCAAAGCAAGATTGGTGAAAAAAACCAAAAATGAAGCATAAATACTCGCAAAATCTTTATACTCACTACTCTTTGCAGTCCACCTTTTTCTTTGATTAATTAAGTCACGGAAGGTTTGCATTGCATTAGTATTTACTATTGCATTTTCCTGTTTTGCAAAAGCAATAGCATTTGAATATTTTGCTTTTACACTATGAAGTAAAAAAACATCATCACCACTTACTGCAGTATCATTAGAAAAGTTGTTTAACTCTAAGAAAACTTCTTTTCTGTAAGCCATATTAGCCCCATTACAGAATATTGCATTATTAATTCCAATTGCTCCAGCAGCACTTCCGATTAAGCTAGAAAACTCTAATTCTTGTAAACGCAAAAGTATTCCTTTTTGCTTGTAAAAAGCAACAGGTCCAGATACCAGTTTTATATTTTCATCTGCAAAATAGTTAGTCATAGTTTGCACCCAATTCTGGCTAAAACTGCAATCTGCATCAGATGTTAAAATAATATCCCCACTTGCAATATCAATAGCTTCTTTAATCGCTTTCTTTTTACCAAACATACCATTTGGCATATTAATAACTTGTAAATTATCTAATTGTAAGGAATTTAGAATATTAAGTGTATTATCAGTTGAATGATCATTTACTAAAATCAACTCTAACTTATCAGTAGGGTAAATTTGGGAATGTAAATTTTGCAATAATCTTTCTACTTCATTTTCCTCATTTCGCATTGCAATTACAATACTAACTTTTGGGTTAAAATATTTATTAGTTATTGCCTTAACTTTGTGCCAACCTAAAGTATATCTTATAATTAATATTACATATAAAAGCAAGATTAATAAAATTCCTATCTGCATTATTTTCTAAAGAATTTAAGAGAGAAAATAAAGATTGTTCCAATTAAAGCAGGTAATAAAAGATTGATAACCCACATTACAAAAGTAGCTGACAATATCCCTACTACATTTACAGAAACTAAACCAAAAAGGAAAAGTGCAAGGGAGCCTCTAATTCCAATTTCAGTAATTGCAACCGTAGGGATAATTGATATCACTAAAAGCATAGTGGTAATCAAAATCATTGAATCTATATATCCAATCTTGACATCAAAAACTTGTAACAAAATAATGAACTGAGTTGTGAAAACGATATACCTCCCTAATGAATAAAACAGTATTTCTAATAATTCTGATGAATTGTAAAAGGAAAATACCTCATTATACTTTTTGTATTTTTTAAAAAACTTAATACTAGATAAAACAACTGAAAATACTGAGGCATTTAAAAATAAAGTAACTAAGAGTACATTTAATAATATTAATAAAAATAACATTAATGGATATGCAAATACAAAATTAGTGAGTAACGAATCAAATTCTGGCATTAAATTAGGAAGCAATAAAATTCCAATTGAGCCAAAAAATATAGTTGTCACTAACTGAGCCATAGACCCAATTACTGTAATTAAAACACCTTTAATTCTGTCTGCTTTTTCCAAACAAAATACCCTGCCCCCATATTCGCCCACTCTATTTGGAGTGAAAGCAGAAACCGTAATGCCTGAAAAAATTGCACGTAATGAGCGTTTAATAGATATTTTTTCAATCTTTGAAATTAGGAACCTCCACTTTAATGATTCTAAAAACCAATTAAGGAACATCATCAAAATTACAAAAGTAACAACAAGGTAGTTCTCTTCTAACTTAATTAAGATTTTATCCAAATCAAATTGCTCAACACTACTTTTGGAAGTGAGTTGTTGATACAAAAAGAAAATAGCAAAAGCTACAATTCCAATTTTTAATAAGAAGCTTATAGATTTTCTGCTTAGCATTGCTTAGTTTTGTTGATACAAAGATAACAATTGCAAACTGATAAAATCATATTAGGAATAGATCCTGGAACAACCATAATGGGATATGGTTTGATTCATGTGAAAGACAAAAAAATAGAACTCATTCAAATGGGGTCTTTGCACCTTACAAAACTTGGATCACATGAGTTAAAACTTAAAAGAATTTTTGAAAGAACATTACAATTAGTTGATGAATACAAACCAGATGAATTTGCTATTGAAGCACCCTTCTTTGGAAAGAATATACAATCCATGTTAAAGCTAGGAAGAGCCCAAGGAGTTGCTATGTCTGCTGCACTTTACCGTGATATTCCTATTTTTGAGTATGCACCTAAAAAAATTAAGATGGCAGTTACTGGGCAAGGTACAGCTAGCAAAGAGCAAGTTGCTTCAATGTTAATATCAATTTTAAATATTAAGGAAATGCCCAAAGATTTAGATGCGAGTGATGGATTAGCTACAGCAGTCTGTCATCATTTTCAAAGGAGCCCTGAGAATGGTGGTGGAAAAAGTTATACGGGTTGGGGATCTTTCTTAAAAGATAATCCTGACAAACTTAAATAGCAGATTTAATAAGATCAGCAATTTCTTTCATTTTAAAATCTGGGAACTTTAATTTTGGCCTTTCAAAATTAATATCAGAAACATCACGTAAAGGCACTAAGTGAATATGCGCATGAGGAACTTCTAAGCCAATAACTGCAACTCCAATTCTATCACAAGAGATAACTTGATCCATTGCTTTTGCTACTTTTTTAACAAAACTAAAAAGTCCTAAATATTCTTCAGAATCTAAATCAAAAATATAATCAGTTTCCTTTTTAGGGATTACTAAAACATGCCCTTTTGCTATAGGGTAAATATCCAAAAACGCTAAATGATTATCATCTTCTGCAACTTTAAAAGCATGAATATCACCACTTACTATTTTAGAAAAAATACTAGACATTATAAAGGTTGAATATCAATAATTTCAAAATGCATAATTCCATTAGGAACTTCAATATCAGCAATATCACCAATAGCTTTACCAAGTAAGCCTTTCCCAATTGGAGAAGTAGCAGAAATCTTTTTAGCTCCTAAATCAGCTTCAGATTCTGAAACTATAGCATAAGTCATTTCCAAACCATTATCCGTATTTTTTATAGTAGCTTTAGTAAGCAAGTGAATAGTTGAAGTATCCATCTCAGTCTGATCCAATACCCTAGAATTAGCGACATCATTTTCTAATTTTGCAATCCTTGCTTCTAATAATCCTTGCGCCTCTTTAGCAGCATCATATTCAGCATTTTCTGATAAATCACCTTTATCTCTTGCTTCAGCAATTTGGTTAATTACTCTTGGCCTATCAACCAATTTTAAAACGTTTAACTCTTCTTTTAAGTTATCGTAACCTTCTTGTGTCAAATATATTGTATTCATAATTAGTAAGGGTTTAAACACACAAAAAGGAAGTTACCTTCCTTTTTCAACATTATATGTTTGTTTTTATTTTATAAATTAATCCTTGCGCCAATAGTATGTGAACCTTGGAATGGATCAGTATGACGGTAAGAATAATCTAAACCGAAGGTTGAGCCATTACGTCCCATTGGCAACTCAACTGTAAAACCTGCTGAAGGTCCTCTTAAGGCAGTTGTTCTTGATGATGGAGTTCTGATTCCATCCTCATAAGTGTAACCCATCCTTACCATAAACATTTCATTATAAGAATACTCCCCACCTAAACGATATTGATCTTTTTGAAAAGAGTTAGAAGTAAATGTTCCAGCTCCAGTAATTCTATGTTGAATAAAATTAACATCATACGAAAGTCCAATATTTAATAATGCCGGTAATTCCAATTCTGATGATCTTTGCTCAACAGTCATTTTATAATCATCTGCATCTCCAACTATTCCTCTAAATGAAAGTCCATCACCAGAGAACGACATTCTTGGCCCTACATTTTTTAATCCAATACCAAATTTAAAATTATCTTTCGCTCCAGTTACATACTGAATGCCTGCATCTAAAGCAACACCATTAGCACCTACATTTGAAATTTGTTCTGAAATCATTTTAACTGTCATCCCACCATAAATACTATTAGAGAAAATCTTAGCATAAGAAAGTGAAAGATTCATAAATGAAGGTGAATACGTACCAATACCACCAGAAGGTAAATCAACAGTAGTAATTTCAATATCTCCAAAGTCCATGCTCATTACAGAAAAACCTAAAACTCCTGATTCTCCAACCTTCTGTGAAAAACCAAAAGCACTAATATTACTTACAGCCTCATCTCCATATTTTAACCATTGAGTTTGACTAAAAATCAATTCTGTTTTTTCAGTAAAAGCAAGTCCTGCAACATTTGTAAATATACCCTCCAATCCTCTAACTCCAGCAACATTTGCTCCTCCCCAACCAGAAGTTCTAGCCCATGGGTTTATCAATAATTCTGAAGCGCCTGCTTGTCCTGCTCTTTGAGGATTACCTGCAAATGCATTAGAAAACGGAAGTATTAATGCAATTATTGCTATAGCTTTTATCCAGTTATTAATTTGTTTCATATTTATAATATTTATTATCGTCTATTATTTTATTTATTAGAATGTATCTAAATCAATTGGTCTTAAAGCTCCATACCATTTAATTATTTTTTCTCCAACTCCAGGAGCATTTATATGTAAAATATATAAACCACTTGAAATAGGAATTCCAAAATTATTTTTCAAATCCCAATCTATTGAAGTCAAACCATTATCCTTATTTAATGTACGAACTTCAGTACCCCCTACAGTAAAAATCTTGATAGTTGCTCTTTTTGGTAAGTTTGTAATTTTTACTCTATTATCTAATTGATTAACCTCATATGAAGAATAACCATAATAAGGATTAGGAACAATATTAATAATATCTAAAGCATCTTTTGCAACATCATTATCACCAGTTACCGCAACAATATTATTAGTATTGAAACTATAAGTAGGATTAAAACTATTAAGTGAATTTGCTTCAATAACTCTTGCTTTTGCTGAACCACTAAAATTAAGTGTAGCTGTAGCTACAAATGATTCTCCAACTTCATAATCAATTCCATCATAGGTAACAGTTTTACCACCCCAAGTGGAAGTTGAATTTTCATAAGCAACAATATAAGTTGTACCTAAAGTTAAATCCATATTTCTATCAAAGAACTTATCTTCACTAACTGTTTCGTAAGCTTTGTAAGGCTTAGTTACTCTTAATTTAACAGTTGTCTTATTAGATAAGTTCATATCTCTTCCTGGTGCTAATAAAGGAGCTCCAACCCAAGTCACATTTTTGAATACAGCCCATTTTCCAGTTCCATTATTATCATTTAGCAATTTACTGTAAATCCAAGCACCTTCATCATAATTAGGAGAAAAATCTGAACTAACAGTATCTGTCATATAATCCTCAGAACCTTTTACCCATGATTCCCCTTTAACAACATAAATAAAATGTTTACCGCCTAATAAATAATTACCTCCTAAGAACTCATTATTCTGAGAATCATATTGAGGAAAATCACCTGGAGTTAATAAAGTAGATGTAGGATTCCATACCATATCATTACCATTCTCAGAAGTTTGCCATGAATCTTCTGAAAAGATAATATTTAACCTTTCTCCTGTTTCAACATCTAGTGCATAACCAGGAAACCATCCTAACCCTTTTATTGTATCTCCATTTTGATCTAAAGATCCATCTGGCTGTCCATCTTTACCAACTGATGGAGATTGTCTTAATCCCATTTTCTTTTGATTACCGATTGATAATGTTTCATCATCTTGGGCTTCAACAACACAAACTCTACTCCATTCTGACTTCTCATCAGTAAATACAATATCAACAGAATTTAAATTCGTAAGTTTTGCTAAATTAGTAATCGAATTACTTAGACCAGGCCCATCATTAAAGTTAGATGCGAAACGATAAGGTGCCCATGTTCCTCCCGTCCATTCAAAAGTACCAAATGGCGAAGATGCAATATTTGATTGCATTACGACTCCCTCAAATACACCATTCGGATCATCAGTCATATTGTAATCACTGAGCTGATTAATAGTCTCATTCGTATAAGAACCTGATCTAATCCAATTAAAACCCCATATATTAAAGAACCCATTCTCATCATCTCTATCTGCAACCCCACTTAACCATCTGTCATTAGGATTTGAGAATTCTATTGTACCAGAAATTAATCCGTTATTATCAATATTCGTTGGGTCAGCACCAGGGTTCTGTGTTTGCTTTACTTTTACATTTAATCCTAGTTGAGAAATATATTGCTCAGAACCTAACTCAATATCTTGATCGGCTGAAGCTTTTATAATTCCTGTTGCATTATCAATCAATTCCCATCTTCCATAAGAAATAATAGAATTAACATTAAAGATAGGATCCATTAATTTAAAAGTAAAGTCTCCTTGAGGAACTTTTACAGGATCAACAACTGTAATAGTTATTGGCCCTTGCCCTGCTAAATATGTCGGATTTATACTTCTATGATCCTCAGAAGCTAAAATATCTTCAATAGTTTGTTCTGTAAACTCTAAAGCCATTCCTCCATTTCCTTGACCTTCTAATCTTTTAAGTTCAACTCCATCACCATAAGATGCATTTAAAGTTGTACCTCCATTTTCCGGATTATTAATATGAGGGATTGCAGAATAAACTTTAATATTTCTTCTTCCAGAAATATAAGGCTGGTTTCTACCATCATATGTAGCTGCATTTACATCATATGGGTCAGCATTCTCTTCAGCTCTATTATACCCGTACGCCAAGGACATAAAGTAATAAGTTTTATGATTTACCAATCTTGTATTTCCTAAAGCAAATCTATCATCATTAATTTTAAAAGAATACTGAACTCCTTCATCAACAGAGCCAATTACACCGGAACTCAATATAGAAGAAACTTCTTCAATTGGTGTATATACTGCTAAGATAGGATCTAAGTATTGATTAACAATTCCTGTTACATCATCATTTATATCACTTCTGAAGATAAGTCTTGCTTTGTCAGGATCATCTAAATCAGTAACTGAAACAGTAGCATTCTTCAATTGATATACTAAATAACCTTGAAACTCGTAATTTGGCGAGTTAGCAAGATTATCTGGTTTAGTAATATACGGATCTTTCTCAGAGTAAGACTCATCAATATTATTTGAAGTAGCACCATTTGATAATGTAAAAATTAATTCCTTATCTAACTCGCGAACTGTTAGATCAGGCGCATCTGGTCCATTAAGAATATCAAAATTATTATCAAATAATGCTTGAGCTTCTCTATCATATATTTTAAGTAACTGCACTGATGCAGTTTGACCACCAGATTTAGCTCTTGCCCATACAACACCAGTTGTAATAACATTTACAGCACCCGGCAGTAAAGTAAAAGCCCCAGCTGATTGTAGGAATCTTCTATCAGCCGGCACATTTCCAGCAGTTACCTCCGTCCACTCTGTTCCAGCAAAAGAAGCGTCAGAAGTGCCAGGGAACATAAAGTTACACTCATCAGTTGTTGAGCCCGTTCCTCCACCGTGCCCATCACCACCATAAGTCATAGGCACATTATCTTTCCAAATACCTCTTAAGTAGTTATAAATATCAGTTCCACTTTCAGGGTTACCCATAGTAGTAAAGTCATTATTATAATAAACAAATTTTGACATGATAATTTGCTCACGTTCTTGTGGATCATCAATTAAACCATTATTATTATTATCTATACCATCATAGCCTTCATCTATTATTCCATCTCTATCGTTATCAACACCATCATTTGGATCAGCTATTGGCCCCTGGAAGAAATCAACTCCAATAGCTGGTGGATTAAATCCGTAACCATCAGCCCCTTCATCTTCAGCATCTCCATTATAACAAATACCTAATCCAAGATTTACATCACAACCTACATAATCATCTAAATAATAGCCTAAATCAGGATCTACCCATTGCCCAAAATAAGTATTATTTAAAGGTAGTGTTGAACGATTAATTACTTTATAATTGTAAAAAGTCATATCATTGACTTCGTTATCTGCAGTAAAACCAAATGCTTGTGCATGAATCTCTAAACCTAAAGGTTCAGCTTCAGTTTCTGTATGAATATTTCCTTTATCATTAAAAATCCAGAATAAAGTTTGGTCACCAAACAATCTAGCATTATCATTTGTTCCAGTAATGTTATAATCAGGATAATCACCATCATAGGGCTCATATAAATCATTTCCGTTTGCATCAAAGAAAGGCGCTAAAAACTCATCTTGTCCTAGTGTCTCATCACCATGTGCTGGCCAATCTAATATTGAATTAGGAATAACATAAGTAGGATCGGTAGCAAAACGCGCAACATATTCTTCTACTACTGATCGATCTAATTTGAAATGTTTATCCCAATTTACACACTCATCAGCTGATATTGTTGCATTATTTACATTTAATGGTCCGGGCCAAAAATCATTACCATCTTGGCGGTAAGTCATTGCAGCAACTTTCAATTGTCCACCGTCATCAACACCACCAATCCAAAGTGCACCTGCAAACATTGAATTCTTTTTACTTCCTTTAGGAATTTCATACTGTGCGTCAGCTAAATCCCACCACATATCTCCTCCACCCATAATGGTAGTTCTCACATTATTTACATCCAAGTCAGTTTTAGATTTTGAAGGATTACAACCAGCAGCTACTCTTGTATTAACTACAGAAGTTACTCCAGGATTCGGAACATTCTCTTTAGCCATCAATGCAATACTATAGAATGCAAATGATAATGTTACTATTTGTTTAATTTTATTATTCATAAAAAATCTATTTTCTTTTTTACTAGTTATTTTTTAAAATTGGAAGCTTATACCTGCTCTCCACATTCTTGGCAAACTATAATGTGAAGGGTTATTTACAGCTAATGAATATAAGTACCTGAAAGATTCAGGGTCATTTTTCGCATCAATAGTGTTTTGTGCTGCTGATGAAGTTAAATATCCATCATCATCAGGGTTACCTGTTGCACGATAAACACTCATTATATTTTTAGCATCTAATAAGTTTTGAACTTGTACATATACATTTAAGTGTGAGCTCTTTTTATCACTCCACTTAATTTCAAATTCTTTATTAACTTTAGCATTAATTCGGAATTGCCAAGGCAAACGAGACCCATTTAAACTTCCTTCAAGTGTTGACCTGTCATTAATTCCACTTGCTGCCTCTTGTGTAATATTAGATTGCTTAGAGTAAGGAGTTCCTGATCCGGCAGAGAACATTACATTTGCTCCTGCATTCTCAAATACTTTTGCTCCAAACAATAAAGGCCCATTATAATCCTTTCCTTCTCCATAATGATAATCAACAGATGCAGATACTGCATGTCTTTGATCGTAGTCAAGTGGAGTTAATGTTCTTAAATTAGGCTGGCCAGTTTCTGCTAAATTAGCTCCTGACGTTGCAGATGAACCTGTCCCATCAGCAAATTGCAACGTATAGTTAGCAGTCATCTGAACATTGTTTGTTCTTCTTAAATCATAATTAACAGATAAACCTTTTACTGTACTAAAGTCAATATTGCCATAAGTATAATACTGTGCAGGATAAGCAGAAAGTACATTAGTTACCTGAACCATATCTCTTAACTCTTTGTAGAATGCAGATATTTTTAATGCCGATTTTAAAGATAATGTTTTTGCAAAACCTAACTCATAATCAACATTTTTTTCAGGCTTCAAATTAGGGTTGTTTAATCTTTCACCAACTCTGTCAGCCATAAATAAATAATCAACTGGCTCTAATCTATTTCCTGTAGGAGGTCTTTGCGTTAATACGTCATAATGCGCAAAGAATTGAGCCTCATCAGAAATAGGGAAAGAGAATGCAATCCTAGGCATAAATACTACCTCAGGCGTATAATCTTCAAAAACTTCATTAACATTTACTATTCCTTGTGCAGCTGATTCTGCATCTTTTAAATAAGGAGAAATTTTACCCCCAGCAGCTTCAGCTAATAAAGAGGGATCAGAAATTTCTAAACCTTCATCATTATACCAAGTATCACCATCATTATTTCTATAACCAACAATTGCTGATGGATTATCAACATCATCAACATATACAACATAATCATTACCAATCGTTGAAGGTATTACACTAGAATTAATTAAATCTGTATTAGCACTAGCAGTATATGCACTATATAATAAGTGCTGATCTTTTAATACTTTTTGATTAGCATCATAACGATCTACCCTAACACCTACATTAAAAATTAAATCATCAATTGCAAACTTATCTTGAATGTAACCAGCGGTATAAATTGGATTAAAAGGAGAAATTAATCTTTTACTACCCTCTTCTTTAAAGAAGTTATCTAAAGAAGCATCTGCATTATTTTTATTTCCATAAATATCATATCCATAATAAACTGTGTAAGAAGAACCATTATTCAACAACTCATCTTCACTAAACATATTTAACGAGTAAGTTGAAGGGTCATAAGAATCAACATCAATATAATCAATTCCATTAGGGTCTAATCCTAATGCACCTCTTAAATTTCTATCAAAATCAGATTGCTCAGCAGCAACAAACAATCTATCGTAATTAACAGTGTCTTGGAAAGTTCCATTTGCATCAAATACAGGATTAGGGTTTGCTAAGTCACGCTCTAAAATATGTTTATTTGCCAATTGATTCATTAGAGTCCATACAGA
>Ga0315315_10000585_pt1 | contig 31204 bp, 20 predicted proteins | sample M140m3416metaG_FD_203699 | JGI IMG/M metagenome (GOLD analysis project Ga0315315, IMG submission 203699) | Ammonia-oxidizing marine archaeal communities from Monterey Bay, California, United States - M1 40m 3416 | ecosystem: Environmental > Aquatic > Marine > Intertidal zone | place: USA... | reverse complement strand
CTCACAACACGGTTTGTTTTAATAAAAGACCTTGTCCCTCTCGCTCTTCTTGTTGTTCGAGCAGGGGGGGATGCTATTGCAATGGCACAAAGCCCTCATGGAATGCGGCTTGATCCAACGGTGCTTTCCGGACTTATTGAATCAGTGAATGAGACGACGGGGCTTACCCTCACCGCTGATGACATCAACACGGAGTTAAGAAAAGTAGCAGAAGACATTTTCGGTCCGATTGCGACTCGTGCTCCGGTCGTGGCAGCAAAGTTATTCATTGGTGTAATTATTATGACTGTCGCACTCTTTTACTTTCTAGCTGATGGAGCCAGAATGTTTGATGCGGTCACGCGGTTAATTCCCCTTGATCAACGATACCAGTGGCAGTTCCTAACAGAATTTGAAGAGGTTAGCCGTGCTGTGGTGAGCTCGACGTTATTGGCTGCCATAGTCCAGGCCATCCTGGCAGGTTTTGGTTTTTATGTCGCTGAGCTTCAGGCTGTTTTTCTACTGACTCTACTAACCTTTTTCGGTGCACTTATTCCTTTCGTTGGTGCTGCAGCAGTCTGGGGTTCAGCGAGCCTTTATCTGCTCTTCTTTGCAAAGAGTACATGGGCGGCTCTTGGTCTTGCGTTGTGGGGAGCCTTTGTGGTTTCAACAGTCGATAACATCATCAAGCCATATGTTTTGCAGGGACAATCAAAACTTCATCCGCTGCTCGCTCTGCTGAGTATTCTTGGTGGGGTTGGTGCCTTGGGGCCCATAGGAGTATTTGTTGGCCCTATTGCCGTTGCGTTCTTGCAAGCAGCCTTGACTATGTTGCAGACTGAGCTTGATACGCTTTCCGACCAAACGCCAGGAGAAGGTAGCAACAGTCTTGCCGAAAAATAAATTTTGATTTTCTAGCCGTACGCGGCTTATTGAAGAAATCTCTGACTGATCAACTTTTTGTGAGGAACAGCTATGTTCATAGAACTACTAACACTGGCAGCCGCGATGTTGGCTACAGGTATCGAGACAGCATTTGTACCGAGTGATGAAGGGGGAGGCGAGTACTTAGTCCGCGTCGAACCAGACTTAGTCTCCAGCCGAAGTCCTTACACTTTCACCAGTGACATTCCGACTGAAGAACGGGATGTGAGAAGGGTGTGTATTTATGTTGCTGACCGATGGCCTGCAGCTGTAGAACGAACAGTTATAGAAGCAGCAAAGCGTCCGAGGGTGACACCTGCTGAACCTGCTGTCGTAAAGAGAGATGGGGGTACAATGTTCGACGATCAGGGAGAGAAGCCGTGGTCTCTCTTGGTCGGTTCGTTGATTGCGCTTTTCCTTTCACTTGGAGGCAATGCTTATCTAGGACTTCTTCTGGGAGGTATGCGAGCACGGTACCTATCTCTTGCGCGAGAGCGTATTCCTGAAACCTCTGAGGTTGAATAGCCCACACGAAGGCATCAATTCGTCGGTTCGACCGCCTCTGTGACTGGGCTGAATCCGATCTTGTCTGTTTGTCTATTCAGCATCGCCAAAGAAGTATTCTTCAGCCTGCCAAGATCCCTCTTGTGTGGCATCGTTATCCGCTGATTTAGCAGTTGACAGTTGTCTCGAACCAAGGGTGCGAACGGTTGCTTTCGCTTTTCGGAAAAGAGTGGCGACGTGAGAATGACACGTGAGAACCAGCATTTGGTGATCACCGTTTCGATCCTTCATAAATTCAACAAGAGTGCGTGATGCGGCTTGAGCGCGCCGGTCATCGAAGTTAACCAAGGCATCGTCCATGACTACAGGGAGTGAGATGCCCTGTTCGTGTAGGTCACGTACAAGGGCAAGCCGCAGGGCAAGAAAAACCTGTTCTCGAGTTCCACGACTGAGTCGCTCTGGGTTCCAGATCACACCAGCAGCGTCATGGACATCAAGCCTGGCTTCATCAGCGGCTGTGGTGATCTGAACGTATCGGCCTTCGGTAAGTCGAGAAAGCCAGTGAGATGCTTCAATAAGCGCGGCGGGCTGGTGATGCCTCGCTACCTCCGCACGGGTGCGTTCTAAGAGTTGGCGGGTGCATTTGAGAAGATTGATGCGTTGGTCGTGATCGGCTATTTGTGCATCAACGGCAGTGAATTGATGCTGTATTGTTTCGGGGCCGTTATTTTTTTCGGCCATTTGAATCTCTTTCTCGATTTCTGCAAGTCGAGTCTTCTGGAGACCAAGGTTTTTTTGAAGTTCTTGTGTCGCTGTTTCAGCATCAGATAATCGCTTTTGAAGTGAAATTTTTGAAGATTGCTCAATCCATGTATCGAGCAGGCTCGGATCTTCAAATCGACTTCGGCCATCGTGCCATGTTCGCTCTGCAATACGAGTCTTTTCGGCAAGCTCATCGAAATATGGTCGTCGGTCGGTCTTTGCAAGAAATACCTCTTCCGTTTCTGCATCCCATCGTTCCAGTTTTGCTTTGAGCGTGTGATCACATACCTTGAGTTGTCGAACTGCCTGCCGATGACGAATTCTCGCCCTCTCGAGTTTACGAGTACATGTTTTTCGCCGCTCGTGGAGTTGCCGCTGCTTGTTCAAAAGGTCATCAAGTTGTTGAAGCTGATCGAGTGCAGTGCCTTCTGGTAGGAGTTCACACTCGACAAGGATTGCTTCAATTCGTCTTGAAGCAGCAGCTAGTTCTTCTCGTTTATGGCGGGCTTCGTCGGAAAGTCGCCGCCGGTCGTCATCAAGCGTAAGGAGTTCGTGGCGGTGTGTGCTAATCCGCCAGACTTCTGATGGGCTCAATGTACTGGGTAGGCCTCTGTGCTCAAGAGATTTCTGCCAACGGGCAACGCTTTGTTTTCGCCGACCAAGAGCCAGCTTTAGTTTCTCTTTAGCATAGGAAATGCGATCCTTATGGCTGCGAAGGACTCCTTCATGAGTTGCCATGTGTTCCAGTCGAATGACTTCAGCGTCTGCCCTTGCGGCGCGTCGTTGAAGATCAGTTTGTCGTGACTGGGTAAATTCTTGTTGTGACTCATTTGTTTTTGTATTGGCATTTGAGAACGGATTCACGAATTTTGAGATCGTGGCATCGAGTGTTTCGCATTGAGAAGTGACATCTTTATGCTGCTTTTGTGCAAGGGCATGCTGTCGACGTGTTTCTTCAAGTCGTGCTCCTGAGGACCTGTCAAGCGTCCAAGTCATTACGGAAGCCACACCGGTGCCCGCAAGACCGAGTGCGGCGATGACATAAGCGAGAGGCCCAGTAGCAACTGCCGGCAACAGAATACCGGATAGCAGCATTCCGGATCCAACAACAAAAATACTACCGAGTCCAAGTAGCCAACTTAATGGCATCACCTGACTGGCAAGCTGTTTGCTCATTTCCTGTTCAAGTTGCTTGATCGTCTGGTGGAGTTCAGTTCCTCGTGCCCCCGCACTTATGCGTTTACGGATTGTCGAAGACTGTTCTGTCGCTGCTTCAATAGCAGTAGTGAGGTCTGCGCCGCTAAGTGCTCCTCCTTCCGCGTCGAACTGTCGTTCAGCTTTGTCAAGCTCTGACCTTGCTCGGGCAACCTGCTTGCGAGCGCGAGCGACCACACGAGATGCACGCTTGCAGTTTCGTGCTCGAGTGCGTAGTGGACCAAATGAGAGCGAAAGACCCTCGGGTAATACAACAGCCATACCATCGTCAGAGGTCTGTGGGTCCTCTACAGATATGACTTTAGTCAATCCGCACAGTCCGATCTGTTCCCCGAAGCGGCGGGCTGCAAGCCTCGCATGGGCTTCGGTTCGAGAAACATCGGCGACAAGTCGTTCTACCTGAGAACGATCGTCTAGAAGACTCTTAACCTCAACTCGTTTTTTCCAGATGGCTGACTTGGTGTCACGATTGGCGAGTTCTCGGGCGAGTCTTCTTCTTTCTTTTAGACGTTTCTCAACAATTCGGGAGACCTGTTTCCGCTTTTTTACATCGTGCTGCCACCTGTCGTAATCAGGATGCACCAAAGCAACTTTTTTGAGTGACTCAAGTTCGTCAGATAGTTTTTTCCAAGCATAGAGTAGCTGGCTTGTTGGCAGAGCGTCACGTGCAAGGTTTTCAGCAGCCGTCACTCTGGCTGCAGCTTTTTCAAGGCTGTTTATTTCTCGTAAAACTTGAGTGTGCTCAATGAATAGGTCGCCAGTACGATATTTAGATTGCGTGTCACCCTCGGCTTTTCGTAAGGCATCTCGTTTTTCTAGAAGGAGTTGCCGTGGTGTTTTCTCACCATCTCCTCGCTCAAGTCGTTGAAGGGCTTCTTCAATCTGGTGAATAGTTCTTGCCACTCGCGACCGATCAAGGCCATTTGCGAGTTCGTACAATCGACTCCCGCACCCTTCCGGTTCAAGCGTGCGAAGTTCATGTAGTTCGTCGAGCCCAAATGCCATGACGTTTGTGAATGTGGCTTCGTCAATATCACCCACAATGTCTTGGAGGTATATGCGTTGAGAGTCCTTTCCGGTGTCATTGAGTTGCTCTACAGATACACTGTCTCCCTCGTCGCCGCCGAGCCCTACGATGTCATCTTCGTAACTTTTTCGTGTAAGCGTTGCGATGCCGGGTCCTTCATGGCGGCGTTCGATCATGAAACGATGACGCTCTCGTTCGCCCCGAGGGCCTTTTCCTGTGACAACAATAAGCCGGCCGCTACATGGAATCTTTGGGTCAAGAACACCTCGTCTGAATAATCCCTCGAAGCCAAAAAATACAGCTCGAATGAATTCAAGCAAAGAGGTTTTGCCGATTTCATTTGTGCCGTGAATGACTTCGATACCCTGGCCAAGGTCTTGTAAACTGACTTGGCGAAGTCCTCCGAAGCTTTCAATTTCAAGTTGCTCAATGTGCATGAATTAGGTTCCTCAAAGGTAGCCTTCTTGGCGTTCTGCTGGCTTTTCTTTGTGAATGAATTATTTAGTTGGTTATTCACTCTCAAGGAGTTCAAGTGCTAGCCAGCCTGCCTCACGTTCGGCCGATAGCACCGGAGACTCACTTTCGGCCTCTGTAACAAGGTCGGCGAGAGCAGATGTGAATGAGCTACTTGCCCCCGGACGTCCTCCAGAGCGGTTGCGCCCAAGGGCCGTGAGCGGTTCTTCAACATCAGCAGAAATGCTTTCTATCCAAATGTGCGGAGACGCCGCGGCACAACGTTCTCGCAGAATTCTTTTTGTCTCCTGGGCAATCTCATTGACCTCTAGTCGTCGAGTGATGCTGGTGCCGCACGCTATTTGGCAGTTTATTATTACGAGCGGGCTTACGCTCGTTGTCGTCTCGTCACCCCTTGGCACGAGTTCATCTACCTGTGACAAACAGGCTTCCCAGAGGAGTTGAGAGAGTGCTTCATGGTCCTCGTCAGCCGATTCGGTTCGAATAGTTCGCCAGACGACGTCACTCACTGGAAGTTGTTTCCACTGATCGACGGCACCCTTTTTATTGGAAGCAGAGTCATCGTCAGTGGCAGATGGTGGTCTGTAAAACGTGAGCCCATAGCAACCAGAGTTTCGTGAGTCCGTATGGCAGCGAGATTGAATGCTCGGAAGTGGGAGAATATGATGCGGCAGTGATGGAGTAGAATTCGTAGCCCAGATAGCCAAGGTGTTAGGCTGTGACAAATGACGCGATGACAAAAATGATGTCACAGAATAATGAGTGTCATGGCAAGTATCTGAGCCAACAAGAATTTGGCGGTGGAGTGGTTCAAAAGAACTCTGAGCAGTTACTCGATCGACATCTGCTTCGTTTGAGATGGCCCATAGTTCAACTGTGGTGGAACGAATGGTTTGGGTCCAGGGATTTTGGGGGGTAGCGAATGAGAGTCCGCTGGGTTCACCAAGCACGCGGAGGTATTCTTGGGCATCAGTTGGGTTGGTTGTCACCCAGAGCGTTTCGCAATCATGGTCAGCGGCCCCGATAATCAGCCGACGAAATGCAATAAGTTGTGCTGGGCTCACACGAGTGGGATTCAGGATTGACCCACAGAGAACAACCGCCTCTGCCTGCGATTCAATCGCAAGTTGGTACGTTTTTTTCAGAGTTTTCAGGGTTGCTCCGCGGAGTCGGGCGATAAGCGATTGTGGCATGCCTTCAGGTTCAGCAATCGCGTCATCAATTGCTGGATTTCCGACAAAGAGCAGATCGAACATGGTCTCCTCCCTCTTAGTGGGGCTTACACTGCCGAGGCCACGCGAAACGGTCACAAAAATACATGAGTCACTTGGCTGGCTAGCGTCGCTAATCTTTACTTGGCTTACCTGGTCTGCCAATCCATTGCAGGACTGTACCGGCAATCCACTCCATTCCGCTACTGCAAAAGAGGTGGCTGGTGAGCAAATGCGCTGGCTACCGCCGCGCACCACTCTTTTTCAGCCTGAGACGCTCCTAGAACAGCCACAATTCGACCGCGATGGAGCACTCCCTTTTCGATAATTGTTGGGAAGAAATAGCTTTTCAGCACGTATGCGTAGGTGTCTGGAGCGTGGGTCTCTTCAACAGGAGTCGAGGTCATGACAGTGTGATGAATTTCATCGCTTCGGGTGAAGAGGGCAAGAGTATTGTCAGAGCCTGGAAGTTGGAATGTGAAACATTGAACTGTTACGGTTTGACTCCTGCTTTGGCTCCAGTACGCACAAGTTCCTAGCGGTTCTGACTCCCAGCGGAAGGAGTTGGTGCACCACCTCCCAGTCTGCGCCATTGTCGACTGAAATGAGCATTCGACAGCAAGGGATCCATCACTTTTCTCTCGAAGGGTTTCGCTGGAAAGAATCAGTTCTGCCGTAAGCGAATTCTCAATATCTTTGGTTGGGCACCACGGACTCTGAAGCTTCCATAAGCCGCTGGTTTGCAATTGCCGGGCGTCGTTCATTGCATAGACGCCCGTAGCGTCATTCCCCTGGACCCAACCATCACTGAATGAGAGGGCCTGTTGAGAAAGACAAATCCCCAGTACGGAATTAGAGATATTGCCGGTCTTTAGAGATATCCCAGCGCCCGGCTTTTCTAAATTTAAATGGGCTGTCAGTGATCCAATTTTATGTGTCCATCCCAAGCCATTTGACTGGATTTTATCCTCTGAAGACTCCGCATCAGATACTCGATCAGTATTTTTGGGAGAGAGTTTCTCAATTTTCATATTGGAGAATATATCTGCAGGCATAGCGAACAGCGGGAGTGCTGGATAGTGTTGCGTAGGCTGAATTGTTATTGGTCAAAGGGTGTTATACACAGTTCCCGTCTCGTCTGTGGTTGTTCAAGAGGTTTCAAAAAAGGCTTTGCGTGTTGGGTGGTTGTTCGACGGGGCAAATATGTATATTCACCCGCGTAGCATGAATATATTTGTTTCGAGTGCCTTTGCTACATCGCACGGAAGCTGTCTGGTGAGTTGGCTATATACTAATAAACTTTTACTTAAATACTTTTACCAAAGAGCAAGCAAATGAATGTCCCCTCAGAGTTGATGGCATCAAAACGACTGCAGGAGTACGGTGAGTTTGCGGAGGTTGCAGCACGCGCAGGAGGTGATGTGCTTCGCGATTGGCGTGGACGATTTGCTGTTTCTGCAAAAGGGCCGAGAGATCTCGTGACTGAGGCTGATCTCGCTTCTCAGAAAACAATCCGTGAAATTCTTTTGAGTAAATTTCCAGATCATGGATTCATTGGAGAAGAGGGCGATCAAGATCTATCGATTTCTTCACTGCGTTGGATGGTGGATCCACTTGACGGTACAAGTAATTATGTACATGGATTTCCGGCTTATTGTGTTTCAGTTGCCCTGGCCTATCGCGATGAGGTTCTAGCCGGAGCGATTTATGATCCGGTTGCAGATGAATGCTTTACTGCGATTCGGGGAAAAGGAGCTCGACTTGAAAACACGGTCCTCAGAACTACAGATCCACCGCAACTTTCTGATGCACTCGTAGCAGTGAGTTTTCCACCGCATGTGAATCGTGAGTCACTCGCGGTGGCAGACTTCCTCTCGATTGTGCCGCATGTCCACTCTGTACGTAGAACTGGTTCTACAGCAATTAATTTGGCGTACCTGGCAGCTGGCAGGCTTGATGGCTTCTGGGTGCGTCGGATTGCATGTTGGGACGTGGCTGCTGGGTTGTTGATTGCTGCAGAGGCTGGGGCGATCGTAGTCCCCTGTCGACACCCGGAAGATCCCTGCGAACTGCCGTCACAGACAGCGGTGTCCTTAGACCGTCCGGCATTTGTTGCTGCAGCCAATCAACGGGTTGCCACGGGGCTTCATAACCTCCTTACTGGGTGAGTGCGCGCTGACCGTAGCGTTCATGTCACTTATGCATGATTGATGTGCCCTAAACTCCTCGAAAAATGGGGTTTTGCTAGTCTTTGGGGTTAAAGCCATTGTAAGTTCATAATAGGTAGAAGTTTGCGCAATCGTTAAAAACTACCAGATGTACATGTGTTTGTAGCATTTCGTTTCACCGCACAAGACTTGGAAGTAGAAGGACCTTGGCCAAAGCGAGTCAAATTACTGAAGGAAATGACATGTGGACAACTCACTTGCGAGTTGTTGAGAGATGTTTGCTATCTACGCTGGAGCCATCTTGCCCACTGGTATTTCGGCAATGCGTCATGGCTATTCTTTGCAGTCTGATAGGACTTCTTGTGTCAGGTAGTGTGTGCTTCGGAGAAGAGACTCGTGATGACCAGAAGGACTCTGCGTCACGAGAAGTGCGACAAGTCGAACCGAACCTCTATTACGTGGAGGACGACTCAGGTCGTTTGATTCCGGTGCCTGGATTCCGCTATCGAGACTTTGTAGAGCTTGTTCGGTTGCGAGATGGTTTGCCAGCCCAGCCAGAGGTGCCGGGGGTAGTACTTGAGAAACTCAGTATCAAAGTCAGCCTGCCTGCTCCAACTGAGAGCAATGTTACGTATGCCGACGTTGACGTGGAGTGTGTCATCCGAAGCACTCGTCCAGGCTGGGCTATGCTGCCATTGAAGCTCCCTGAACTTGTTATTTCAGAACCACCAAGAGTTGTTGGAGATGGTGAAGTTGTAGTCACGATTGATCCATCGCCAATAGAAGAGATGCCCGTTAGTTCAGCCAATCGAACATCTCTTCAACAAGGCATCTCCGAGTCACGGTCTAATCTAGATAAAGGCTTCCTTGTCTGGATGAACGAGCAAGATGAAGTGGCGGGAAACGATGAAGTGAAGAAAGGGGAGAGTGGAGCTCCTCATACAATTGTATTGAGAGGTCGGATTCCGGTCGATGTGTCACTCGATCGTGATCAGTTGAGTTTCACCTTACCAGCCGCGACAGATTCAAAAATATCTATAGAAACACAGCGACGCGACCCTCTGGTCAAACTCAACGCTGGTATCATTACGCCTACAATTCAGATGGTCGACGAGGAGAATGATGCCGTAGGTAGTGTCGTAGAAATCCGTGGTGCGGTTGGGCCGACACGTCTCCAGATAGAGGAGTCCCTGATAGGAAATGTACCTGTACGGCAGATTGCTGAGTGTAAAGTTGAAAGTGTTGTTCGCGTGAATGGTCGGTTGGCAACGATAAAAGCAAAATTTTCTTTGACGAATCTTGCCAAAAGCGAGGGTCTTTTTACAGTTCAACTCCCGTCCCGTTCGGTTGTGCAGTCAGTTGGAAACAACGTAAAAGTACTCAGCCGTGGTGGCTCTCCTTCGAGACCACAGGTTGTTGTGCGGGTTGATAAAACGAAAGACAGGAATGCATCGTTTGAACTTATTTGTGAGCGATCGATCGATACATCCAGCGAAAGCCCAATAGATGTCGGTGGTTTTTCTATTGAGGAAGTCCCGTTATGGCGGCAATGGGGGCAGGTAAGCATCTTTACCGACGACGACTGGACTGTTGAGTGGATACCTCTATCCGGGAATAGGCAAATTGATGCTCCTGCAACACTCTCGCAGGAAGGATTTGTTGCGGCATTTGTATTTGACTCGCAGCCTATGTCACTGCCGTTACGAGTGCTTCCACGAAGAAGTCAATTAGTCATTGAGCCAGAGTATACCTACCATGTCACCCGGAATAGATTAGAACTCTCGATTCGTCTCCAGGCCGTTGTCCGTGGGGTTGCGGCAAAGCAACTGAATATAGCGGTGCCTGGTTGGAAAATTGAAGGAGTTGGTCCTCCCAGCGTTGTTGATAGTGCATCTGTCTCAGAGTCTTCTGGAGTAGTCACGGTGCCGTTTCTTAAACCAATAGCCGGAGAGGTAGTGGTTGAACTACAGTGCAGCCAACGCGTCGATCCGGATAGTGAGAAGGTGCGGTGGACGACCCCCGTACCAGAAGCCGACCTCGTTGGCCCCGCGCGTGTGGGAATTACATCCGAAAGTGATATTGAACTGGTTCCGGATACGGAACGAATTGTAGGCATGAGCCGACAAGTTTCTTCGCAACCGAATAAATCTTCTGTTGATTTATCGAGGATGTCGTATCGGGTCGAGGCCGACAAATCAATTTTTGAGGCTACACGACGTATTCTGGAACAACAGATTGATGCCTCGATTACTGCACAGGTGGACGTGGGTTTACGTCAGGTTGTTGTACAACAAGCAACACGTATAAATGTAGCTCATGTGCCGCTTCAATTTATTGAGTGGACGGTTCCGCAAAGTGTGATTGAGACAGGTAGCATCGAGGCTCGTTTCAATGGTCAGTTATTGACTCCCGAAGTCATCAGTCGATCCACTGAAGCCAATGACTCCAGTGGAGACGAATTAATAAAGGATGAGTTAGGAGACGGTGCTGGAGCGGATAGCGGCGGTAGTTCCTGGCGAGTTGTACGAGTTTTGTTACCCAACCCTTTGTTTGGGACTGGCGAGCTCGTAACGCGATATAGCGAGGGCATTCCTGAAATACTGGAAGAGGCAACAGTTCCCATATCTATTCCCCTTTTGCTCCCCAAGGGTGCTGTTATTGGTCGTCAATCAGTAACGCTTTCTGCAGTTGAAGAATTAAATGTTGATGTTCGCGACGAACGGTGGAATCGAGAAGGGAATCTTCAAACAATTGGACTCGGTAGAACGTGGAACGCGTCTCAGGGGCAAACGACAATAGATATTGCAATAAGTCAGAGCCAGAGGGCTTTGCTTGGCGAAACCGTTGTAGAAGCAACCTGGGTGCGAACAACACTTCGTGCCCCAATGAGGTCTGACCAGTGGGTTTTCGCAGTAACAAGCGCGTCTGATTCTTTGACCCTTACGCTTCCTGTTGGAGTTGGCCAGGAAAATAGTGAGGTGACAAGCAATCAAATAGCCAGAGCTCGAGTTGATAATTCACCTTGGATTGCCGCAGATGAAGCTACAGGAAGAATTGATCTCGACTTAGGCCAGGCGAGAGGAACTCATCTTGTTGAAGTTGAAGTTCGGCAGTCACGAGAAGAAAGTTTGGTAAGTGGAGTAATACAAGGGCTCGATTGGATTGATTTCCAGAGTTCTGGGATGCCATCATCCACTCTTTATAGCCGCGTTGTTTGGGAAATTTTGGTGCCTGATGGGTCCGAACTTCTTTTGGGGCCGCGAGGGTGGACAAGCCAGCAAGTCTGGGATTGGAGCAGTCTTAGTCTGAACCAGCTGCCAGCTGTTTCGGTTCAGGACTTGGAATCATGGGTAACAGCGGCTTCGAACCCTCAGTCAAATACTCAGGAAAAATTCGGCATTGGATGGCTTTCGATGCCGAGAGATTTTATTGAGCAGAGGCGGGTATTTTGCGATGTCGGCAGTCCAACTGATGTCGGTGTGTTCCTGGTCCCGCGGTGGTTACTTGTACTTGTTGCGAGCGGATTTCCGCTTGCCGTCGGTGTGGTGCTGACAATCCTTCCGAGACTGACAACCGTTGTTCTGATAGTAGCGTCTGTCGTTTTTATTGGTGGAATGGCGATTGGGCCAACAGTCACGCTCTGCATATTGCAAGCAAGTTTTCCGGGGCTTGCGCTTGCCGTGCCGGCGGGAGTCGCTAGCAGGTGGCGTCTTCTGCTTAACAGTCGCACGCAAGGTACGTATGAATTAGAGTCATGGGAGATGAAGCACTCTGAATCCAAGAGAGGTGCACCTCAAGAGTCATTGGTTATCAATATGAAGCAATCTACTTCGCCGACGGTTGCTCCCGTTGTATCGTCTCAGTCAAAAGCTGAAACGGAGTAGTAGATAACTATGTGCAAACAATATTATGTTTACAGACTATTTTTGCGATTCCTCCTCGTAGCCGTTGTTTTTGTTATTTGCAAAGACAGTGTGAAACAGCAAAAATTTTTATACGGAGCGGATGTAAATGAAGCCAAAGGAGGCGCAGCCCCCATCCTTGATGATGGAAGGATGTCCTTCTCTCGCGTGCACGTGCCTCCCGGTCGTCTTTCTGATGTTATTCGTGATAAGACCCGGTATATCCCTATGGATGCCAAGGAATTTGATAAGGCTGTTCAGCGACTATTACCCCGTGATACAAGGCGTGCTTTTGAAGCACCTCAACCGGTGGCCGAGTATGTTCTCTACGAAATGGAGCTTGATGATTCAGGGTCACTTCTTGGAGATGTTTCTGTACGGTTGCAGAGCCTAAATGGAGAAATTGAGATTTGGCCAGAAGAGGCACAGTTTCAAAATATTCTCTGGTTTGGTGAGGAAGGTAATGCCCTAAAAAACTATGATTGGCTACAGGAAAGTGTGAAACGCCAGCCACGAGAAAGATCGTTTAAATCAGATGGTATACCTGTTGATTTGTTCGGAAAGCCTGATGGTTCGATCGTTTTGAAGTCGCCTGGTGCTGGTAGTTTAGGTGCAAATCTTCGAGTCATACCAGTACGTACAGATCGCTCATTGAACCAAGGTGTTTTTTTTAGTGTCGGCCAATCAACATTTTTATTTCCACGGATTCCCTCTTTGACGACAGCAATTGTTCTTGATCTCCCTGGAACTGTTGAGCCTTTGATTACGGGGCGTGTGCCAAGCATGAAGAGGAGTGAGGGTAGTGAACTGGACTCTGATCAATATCGGCGTTGGCGGTATGAGCTTGGACCAAGACAATTGCTCAATGTGACAATTTCTCCTCGTCGTACCAGTCGTTGCTCAGTTTGGTCTAGCGTTTCTGTCGGAGAAAGAACGGTAGATGTTGGAACAGTCGTTCTCCCCGAGACTGTCTGGTCCGAAAGATCTCTACGACTCATGATCGATGAAAAAATGAAAGTTATTAGTGCTCAGGCTTATGGAGACGGTTCGAGGCAAATGAGCAAATTTAATAAGCTGGATGTCCGTCAAGACTCCAACAATACGATCAGCGTCGTGTTGCCAGCAACTCTTATTGGGACCGATGTCGGTATTCTGCTGCGGAGTACCATTTCAAGTATTCACCAAGATAATGAGCGTTTGCAACTTCCTGGCGTGGCAATTGATCCAGAGCTCTGGGTTGGAGGTGGTTTTGTCGTTGACGTTGAAAATAGCCTTCAGGTTTCCAATGTGACGACAATAGATTGTCTTGCGGTTGCACCAGAAAAAGCCGAGAAATGGCCGAAGATAGTCAATGCAAGAATGGGTACATCCGCAGGCTTAGCAAGCCAGTCCGTTACACCGGGATTTGTGTTCGAGCAGCAGAGTGCAGATGGTTCATGTGGTGTTTCAGTTGTAAAGAGACAGCCAGATTTTGATATTGCTCGTGTCACAACGGTCGACGTTTCTTCGGCTTCGCTTATTGGACGTGCTGCCTGCGATATTCACGTCCGTCGCGGTAGTGTGCACACCATTGTCGGACGTATTGGTAAGGAATGGTTTATCGACTCAGTCGAACCATTGATTGCTGAAGATAGAGCGGTTAATCGTGGCGTAGAAACAGAACAATTTAGTTCTGGTCGTACACAAAGCGATCTCGTTAAAGAGCTGGGAGTATCATATGAGTGGAAAATAGTACGAGCCAAGAACGGAAATCAACTTGTACTCGATCTGCCAAGGGCTATTCGTGATGGAGAGAGTCTACAAATTAGGATAACGGGGCATCGTCGTGGTGTTCCGGCGGGTGCCCAAATTCAATCGACAGACGCTGATATGATTCAGCTAATCGGTGAGATTTCGGAGCAAGCTTGGGTTGACTTGCGAACAAGTCCAGAAACCACATTGGTGAAAGTTAAGGGGCCCGAAAATGAGCCGCTGTTTGAACCGCGTTTAACACTACTTACTGAAGAAGGTGTCTGGCGGCAACGCGTTGCTGTAGGTCGGCTTGCATCGCCGGAGGCATTCCGTTTTCTCCGCAGAAGGCCTCCTCTTGAGGTTCTTGCGCAATCGCAATTTACAGTTCGTGGAGATCAATTAAGTGAAACCTATAGTTTTTCATGTCAGGGATTTCAGGGCGAACTTGACGCTGTCACTGTGCACTTTTCAGAACCAGTTGGAAATCTCGATTGGTCAATTCTTTCTGATAATGAAACAACGGCTATTGCTCGTCGTCTCAATGCCACTGAGCCAAATGTTGGTACAGAGTCAAACAACACAAAAAGGGCTACGAAAGAGTCCTGGTTGGTCGAATTGAATCCTCCGGTGACAGGAGCAACAACACTCAGGGCAACCGGAAAACGAGACTTCATTGAACAGACCACTATTCCCTTGGTGTGGATTGAATCAGCAGTTTCACCACAGGGTCGTATCAATATCAGCGCTGCCCGCGGGAGCTGCCCCTCAATACTCAATCATCGTCTAGTTCAGCTCCCCCCTCAGACAGGTCAGACAAACTTGCCAATTCAGTCAGTAATGGAGTTGCTATACGATGGCTCAGCTTTGGCTCAAACAGACCCAGCCATAGAGATGCTACCGGTTCTTGATAGCGTTCAGTCTGTTGCCCGCGCTTGGGTTTGGAGAGAGAGTGTCCGGGTGAGATGCTATGCATCTGCAAATGCAGAGTACGAAACGACTTTTAGTATTGAAAATGATGGCAGACAAAGTGTCACCGTGAGTTTGCCAGACAGACATCGCCTGATTGGGTTGGAAGTTCAAGGGGAATCCATACCCTTACAGTCGTCAAATGTAAGAGAGTTCCCTGTCTATCTACCAAGCGGTCGTCAGCGAGTTTTTGTGACTGTGCATACGGCTGTTTCGGCTAAGTTTTCCCAAGGTATTTGGAGGCTGTCCTCAGTTGTGCCAGCGGTTGATGCCCCAACACTCACACGGGAAATGAAGGTGGATATCCCTAAGAATGTACGGTTGGTAGGAGTGCCGTCTGGATATACAGAAATTTTCCAGCATAAGACGGATTGGATTGAAAGAATTTCTGGACTCTCGCAACGACAGTCATGGTTCGAGAACACAAACTCGAAGGCTGCTTTGTCTGCATTTGATTCACGCTGGTTTGTTCCAACAAGTGGACGATATCAGCCAAGATCATTTCTTCTGGTGAATCGCTGGTTGTTGGCCTTGGCAGCTTTGTGTGTTGCTGCTGTTGTAGCCCTGCTGTCATCGTCTGTTTCCTGGAGAAGTGGATGGTTGCTCGTTGCCGGTGTTGTGGTTGCTTCGGTAGCTGCGTTGTGGGTGCCTCAACCGTTTAATTTGATAGCTCGTGCAAGCCTGTGGGGAATGCTTGCTGCTGCCAGTTTTCGTGTCTGGATATACGGTCGCGTAAAGCAACAGATTTCTTTTGTGGTTTTTGTATTAATGTGCCCAGGTATATGTTCCTATGGGGATGAAGTTCCTTTGCAAGTGTTCCTTACTCCAGTTGATGGAGAAACAACGGCACTGGTGCCAGAGCCACTTTACAAAGCGTTAGTCGAAACAAGTGCAACCCAGTCTTCCGGAGTGCGGATTTTAAACTCAAAAATTGAGTTGCCATCAACTCGAGGATCAGCCACTCAGAATGATATTGAAATTTGGTATCTGAACCTCTCGGTTGAAACCGATTCAGCTGAAGTGCTTTCGCTTAATCAATCACCTGCGGGAGCCCGTTTTGCTGATGAACCGTTTCTCCTCGACGGCGGGTCGTTCGGTGCGACTTTGTCTGCATCTCGGAAGCAGGCGCGCCTAGCTCTTCCAGCCGGAGGAAGGCACAGCCTTGTTATTCCAGTGGAACCTGCAAGAACCCGCAGGGGAGGTATTGAAATCTGTGAGATCTGTATCCCGACGTCTCCGCAAACCGTGGTCGCGATGATGCCGCCCAACGGCCTGGGTAGTCCCCAGAACGGGCGTAGAGGTATTCAATGCGAATGGTCGAATGTTCAAGGCGTTTTTCATTCAGCGCAAGAGGTGACATCTCCTGATTCGCGTCAACAGATGTTCAGGGTTCCTCCTGCCGAACGTCTGCGAGTTATTCATTCTTGGGGTTCCAACGAGGCACTAACAACAACCATTCGTGAATCAGAAAGTAGAAACCAGATTTCATGGACACCGAACGACATTGTTTTGTCTGCTGAATTTACAATTGATACAGGGGGGGCAATACTGCCGTCATTCTGGATTCAGGCAGACCCCCGCCTTGTTCTTGATCAAGGCCAGAACAATGAAAATGCAGCTCATTTAAATAATGATTTTGAGGTGTACTCATTTGGTCAGGGGATTTATAGAGTTGATCGTAGCGTGCCCAATGCAGAAAAGATGACGTTTCAGTTATCGTTCCGGATGCCATTAATAAACCATATCGGAAAATATGAGTTGCCATATGCCTGGATTCCAGGAGTTCAACGCGATACACGTGAGTCGGTACTTTCCTATTACCCTGGCATTTCATTCGACGTACAGTTTCCTCAGGCAGTTGCTCCTCCTCAGGTGAATGATGTGGGGGATGGGAGTTTGCAATGGTTTGTGGAACTCGTTCAAAGTGGTGACGAGTCATTTTCTGAACGTAGTTCCGATAACTATTCTGAAGATGGATTGGACACGACTCGCCTGCCTTTTGTCTTGCAGAGGCAGGTGCCATACGTAGAGGTAATTCGTGAGCCAAGACCTTTACGAGGCACACAACAAATAGAGATTGTAGAGAGTACAGATAAGAACCACCTCGTTTTTGAAGCGACGATTGATTCGAGTGATGCAGCCTGGGTAAAGGATCTCATTCGTATTCCCGAGGGCTATCGCCTTGAGTCTTGTCATGTATTTGAAAAGGAAAATTTGCGCACCGGCCTTCAGAATCAACAATCACTTGATATCTCTTTACAGAGAGAAGGGCAAAATGTTTACGGATTACTTCTTCAGCAGCCTCATTCAGGCATTTTTCTTTTACGAGTTCAGGCTAGCAGCAATAAGCGTTTGGCAAAAAAAGGGGTTTTGCCTCTGGTGCAGTCGGCTTCCACTTCTGACTTTCCCTATTCAGTGATTTGGCGAAGTGCTGCTCAGCGAGTCAATGTCCTGATCCTTGCTGATCAGCGAGGATCAGGATCAGATACGGCTCAAGAAAGTGGGCTTGATGACCATAGGATACCCGGGATCCGCGTAAGTGAAGACAGTCAGAGTAATGTGTGGCGTGTTGAATTGCCATCAAACGATACGATGTGGTCATATCAGAGTGAGATACAGCCGGGACGCAAACTGGTTGAACGCTCCGACTTGGTATCTACCAGTGCAGAAGTTGATTCGAGCGTCGTAGTAGATTCTCCACTCGCGGTGCCACTCATTGACATCGAAGTTATAGTCGATGAGCGTGGTCGAATCTCAGGAATTTGTTGTATCGAATTACCAATGCAGGCAACCGAAGTACAGTTTCGAGTGCCCGAAGGATTCCGAGTCTATGAAATGTTGCTGGACGGACAGCAGGTTCAGTCCAAAGCACCTCGTCGTGACAGCCCGTCAGAAGTATGGGCTGTTCCTATTCAGGCAGGTTTCTGGCCCCATGAACTGGTCGTTGTCTTTGTCGGAGAATTTGAGGCAACGACCATGCAAGGTGAGCCGGTATCCTTGGCTTTCCCCAGCGTCGTCGGCATGCCTGTTGAGCAGGTTTTATGGACAATCAATCATCCAATAAGCCGGTCGATACGATTTGCTGGTTCTGGAGATGTACTGAATGAATTTGAATCGCGTGAGATAAGGACAAACGTACAAACAGAAATTAATGATCTTATTACGACGATTTCACCTGCTCTGCCCAAGGGAGTGGGAACGCGATTGCAAGATTTCCGTCTGAGGCGACGAAAGCAATACGGCGTTCCACCACTCGAAGCTTGGGTGAGCAGTGTAGGAAGTACGTCAGGCGCTAGTCCAATTGCACGACAATTCGCCTCGGCATTTCTCGCAAGCAGTCGCTGGGAAAAGCTGATTGTTCAACCACAAACAGCTCGTGGAGCTGTAACAATTCGATTTGGGAACCCGCCCCTTGCATGGACTGGACGTTCCGTTGCAACGCTGCTGATTCTAGTCCTTGGAGCGGCAGGCTGTTGGGGGATTACAAAAAACGCTGATGTGATGCTCGCACTTGCTAAACGTTGGTGGCCAGCTGTCGGGGGCGTTCTCGCCGTTGGCTGGATCATCTATCGTGAACCGGCCTGGCCTGGTTTTATGCTTTTGTTTTTCAGTGCAGGAGCAGGACTTGGACGACTGCTTCAAATCTATGCAGGTCTCGAGTCGTATTTACCAGCTGCAGATCAGCCAACCGTCCAATATGGAGCAAATCACAGACTTAGTATTTCGTCATCAACACGAGTCATCCACAGTATGCATGAATCATCAACGATTACACACTATGATTCGGGTAAGGGGGGAGAAGGATTCGATCCCTCATATTCTGACCCCTAGCCGCCTGAGTTAAATTTGTAAGCTGAGTTGGTTGGGTCAAAGTCGGCGTCTGTGAATCCATTGTTCACTTTGACATTCATGTAGGTGTATTCCTCCATGAGAATTGGCTGGCCGCCCTGCTCCTTAGGCCAGTCATAAGCTTCGTAGCGAATGGGAATAAGGTATTCATCGTCCATATATACCCGAGCAAGATGAAAACGGAAATTTCGCCGAGGCACTGGATGGACAACCTGAATGCAGGTGCAGACCCTTCCGTTTACTTTAGCTTTGGGGAAAAAGTTGACATCACATTCTCCAAACTGACTGTCATGTTTAGCAACCTCAACGAGTCGCTCTGCAAGGTTCTCGACACCTATTTCCGTGATCGGGTATCGGTTTCCTTGCATTGCTAACATGCTTTGTGGCTTGAGGGAAACCGTACCAACCATTGCACGAACACCACTGCCTGCATGAGCCAACATATTTCCATCATTCTTGCCATCAGAATAGATGACCTCTTGTCCCTTTACTGCTTCTGGGGCAAGGAAGTAGAGATAGACACTAAAGGGCTTATGCCGAATTTTTGCGAACATATATTCGTGTGGTTGGAGTTCACCACCAATTCGCTCCCTTTTAACAACAGTGCATGAATAATCCTGTATATTAGTTCGAAGGTTATCAAGGCCTTTGGCGGCGAGAGCCAGAGCAGGTTCCAAAGGGTGCTCACCCTGACTTGTATTGGATGCTGCCTCACCGGCACCAATATTACCTTGCGCCGTGTCGCCGTTTGGTATCAGACCGAGCTGACTTCCTGAAATCTCTTCGGCCTTCAGGCCACCCAGAAGAACACTGAAAAGAAGCGTCCATGCACACACGCCACAAAAAGTTTTGTGACCGAAGGGAACGTGTTTGGTTGTAGTTGCTTTAATCGCAGTCATCCCTGATCTGCTCATGGCTTGCTCCTCTTATCTGATATGGTCGACGAATTTCCTCGCGCCGACCTGCCGCTTGGAAGCGACAAATTATGAATTAAAAACCTTTTAAGGTATCGCAACGCGGGCAGGTATTTCATTTGATGGATCGCTTTTGTATGGCTGATTCGTACAAACAGCATGATCCAACAAACTCGTGTAAGCCGCAAAAATACGATTCGTAACCTAAACGGAGAAGTTAGCGATCCATTGGGATGTGGGAAATGGCAAAAAACGCCTGTTTTGAGACGTTTTTATCGAACCCCTAAGATTTCGCGTATCATTGAGTCGGCGGTGTTTACCGTACTCTCTCCCTGATCGCTACTTTCACATGCAATCTCGTCACCCATTAATTACTGTATCGCCGTTTGAGGTATACCGAATTGTTTCTCGTCCTTTCTACGAAAACACGTATGTTCTCACGCAAACAGGGTCTTCGGACTGTCTTGTTGTAGACCCAGGCTTTGAGCCAGAGGCTATCATCGAAGAAATTGACGAGCACAAACTTAATCCGACGGCAATTGTACTAACGCATGGCCATTCTGATCATATTGCGGGCGTTTCCTCAATGAAACAGCGATGGCCCTCGCTTCCTGTTTTAATAGGTCACGGTGATGCTGGAAAACTTACCGACCCAGTCGCAAATCTTTCGGCAGGATATGGAATTGATGTAAAGAGTCCACCAGCTGATACCCTCTTACGTGAGGGTGAGGATTTACGGGTGGGTGAATTTTGCGCAACCGTTGCTGAGATTCCTGGTCATTCTGTCGGTCATATCGTTTTCTGGTTTGCAAGTGACCCAATCCTGGTGCTTGCCGGTGATGTATTGTTTCATGAAGGAATTGGTCGAACGGATTTTCCTGACGGCAATTTCTCAGCACTTGAAGCGGGCATCTTAAACAAACTTTATAGGCTTCCGGACTCTGCAATTGTTTTGCCCGGTCATGGTGAGCCAACGACAATTGGTCATGAGAAAAAACATAATCCATTTGTGCCGCTGCCCTAGTTCCTTTTCATTACCTCGTTTCCTGACCTCATTTACTCCTCTATGCTTGCTCCTGCTGATATGCCAACACCACCGCTCGACCAACCCGCTAGCCGGTCGACACTATGTAAAATAACCGGTCTTGGTTTAGCTGGTTTAGCGCGTTTGTTGGCGGGCGCGAGTATCCGCTGGATTGCAAGTCAGCCGGATACATGCCAGAGGGTATACTTCGCAAATCACACGAGCCATCTTGATGCGCTTTTGATCTGGGCGTCGCTGCCGCGACTTGTTCGGGAAATAACGCGTCCTGTAGCGGCTAAAGATTATTGGTCCCGTGGTGCTTTGAGGAGATGGTTGGCTGAAGAAGTGTTCAATGCAATTCTAATTGATCGAACTGATATTAAAGTTCATCAAAGTCCAGTTGATCTAATGTTACGTCAGGCGGGGAGTACGAGATCACTTATCGTTTTTCCTGAAGGCAGCCGAAGTACGAGCGGCGAGGTTGGAGATTTTAAGAGCGGGCTTTATTACCTAGCAAAAAAACGTCCTGAGATCGAATTGATTCCGGTTCACATCGACAACCTTAATCGAGTATTGCCGCGTGGAGAATTTCTGCCAGTGCCCTTGCTTTCCTGCATAAGCTTTGGGCCCCCACTTTGGTTGGAGCGAGACGAAGCCAAGCTAGATTTTCTCGCACGAGCACGCAGAGCAGTCTTATCTTTAAAGGAATAGAAAAAGTGGCAGTGCTAAAACCCAACGGCAATCTCAGAGAGGGCGCATTCTAAGTGAATGATATTCGTACTATTGCTTTAGTTGCTGGCGTCCTGCTTCTGTTGTCTGTAGTGACGGGTATCGGGCAATTTCTGAAACGGCATCCGGACCGGGGTATCGATGCTGCAGCTGTGCGGACATTTAATATGCGAATTCGTGGGTGGTGGGTCTTGTGTACGGTTCTGGCTGCCGCTTTCTGGCTTGGATCGACTGCTACGGTCACCCTGTTTGGATTCGTTTCTTTTTGGGCGTTGCGCGAGTTCATTACACTCACGCCAACTCGCAAGGGGGATCACAGGGCGTTGTTTTGGGTGTTCTTTCTTTTCACGCCTCTCCACTACGTGCTTGTTGGGCTTAATCGATACGATATTTACAGTGTCTTTCTCCCCGTTTACGCGACACTGTTTGTTCTTGCCAGGGCGGCGGTAGCTGGCGACTACAAGCGGTTTCTTGAACGAACAGCAAAGATTCAAGCGGGGCTTGTTGTGTGTGTGTACTGCTTGTCATTTGCACCAGCTCTCCTCGAACTCCAAGTCGACGGAGGGCCGGAACGAGTGAGTGATTTAGGTAGCCGTGATGCAAACTTTCGGTTGCTGTTCTTTTTGATTCTTCTGGTACAGTTCGCCGACTGCATGCAGTATGTATGGAGTAGAATGCTGGGGCAGAACTTGGTTGCTGCTGCAGTCAGTTCGAATCGGACATGGGAAGGCTTGCTTGGCAGTGCAACGAGTACAGCGCTCCTTGCAGCAGTTTTATGGTGGGCCGCACCACCGTTTCAGCCATGGCAGGCTGCAATCGTTGGGCTGGTAGTCGCGGTTGTGGGATTTGCTGGCGGCATGACAATGTCAGCCATTAAGCGAGACCGCGGTGTAAAAGATTATGGAACACTTGTAGTTGGTCATGGTGGCGTGCTTGATCGAATTGATTCAATCTGCTTTGCAGCACCAGTTTTTTATCACATGACAGTTCTGGTTATTGGCGGCTAGTTGCGATTGGTTTCTCTCTGAGTGCGTTGAGCTCGCTGAACATAAATCGATTGTCGTGCCGCCGTCGCAGAAATTCGATCTCTTGTGGGTCCTTTTACATACGAGCCGTCAGGGCTTTGTCCGCGAGTGGTTTGTGCCATGTCTTGAACCTGAGGAATCGCCGCGGCGACTGATGCCGGCGGGGCAGGGCAACCACGCTTAACCCATTCAAGCCAAACGGTTTGTAGCTTGCCGATATCATGAATGCCGTAGTACTGACTTAATGACCCTGGCCAGTCGCTACTCGCTAAACCGTTGCCAACAAAATGGATATATCGTTTTCTACCGCCTCGCTCTATCAGGTATCGAGCAAGTGAGTAGCCCTGGGAATAGAGAGGAAGCACATCTGCCGGATATTCTTTCATAGCAAACATTTCGGGGAATGAAATCCCTCTTCCTGTCCGTAGAAACTCTATGAGTAATCTGTGCTGACGAGCTCGTTCTACTGGATGCTCTACGGTTGTACAGGCGCCCTCATCGGCCCATCGTGGCAGTGGTTGACGAAAGTGGCTCGCAAAAATTGTATGAGTGACTTCATGTGGGAGAACAGAGTCGAGAATTCGTTCTTCACTGCCTTGGATAGTCATTGTCCAGTTGAAGACTTCGCCCCGATCGAATACGAAACTTGTTGCGCCACCTGCCCCGAGTGTCGGGGCTACTTCTGCTGTTATCGGACAAGGCTGACTCCACCGAGGAAGCGGCTGTCCGATCCATTCAATGGCAAGGTCGTGGCGATACTGTTCGGCAGCATCTCCAATCTTCTGTGCTAACTGAGGACTGGGGGCTTCAACAACAAAGTTTGCAGTTCTATAGCCTGCTGCGAATAGAATATTTGCCGGTAGGATAAAAACTGTTATCGCACCAATGAGAAAAAATCTTCTTTCAAGTTTTCCAAACTGCATGTATTCACCACTTCGGAGACAGTGTCATCTGCATTCGTGACGATGACGGGACGTCGGACGGTAGCGGTGGAAAGAAGACGAGGCCAGAGCGATTTTAGCCCCGAAGGCTATTCGGCAGGAATCAGTCTCGGCCATGCTAGCTGAAGCTGATTTGTTTGCGGTATTTCAAGGGTTGTGCCTGGAGATAGCGATACCCGTGGCTGAAGAGTCTTATTCCATGCAAAAAGGCTTCGGTAATAACGGCCATCACCGTAGGCACTCTCTGCGAGTTGCCACCAGGAATCACCATCCTGCACGTCATAAAGCATTCCTGGCGACAGCTTCTTAATTGGTTTTGTGGTAGTTGTTTGAGGTGGTGAATTTGCGACGGGTGGGGGTTGTGGAGGTAACTGTGAATTGACGCTGTCTCCAACTTGTGCTGGTGCTTCAGGGAATGGTTGTATTGCTTCCTGTTTTTGCCATGGTGCGTTCTTCTTTTCGACGTCTGGAAATCTTTTTATACCCGGCTCCTGGTTATCAGGGGGTGTGGTCTTATGGATTGGTTCAAGCGTGGGAGGATTATCAAGTTTTGTCGTTGGAAGAGGAAAGTCGTTTGGGTTTGTTTGGTCAAACCAGGGTTCAAAGCTGGCCTCAACGTTCGGAAAACGCGATTGTGTTTCCGGCACATCACGAGTGGTAGCTTTGCGGTGGAGAGTCTTTTTTTCTGGGCTTGGGGTAAGGTCAGGAGGAGGGACAGTTTCTGCAAAAGGATTGAAAGAGAGGGTATGAATATCTGGACCAGTCCCCTCGGGCGGCCGTGGTATCAGCAGTCGTAGAGCAAGTGCAGTAACAAAAATTCCTGCTAAAAGACCGAGTAGCGACAGAAGGAATTTGGATTCACGTCCCATTCAAAGTCCGCACGAATAAACTATGTTCAGTGGCTGCGTGCTTCGCAGCGCGAGGTTTTCCTAAGAGCGATGATTCTGCTGAATCTATGCTGTTGTTGCTAGAGCGGCAGGGTAAGAAAAAAGAATGTTTTCAAGAAGGAGTACTATTTCCAAAAAACCGTGAAAACAGCATCTTAATAGCGAGAAACACTCAGATAGGTGATCTCGCCTCGTGGCAAAATAGGGAGGCCAGGTAGCATCTGAAAAATCAGAGTAGGTTTTAGATTCTCTCAGCAGCTCGAAGTCGTGCTGACCGAGAGCGACGATTCATAGCGACTTCATCTGGTGCAGCCTCAACAGGTGATTTCGTCAGGCAATTCCAGGTTTGAGGACTACGAAAAGCTGTCTTTACAAGCCGGTCTTCGAGTGAATGGAATGAAATAACAACCAGCCTGCCCCCAGGTTTCAAGCGACTGGGTATTCGTTCAAGTGCTATTTGTAGAGATTTGAGTTCTTCATTCACTGCGATTCGTAGTGCCTGAAAAGTACGAGTCGCTGGATGTATTCTTTTTTTGTTTGTTGCTTGTCGAGGTATAGCCGACACTACAAGTCTGGCGAACTCCTTGGCTGATTCTATTGGTTGGCGTTCCCGGGCCTGCGCAATGCGTCTCGCTATTCGGCGGCTGTGTCGTTCTTCTCCGAATTCATAAATAAGGTCTGCAAGAGTTTCTGGTCGGAGACGGTTGATAAGCCTCCATGCTGGTTCACCTTCTGTTGGATCAAATCGCAGATCAAGTGGCCCGTCAGAGTCAAATGAAAACCCTCTTTCACGGTCAGCAAGCTGATCACTTGAAATGCCTACATCCAAAAGCATGCCATCAATGCTTTCAACTTCTACTGCATCAAGAACCTCGGGTAGATTACAAAAGTTTGCCTGGGCGAACCGAATTGGAAGGTGTGCCAGTTCTTTTGCGCCACGTTCAATCGCGGAAGGATCCCGGTCAATGGCAACGACCTTGCCTCTTGGTCCGACACTTTCTGCCAGCAATCGCGTGTGCCCTCCTCCTCCAAGTGTTCCATCAACGACCGTCATTCCCGGGGTGAGGTTCAGGAATGACAGTGACTCCTTTACGAGAACGCTGGTATGGAGGCTCATGGAAGAGGATCGTTGGATAGAGTCTGAGTTGTGCACGTACTTAGTTTAACCATTCCGAGCGGTTCATTTATTGAGTACCTTAATAAGCATGACAGGTCCAGCAGATTTAACTACAGCCGATTGTTATGACTATGATCTCCCCGAGTCATCAATTGCACAGGAGCCACTGGCAGATCGTGCTGCTGCTCGGCTGCTTGTCTTGAATCGTGCCACGCAATCAATAAGGCATATGACTATTCGAGATTTACCCAAGATCCTCGAGCCGAACGATCTGATGGTAGTGAACGATTCGCGGGTTGTACCTGCTCGCCTGCATGGACGGCGGACTGAAACAGATGGTCGCTGGGAAGGGCTCTTCTTGGCAGAGGTCGTTGGCGACAACGGGCGCCGTTTGTTGCGCATGCTGTCCAAAACACGGGGTACCTTGCGAGTCGGTGAACGTATCACAATAACAGACAAAGAGGGAAGAGATCAGGCTGTCCTTGAACTTGTTGCCCGCGATACGGGAGGGACCTGGTTAGTCGATCCGTGCTCAGACGAGCCAACATTCGATTTTCTGTATCGCGTTGGCCGGGTTCCCTTGCCAGGATACATTCGGGAGGGAATAGCTCGAAGAGAAGACGTTGAAAGATACCAGACAGTCTTTGCAGAACGGCCTGGATCAGCTGCCGCACCAACGGCAGGTCTGCACTTCACACCCGCGCTGCTGCAGGAATTAGAGAGCAGGGGTGTAAGGCGCGCGGAGGTTACTTTGCATGTTGGGATTGATACATTTCGACCAATTGGCACGGAAAAGATTGATGAGCATGCAATGCACTCTGAGTGGTGTGCTGTATCTGAGGAAACGGTAGCAGCTGTTCATCGCACTCAGCAGCTTAGTGGAAGAGTCGTGGCTGTCGGGACGACTGCTGTTCGTTCTCTTGAAACGGCCGCAAAGGTTGGAACGGCCGAGTCGTATGTTGGTGCAACAGACCTGTATATCCGGCCCGGATATTCTTTTCGTGCGGTAGATGGCATGTTGACAAACTTTCACATGCCAAGAACGACATTAATGGTACTCGTGAGTGCATTTGCTGGTCATGATCTCATCAGGCGTGGGTATCAGGAGGCGGTTCGGGCTGGGTATCGGTTTTTGAGTTATGGCGATGCAATGCTGATTTTGTAGTGCAAAAATGTCTGCCAGATTTTTCCTCATAGGCCTTCGTAAAAAATTCAGCTGATCGTTGTATGATGCAATGAGAACCTAGATTCGAAATAGTCCCCGATTTGAAACGTGAAAAGGAGTTACGCTCGTGGCCTCTCTACCTCAGGAAGATGTTTTGGTGGTACCTCGTTCTGTGTTGGAACGGGCGGGGTTGTTTCAAGGGTTTTGCGGAGACGTTGAAAAATACCTCCCGATCCTTCTTGACCCGAATCAAACACTCTGGATGCCGCGCGAGAAAGCAGAAGAGGACCCGTCATTTAAGCAGCTTATTCCGTATTGCCTGCTTGCATGGTCAGGTCCTGATGGAGTGACGCAGTATTTCTCCTATACGCGTGGTGGTGGGCAGGGTGAAGCACGGCTCCGGACCAAACGTTCCGTTGGTGTTGGCGGTCATATTGCCAGTACCGATGGAGAGTATGGTGATAACGCATCGTATGAGGCCGGTATGCTTCGGGAACTGAAGGAAGAAGTGGCCATCAGCGGAGAATTTACGAGTCGATGCGTGGGGCTTATTAACGATGATGCGACTCCCGTTGGAAGTGTGCATCTTGGGATTGTTCATGTTCTTGAGTTGCAATCCCCCGAGGTGGAATCTCGTGAGGCCGACCTGCTCGAATGCGGATTTCAATCATCTGAAAAGTTGCTCGCTGACCGAAAACAGTTTGAAACCTGGTCTCAGATTGCTCTAGAAGCGGTTGAAGCGGGCGTCCTTGGGTAAGCGTCGAACCGAATACTTCGGGTGCGTCCATACAGAATTGGTAAGGAATATTCAGTGATACCCGACAATGTTCCTGTTTATCTAGATAATCATTCAACCACTCGTGTTGACCCTGACGTGGTTGAATCGATGCTCCCGTGGTTTACAGATAACTACGGAAACGCAGGCAGTGGCACGCATGCGATGGGGACGGAGGCACGTGACGCTGTGGAAGTAGCAAGGGAACGTGTGGCACAAGCGGTCGGCGCGACTCCTCGAGAGATTGTTTTTACCAGCGGAGCTACTGAAAGTATCAACCTGGCGATGGTCGGTGCGGTGAGTCGTCAGTCAATAAAACAGTGTGTTGTCCCCGAAACAGAGCATGCAGCTGTCCTTGACGTGGCTGATCAACTGGAGAGGCAGGGCCTGCCTGTCTGTCGGTTGTCAGTCGCAACAAAAGAGAGCAAAACTCCTGGTGCTCTTGATCTTGGCCGCCTTGATGAGATGGTCTGCCCGGGGCCAGCTCTTGTTTCTGTCATGTTTGCAAATAATGAGATCGGCTTGGTGCATCCAATTTCAGACATTGCTGACATTGTGCATGCACATGGTGCTCTACTTCATGTCGACTGTGCACAGGCAATTGGGAACTGCTCTTTGGATATAACTGCACTTGGTGCTGACTTAGCCAGTTTCTCAGCGCACAAGTGTCATGGACCAAAGGGTGTTGGTGCTCTGTATGTTCGGCGTCAACAACGAATTGTAAGAATTGACCCACAGGTTTTTGGAGGTGGTCAGGAACGTGGTATCCGTAGTGGAACACTCAATGTGCCCGGCATAGTAGGAATGGGGCGAGCCTGTGAACTTGCAGGTGAAACGCTAGCCGTAGCCACGAGTCATATGGCTTCTTTACGCACAACACTCTGGAACCGGCTGCTGGAATATATTCCAGGTATACGATTAAATGGTCCGCCAATTAACTCGAAGGTGCGGCTTCCCAATAACCTGAATGTCCTCATTCCTGGAATTGATGGAGCGAGTCTACTTGCTGAACTTTCACGAACCGGAGTGGCTGCAAGTTCTGGCAGCGCCTGCTCGAGTGAACAGCCAAGGCCTAGCCATGTCTTACGTGCCCTAGGGCTGTCTGAGGAAGAAGCCCGACAAAGTATTCGATTTGGGGTCTCACGAATGACCACATTCGAGGAGATCGAGTTGGCTGCTGAGCGGTTGAAAGTAGCGGTTCAGTCCCTTGGTCGCGTATAAATTCTGTTCAATTTTTCTGCGTAATCGTTAAAAAGAGCGGTCACGGAGTCAACTTCTAACTGGTTCAGTGTACCGCCCTTTGCCGCCAATCATGAGCGGGATAAACTATAACTGGATGCTCGAGGGCATTCTCGCGACCGATCGAATGATAGTTTTCATCCGGTGATGGCTGTTAGTAGCAGCCGTCGCGCTTCTCAAATCAATCAAAAACTCCTACGGAGACCTTTTACAATGTCGGTTACGCTTACTGAAAAGGCAGCCAGCGAAGTCAAGAAAATCATTACAGATCAAAAACTCGAGGACGGCACAGTTCTTCGCGTTGGCGTTGCCGGCGGTGGATGTAGTGGGTTTCAATATTCGCTGGGCTTTGATACTCAATTTGACCCAAAAGCTGACACGAAGACTGACCAGCACGGCATTGCAGTTGTCGTTGATAAAAAGAGTGATCTTTTTCTTGATGGGACAACGCTCGATTTCCATGAAGGAATTGATAAGCGAGGCTTTACCTTCAATAACCCAAATGCTTCGAAAAGCTGTGGTTGTGGCAGTTCATTCCAGGCCTGATCAACTATCGCGGTAAGGTGCAGAGGAGGTCCGGTGGCGGCCGAAAAAGTTTTTATTGTCGGTATTGGTGACGATGGCATTGAGGGTATGACCGCCCATGCCTTAAAGATTGTTGAATCGGCCAATATTTTGCTAGGCCCTGACTCATGCAGTTCCCTGTTGTCTGCAGACATGCAGGGACGGCTGGAAGCCGTCTCAGGTCTTGAAGAGTTGGTTGACCGCATTGAGGAATCTGGCGGTCAGCATAAGATTGTTGTCTTGGCATCAGGGGATCCACTTTTCTATGGGACGGCGCGTTATGTGTGCGCAAAACTTGGAAAAGAAAGATTCGAGGTTGTTCCTCATGTAAGTAGTATGCAACTTGCTTTTGCTCGGGTTAAAGAGAGTTGGGAAGATGCCTATCTTGCGAATCTTTCTGGGTTACCGGTAATTGATCGTGTCATCGACAAGATTCGTACGGTTGATACAGCGGGTCTCTTCACGAGCGAAAAATGGCCCCCAAACGTTGTCGCCGAGGTTCTCCTCGAGCAGGGAGTGACAGGCCTGCAGGGTTATGTCTGTGAAAACCTCGGTTCCCCCGATGAGCGAGTGACACAAGGTACATTGCAGGAAATTTCCAAGGAATCATTCGGGCTTCTGAATGTTATGATCCTGATTCGCCCGAGCGGATTAACTGAACCACCGAGTAAGGCAGGAAGACGTCTGTTCGGAAACTCTGACGAACTTTTCCTGCAGTCGCGTCCGAAGAGAGGCCTGCTTACGCCAAAAGAAGTGCGGAGCCTGGCTCTTGCTGAACTTTCACTGTGCTCCACAAGTACCGTTTGGGATGTTGGGGCAGGAAGTGGGTCATTGGCTATTGAAGCCGCGAGACTTGCCCCGAATGGGTCTGTCTATGCCATTGAAATGGATGTCGATGACCATCAGTTGATAGAAGAAAATGCCGCGAGATTCGGCGTGAACAATTTGCAGGCTATTTTGGGCCAGGCGCCAGAGGCATGGAGTGACCTTCCAGATCCAGACAGCATCTATGTCGGTGGGAGTGGTCGTGCGGTGACGTTGCTCGTCGAACAGGCTTGGGAGCGTTTGAAGCCTGGAGGTCGTTTAGTTACAAGTTGTAACAGTATCGAAAATCTTGCTGCGGTTCATGCCTCGCTGCGCAGCCGGTCAGACGACGCTGGGTATTGGATGGTCAATATTGCCCGCGGTATAGAGCAAATGGATCGTATTCGATTTGAGGCTATTAATCCGAACTTTCTTATGGCGGCGACGAAGGCGGGGTAGGGTGTGACCGACCAACTTCCTGAGCCACTTGATGTCATCGCTGTCGGTGCACACCCAGATGATGTTGAAATTGGTTGTGGGGGCACTCTCGCAAAATTAGTTGTTCAGGGCTTTCGAGTAGGAATCGTTGATATCACTGACGGTGAGCCAACTCCACGATCGAGTGGTCCAGAAGAGCGACTTGCTGAAGCAACGAAAGCTGCCAGTGTGCTTGGTGTTGTGCATCGCGAACAGCTTGGTTTTCCCAATCGGAAATTGTTTGACTGTTTCGAAGTTCGAGTAGCCCTGGCAAAAATTTTTCGTCGGCATCGCCCACGATTGGTTCTTGGAATTGGTGATAAAACACCGATGGCTTCGCCAGATCATGCTCAGGCTATGGCAATAACAGAGGCAGCAGTTTTCTACTCTCGATTAACAAAATGGGATGATGTCTTCGATCACCTGCCTGTCCATACCATCCCCAATCTTTTGGCCTATTTTCTGTTTGCTGGAGTTGCCGATCTTCCAGCTGGCCATTGGCCTATCATCGTTAATATCGAGGGTCACTTAGAGCAGAAATTGAAAGCGATTCGATGCTACGATTCCCAATTTCCTCCTGAAAAAGAAAATGTTTTTACGCGGGTGGAAGCATTCTCGAGCACAGTGGGGTTCCTTGGTGGCTGTGCTAAGGGAGAGTTGCTTGCCGGTAGTCGCATTCCCTGCACATCAGACCTTATGCGTCTGTTGTAAATGAACCGGTATCTCAGCCGCCGGTTTACTTCCATATTGTCACACGTCAACAAGAAGAAACACATGAGTCAATCTGAGAAAATAGATGGTAAACCTTGGATGCGATGGGTTCTCTATGCA
>Ga0315315_10000584_pt1 | contig 31221 bp, 33 predicted proteins | sample M140m3416metaG_FD_203699 | JGI IMG/M metagenome (GOLD analysis project Ga0315315, IMG submission 203699) | Ammonia-oxidizing marine archaeal communities from Monterey Bay, California, United States - M1 40m 3416 | ecosystem: Environmental > Aquatic > Marine > Intertidal zone | place: USA... | reverse complement strand
CATTGTTTGTATCTCAACCAGTATCAGAAACTTCGGGAGGTCAAATGTCTGATCCGCTTCGGCAGCCTATTACAGGACCTCTAGGGTTAACTAAACGGCTTTCCAAGCACAAGGCTGTTACAGGACTGAAAGCACGTGTCCGGTGGTATGAGAAACTCTATAGTTTGGTTGGATTGTTGGTTCTCGTAGGAATTATTGGCTTGCTTTTGGCGATGAGTGTTGGACTGCTAGCTCTCGGCGGACGAATTCTGCTTGATGTGATCGTGAGCTAATAGTGAGCCTTGAAGAAGAGTCACCGAAATTTACTCAATCAAGCGTTGATCAACGTCAGCGGTTAATTCAATCAGCGAGGAAAGGAGACTTTTCCCTGGCAAAAGAATTAGTTACTGATTCAGATCCCAGAGTACGTTCAACATCTATTTCAGTACTTTCAGAAAATCTGGCCCTTGATGAAGCCCTTATTGCGATTGCCTTGCTAGACCCTAACCCAATGGTTCGTAGCTCATTAGCTCGAGCGGCAGCTACAAATATTTCTATACCTGTTCTTGATCTCTTGAATGATGTAGATGCTTCGGTGATTGAGATTGCGTGCTGGGCAGTTGGAGAGCAAGGCGAACCAAATGACTTAGCTATTGAAATACTTTCTAGAATCGCATTAGATCATGATGATGCTTTATGCAGAGAATCAGCAGTCGCTGCTTTAGGTGCTTTGGGAGACTTAAGAGGGTTAGAAAGCATTCTTCAAGCTACCCATGATATTGCTACCGTTAGAAGAAGAGCCGTTATCGCTTTAGCTCCTTTTGAGGGTGAAGCGGTAGCTGAGGCTGTGGAAATCGCGCTAAGTGATCGAGATTGGCAAGTACGTCAAGCAGCCGAGGACCTTTCACAGTACTTTCAGGAATGAATTTATCTTCTCTGCCGTAACGAAGGGTCATCCATAAACATCGCGCGGACTGATTCAAATGACTCTATGCATCGACCAGCACCAAGGACAACTGCTTCTAACGCGTTTGGAACAATATTGACAGGAACATCTGTTTCTTTACTCAAGCGAGTATCGAACCCTTTTAATAATGATCCCCCTCCTACAAGATTTATGCCTTGAACGATTATGTCTTGAGCTAATTCTGCTGGTGCCTGTGATAGGCAGGAAACTGCGCAATCTATCATCGCAGTTACAGACTCATCTATTGCAGATCGGATTTCCTCAGGAGATACAACAAGCACTTCGGGGAGACCGCTGGCGATATGCCTCCCGCGTACCTCGGCTCGGAGTTCATCTTCGTATGGGGCCGCAGAACCTATCGTTATTTTAATTTGTTCGGCTGTTCGCTCACCAATTGCTACTCCGTATTCGGCCTTTATGAAGTTTTGGATTGCGGTATCTATATCAAATGAACCGACTCGTACTGCCTCCAGTGCGACGACGCCTCCCATTGAAATAAGTGCTGTTTCAGTTGTTCCACCGCCAACATCAACGATCAAATTTCCCATCGGTTCGTTAATCGGTAGTCCTGATCCGATAGCTGCCGCAAGTGGTTGTTCAATCAAGCGAGCATCAGCGGCACCTGCTCTCCTAGCAGCTTCCGTTACAGCTCTTCTCTCCACTGCTGTAATTGCTGATGGTACGCAGATAACAACTCTTGGCCTATTAAACCGAGAGACGCCGACACGTTCAAGTAACAGGCGTATCATTCTTTGCGTGACATCAAAATCTGTTATTGCTCCGTGGCGTAAGGGTCGAACAGCAACGATGTATGCGGGGGTTCTTCCTATCATTTGCCAGGCCTCTTCACCCATAGCGAGGACTTCGTTTGTTTTTTCGTTGAGTGCAATTACGGAAGGCTCGTTAAGTACGATGCCTCTTCCTCTTGAGTAGACGAGCGTATTTGCTGTCCCGAGGTCTATAGCGAGATCGCGTGCCATTATTCTTTTCGTTTTCTTCTGGAATCAGGGGCTATGGCATCAAGCCCAGCTTGAAACTCTTCAATTGATGAATTAAAACTCGTTTTCTTTTCACGTTGGAATATCCAGCTAAGAAACGTTCCTAGAAAAAATACTATTGCGGCTGCAGCTAGAAATATTAAGGGGTTCATTGGCGAACCTCTCCTTCGTCAAGTAGTTCTTCAATCTCTTTTATATGTTGCGGTTCTAAACCCCAACTTTCCCCACTTTCCCAGATTTCTCGTTTCCATATGGGGACAGTTGATTTTAATGTATCAATGCAGAATCTTGCTGCCTCAAAAGCATGGCCCCTGTGTGGTGAACTTACGGCAATGACCACTGCTGAATCTCCAATCTCAACTTTTCCAGTTCTATGGATCATAACTATTTTGACTATTTCTGGCCACTGAGCTCTTGCGCGTTCAGCTATGGCGTGGAGCCTTGGTGTAACTTGCTCTTCGTAAGCTTCGTATTCTAGAACAGTGACGTTGTCTCTTCCATCAGAGTGATTGCGAGCTATTCCATTAAAACTTACTATTGCGCCTGTGGAGGGATCAGAAGCCCACTGGCTAGCTTCGTTGACTGGTAACGGCTCTGCGCTGAGCCCGATCCATGTATTACCGCTTGTGGGAGATTCCATGGTTCTATGCTAGAGGTGCTACCTCGGCTCTGCTCCTTGCATATTTGATTCTTATAAAATTGCTGGTGCAGATTATTGTGTTGACTTTTGTTCTAATGTTTCAGCATGGGCGGAGATCAAGAAAATGATTATTTTATTTCGCCTCCGCCTGCGTTAGAGGATCGTCTTTGGCGTCACCCAGCTGAGATTGGTCAATTAAAGCGAATAAACCGTTCTATGAGTTATTTCCGTTACCTTGGGAAAGCCTCAATTGTTCTAGGGGTCTATCTTTTGTGGGGAAGAGATTTCCTTAAGATTATTTTTTAATTCTCATCTTTGAAATGCTGTATCAGTCGAGAGATTATGAACGTAATGGTCCCGCCGATAATAATTGCTCCGATAAGAGAGGCTCGTTGTCGTTGTTTGGCGTTCAGGTTTGACCATGGTTTTGCTGGTGTCCCATCTATGTACGCTTCGGCGTTAGTGAAATCAGGTTGCCATCCGGCATCTTTGAGTCGTTGATTTGAGATGATCCATGGATGCACTGTGTATGGGGTAAGCCCTGGTGGTGTTGGCGCTATTTTGTATCTCCATGAGAACCGGCCAAGTTTGTCAGCCATTTCTTCTTTGAGTCGTAATCGGGGGATTCTGCCACTAAGTTCTCTGCAAACTTCAGCTTCTATGTATCCATCTGGCGCAACGTTATAGATACCGGATAGATCTCCTCTGCTTGCGAGAGACACTGCGGATGCTAAATCATCAAGATGAAGGAACTGGACGGGAGGGTCATTATCTCCTGCATCGATTATCGCTGATGCTTTTAGGGATCGAGCAACCCAGCTTATTTGTCCTTTTGCTAATGCTGTTGTTGGGCGAAGAATCACGACTTCAGAGTGGGGGTGCTTTGTTTTCCACTCCGTTGCGATGCTTTCAATTTCTGTTTTAACTGATGCGAAGGAGAAGTCGGGGTTTGGGTTGATCGGCGTATTTTCGATTAGTGGTATTTCATTGCCTGACCATGCTCCATAAACCATTGCTGAAGAAAGGACCACTACTTTTTTGATTCCGACTGCTGAGGCAGCGTCGAATACTCTTCGTGTCGCATCAATTTCAGCACCACCAGCATCCATTCCGTCGCTGCTGGGACCAAATGATGTTGCGAGGTGGATTAAAGTCGTGGCTCCTTCGAATACAGGTTTAAGGTCATCTATTTGAAGATCTAATTGGTGATGGTACACACGCCTATGATTGGGCATTTCAGGGCGCGTATCTATAGCGAGTACTGTTGCAACGCCATCTGTGTCAGCGAGTGTTTTACACACACGTGTTCCGATGGAACCTGCTGCTCCGGTGACTATAAGCGTTTCCATAGCCTCCCTCAACTTTTGGCTTCAGTGTTTTCGCTTTAGATCTTAAGTACTTGAACCTTACCTAAAAAAGTGTTTTGAAACGATTTTTGACAGTTTTTTTATTAATTACTGCATGTTATGACAACATTTAAAAATATTTTTATCTTTAAGTCACTGACGATGATTTCAATAATTTAGATAAAGATAAATGGGAACATGAATGGATTCAGGAGTGGGAATCTCTTAATAGCCAAAATCAGAATGCGTATTCAGTTGATCTCACTAATTTTTATCATCAAAATATCAATTTGTTAGATAGATAGAACTTCCTACCCCCAAAAAATTGGGCGACTCTTCTCTTGTGGTCTAATTTCTTGGTAGGAACTTTATAAACTGTTATTGAATGATTTTGTTGCTTAAGGTGAAGAATGGATAACGATAACCCATTTGAAGGAATCCCGTTCTTTGGCGATTTTGGGAAATTATTTGGAGCTGGCGGCGAAGATCATTGGTCTACTGCGAAACAAATCGCTGTACAAATGGCCACAGGCGAGGGTGGTGATCCTAATGTTGACCCTTCTCACAGGATCGCTCTTGAGGAGTTATCACGAATAGCTCAGTTACATGTTTCAGAAGCGACTGGGTTGGATTCTCGAAATGCCGTAGTGGTTCCTGTTACTCGAACAGAGTGGGCGCACCAAACTATTGATTCATATCAACCACTCTTTGAAAAGTTAAATGCTTCCTTAAGTGATGGTTCGGGAAAAGAAATTGAAAGTAGTGACCCGATGGGAGCAATGTTTGGGCAAATGATGCAGTTTTTGGGCCCAATGATGCTTGCAATGACAGCTGGTTCAATGGTCGGTCATTTAGCTCAACGTGCTTTAGGTCAATATGACCTTCCGATCCCAAGAGAAAAAGATTCGGAAGTTAAGGTCATTACGAGAAATGTTGAAAATTTTGGGGCAGAGTGGAGTCTTCCATCGCAAGAATTATTGCTTTGGGTGTGTCTAAATGAACTGACGTATTACACGATCTTTCAGTTGGATCATGTTCGAGATCGATTTGGTAATTTACTTATGGAGTACGTTAGTGCTTTTGAAAGAAACCCTTCAGGGCTTGAGGAAAAACTTCAGCAGATTGACATGACTTCCCCTTCGGCTATAGAAGATTTACAAAAGTCCTTAGGTAGTCCCGAGGTTATTTTAGGGGCTATGCAAAGCGAGGAGCAAAAGTACATTTTGCCTGAACTTGAAGCCACAACAGCAGTGATTGTTGGTTATGTCGACTTTGTGATGGATTCGGTAGGTCACGGGCTTATCGGATCTTATGATCAAATCACTGAAGCTATGAGACGGCAGCGGGTCGAAGCTGATCCCTCCGATAGGTTTATTGAGAGGTTACTAGGTCTTGAATTAACCCAAGCTCAGGTTGATAGGGGGACTAATTTTATCAATGGAGTCGTTGAAAGAACAGGGAAGGAAGAGTTAGCTCGCTTGTGGGAGGATTCAAAGAATTTCCCAACGCCTAATGAGGTGGATGCTCCCGGTTTATGGTTGGCGCGTTTAGATCTCCCTGAGTGAGTCTTTAAAACAATTTTAAGTTGTCGTCTTCTGGGTCTTCAGGGAACGGGTTGAAGGGTTCAAAGTTTTGTTTAGTTGGATGTGCTTCTTCCTCAGGAAGTTGATCGTCAAGTTGTAGTTCTTCTTCTTTGAGTGGTTTTTGAAACAAGTTTTTTAGGAGATCTAAGGTTCCACTTGGTGTTTGTGATGCTCCTGAGTTAGTTCCTAGCAAGTACGAGAGTGCTGCTGTTCCGCCAGCTATAACTAGAACGAAGAAGCCGAGTCGAGCTGGAAGTGTGAAAACGACTGGGATGAGTGCTCCAAAAACCCATATGAGTTGAAAGCGTGTTTCGAATCGTGCGAATGACCGCCCGTAGTTAGCGTCAGGGGCATCGCGTTGCACAATTGAATCAAATGCAAGTTTCCCAGAGCTAACTGAAAAACCAACTGCGAGTCCTACTACAAGAGCGCCGCTTATTCCTCCAGCCCACAATCCCAGTAGAGAAATACTTGTTATTGTAAGGAGAGCTCCTAATAGCATTCGCTCTTCACTGATTCTCGATCGGACTTTGGGTGCGATAATGGATCCAATTAGTCCACCAATGACGCTGCAAGCTACGACTGCTCCAAGTGCTATGGCCGAGGAACCTCCTGCGCCGATATCTGTTCCTAAAAGTTCTTCATGAAGTTTCGCGCCAGTTGAAGTGCCCACACCCGACAGGTCGATGTCATCTGTTCCGCCTCTGTAGGCAAACGCCACAAGAAAAGTGAAGAATCCTATGATTCCTCTTAAGACCCCCATACTGTTAGCTGCTCTAATGATTCCTGCTGAACGGAGTTCTTCTTTTTCGTCTTCTTGTTCAGCTGTTGTTACGATGGTTGTCTTTGGAAGTTTGAGAGAAGCTAAACCAGCACAAGCAAAAGTAATTGCTGCGAGGATAACTGACCAACCTGGGCCGCCAATTAGCTGCGCTAAGGCGGCAGGTGCCGCTCCGGAGAAACCGGCAATGCCTGATAAGAATGCGAGTCGTGCATTTTTCTCTACGAGTTGTTCATGTGTTTCAACTGTTGTTGGGACGACTGCTGCTTTGGCTATTGCGTAACTCTTCTGCAAAACAAGCATCGTAAATGCAAGTGGGAAAAGGAAAAGTGAGTCAAGGTTTGAGACCATGAGTGCAGCTGTGACCACGCGCAAAATGTTTATGGCGAGGATCATGAGTCTTCGTCCTCCCGCGTACCGGTCAATGAACGGGCCTATCAGAGGGCTCACTACTGCGAACGGGGCGATTGTTAACGCTAGGTAGAGGCCTACTCTCCAACGGGCAGCGCTTGGATCAATAGAGAAGAACAATGAGCCGGCGAGCGCGACTGTGATCATTGCATCTCCGGCGGCTGAAAGAGCGTGCACTCTGCTCAGTCTGACAAAGGGTGAGAGAACAAATTTGCCTTTGTCAGTCTTTGTCTGTGTTTTCCTTACTTCGCCTTTGAAGAAATCAGGTTGTGTTTCAACGTTGTCATCCACGTAACGAGTCTAGGAGTTTTAGGAAGAAATTCATAAAAGAATTTAGGTGTCTACGCATCTGCGTATTTATAACCTAATCCTCTGATGGTCAATATGCGTTTGGGGGTACTGGGATCTGTTTCAATTTTGGATCGTATTCTCCTTATATGAACATCAAGTGTTTTCATATCTCCGTAGTAGTCGACGCCCCAAATGTGGTCTATGAGGATTCCGCGAGTGAGGACTTGCCCTGCGTTTCGCATGAGAAGGAGGAGTAGCTCGAATTCTTTCAGCGGGAGTGTAATTTGTGTATCTCCTTTGAAGACTTCATGCCTATTGGGGTCGATGGTAATGTCGCCAATCGTGGTTTTCTCTACCTGGTATGTTGCTACTGGTTCGTCACGCCAATTTGCTCTTCGGAGTTGTGCCCTCATTCGAGCGATTAGTTCGTGGAGTCGGTATGGCTTAGAGATATAGTCATCGGCTCCTACTTCTAGACCCAAGACCGTATCTATCTCTTCGCTTTTGGCAGTCACCATGATGATTGGTGTTTTAGCTATTTCTCTGATGTCTCTACAGATATCAACGCCTGACCGGTTCGGGAGCATGAGGTCCAAGAGAACGATATCTGGGTTGAAGGTTTTGAATGTGTTGAGGGCCTCTGCGCCGTCACTTTGGACTTCTACGGTGAAACCTTCCCGAGTGAGGCCTACTTTCAGTGCTGTTATGAATGATTCTTCGTCTTCAATAACTAGTACTTTCATTTCTTCATTTGGCATGGTGGGTTAAACCTTTACTTCAGTTGGGTTTGTTTCGATCTGGTTTTGCTTCTGCTGAGGAAGCGAAATGGTAAATGATGTTCCTTGACCCTCTTTTGAGTCCAGTGAAATTTTTCCGTCGTGGTTTAACACGACATGTCTAACAATTGCGAGACCTAGGCCTGTTCCTCCGCTTTCTCTGCTTCTGCTGGGGTCTACTCGGTAAAATCTTTCAAATACTCGGTTATGGCTGGCTTCTGGTATTCCGATTCCGTTGTCTGAGATGATGATCTCTATGTTGTTTTCTTTGGCTTGTATTGTTATGTCAATCTTTCCTGTGCCTTGTTCTGTATATTTGATTGCGTTATCGAGAAGGTTATAAATCGCTGAGGTGATTTGTATGTGGTCTCCCAGTAGATATAAATCTTCGTCTTCTGTCAGGTTGATATCTATGCCTTTTTGTTTCGCTATTGATGATGCCCGGGCAATAGCTGTGTGAATTGGATAGGTGATTGGGGTAATTTCAAAGAATTGTTTTGAACCATGTTCTATTTGACTTAATTGAGATAGGTCATCGATTGTGCCTGCGAGCCGGTGAGCTTCCTGAGCTATTCTGTCGGATAGCTTGAGGACTAAGTTCTTGTCTTCTTCTGCTTGGAGAGTCTCGGACAAGATAACCATCGCTCCGATTGGGGTCTTCAACTCGTGGCTGATGTTTGCTACAAAGTCCCTGCGCGTAGCATCTAATCGTTCTTGTTCTGAAATATCTTGTATGGCTATAACTACTCCATATCGTTGAGTTTCGATTTCAACTGGTTGTGATATGAATTTGAGTTTCTGATCTGTTTCTTCGTTGAGGCTTAGTTCTCTTTTAAGTTGTACTCCTGTGAGGGATACCTCAATTAACTCTGTGATGGTTGCGTCAATCTGCTGTTTGTGGCTTCCAAATATCTTTTTGGCGGCAGGGTTTTTATGGACGATATCTCCTGTGCTGTCTGCAAAGATGATTCCGATCGGTAAAGCATCAATTGATGCTCCGTACCATCCGATATCAACCAATACAGGCCTGTCTTGTCCACTGGGGTTTAGTTCTTTTTGAAGGGATGAAATTGCGTGACCTAGGTCGGAGGAAGTTTCTACCTCTTCTCCCAGAGCTATTTTTCGGATTCCGTCTATTTGTTCTTTGATTCTTTTTCTTTTGAGTTGGGTCAGCAATAGGGCAAGGCACCCTGAACAGATAGCACCGATAAAGAATAAGATCATTGCTCTTTCATCCGTTCTCCTATCTGTTATTTCTATTCTATTTGTTTTTTTGGCGATCAGTAAGACGTGCGGCACCCGTTCGTTCTGCAGTCCATCCATCAACTATGTATCGGACACGTTCGCCGATATTGACAGCATGGTCGCCTATCCGTTCGTAGTAGCGGCAAATTAACGCTAAGTAAATTTTGGTTAACAAAAGGTTAATTAGAAAGCTTTTGTGTTAGTCGTCTATATCGGTTTGCCCGTCGTCTAGATATCCAAGATTTTGTAATGGTTCAGCTACGCCAGTAACCACACCAGCGAGGTTAGAAACGATTCTCTTCCAGTACCGATAGAGCACTGCTCGAGGAACTGCGTACACGCCTGGTTGATCCGAATGCATATAATCTCTTATTTTGCCTTCAATGGATCTTCGTAATTCTGTGGCCCGATCATAAAAGTCTTGCGCTTGTTCACTGGTATTTTCTGCCATCAAGTCGGCTGCTTCCGCAAACATAGCTGATATTGCACGCCGAACCTCTATGAGTTCAGCAACATCATCTTCGCCAACGAATGAAACGCCTTCTTCTGCCAAATCCAGAATATTTTTTGCTTGGTCACCGATACGTTCAATTTTTTTAATTAACAGTGTGTAACTCAGCACGACTCCTATGTCTGTGCCTCCATGAACGGCTATGTGAGTTACTAAGTCGCCTCGAAGGTCTTGCTCTGTTTTATTTATGTGATCATCAGTTACTCGAATGTCTTCAGCTACTGAATCATAATCTGCACCGCTTAAAACAGCTGCTGAGGCAAGGTCAAATGAGTGTCTTGCATCAGAGAGCATTTTAATTGTTCGGTGGGATATGAGTTCTAGGCCACTTTCATTTTTTTTAAAGAATGATAAAACCATCATTTTCCTTTCATCGAAGGATCGCAACACCTAATAATGGAACCACGATAAATACAATGACCACATACACCACGGCAGCAACTCTTCTGTTAATAGCAATCTTAGCGAGGTTTTCGGCGAGGCGTATGGGGATGTCGCGGACATAGGGCATCGGGTAAAGCAGTGCGATGCCTCCGACATTAAATAGTGTGTGAACTATCGCTACGGTAAGTGCTTCTGGTCGACTTGTCGCTAATGCTGCTAACAAAGCTGTGATGGTAGTTCCAACATTTGCCCCTAATGTCACTGGGTAGATGTTTCGAAGAGAAACAACGCCTGCTGCAGCTAATGGAATCATTATCGACGTTGTGATGCTTGATGACTGAACTGAAATCGTGATAACAAGTCCGAGCAACATTGCCACTGTTCCTGCTCCCTTTCCAAGGACTTTATTGAGAGATGCTTCAATACGGTCAGCGACGAGCTTCCGCATATTCTTCGTGATGAACGCGAGAGAGATCAAAATGATGACAAGTCCGATAGCCACTAAAAGAGTTCCGAGTACATTACCGGATGCCCCGATTGTATCTCCTAGGTCTTTTAACCAGCCAACAGGTTCTTTCACCCATTTTTTGATAGGGCTTTTCCATTCACTTCCGGCAGAGCCGACAAGTTGTTCGCTTATTTTCTCCGCTGAATTTGATAAAACGTTGGTCGCTAACTCGATAGGTAAGATAATGCTGACGGCCATCAGGTTAAAGAAGTCATGAACTGTAGCTGCTGAAAATGCTCGTTTGAATTCCTCTGATTGGCGCATATGGGCAAGTGCTACCAGCGTGTTCGTGACTGTTGTACCTATATTCGCTCCCATGATCATCGGAACTGCATCGCCTACTCCTAATGCGCCTGTTCCAACGAGTCCGACAATGACTGATGTGGATGCTGACGATGATTGGACTAGGACGGTTCCTAGAATTCCAATAAATAATCCAGCTACTGGATTGCTAACACTTGAGAAGAGACTTTCTTGTGTGTCGGCACCCATGACTTTGATACCTGATTCAAGGGATGAAACTCCGACGAGGAAGGTGTAAATAAGGCCAAATACAATTGAAGCTCTCAGCGGAGTTGGCATTTGGTATTTCAACCGTTCAGACACATTTTCCCTTGCTGTATTAACAACTTTTTAACAGTGTCTTACGAAGTAAAATGCAAGTTAGCCATAAGGTTAACTTTAGGTTAACTCACTACATTAATTAGAGGTAGCTAACGCGTGGTTCGTAAATTTTGTGTTCTGAAGCTGGCTATTTAGCTAGAAAGAGTTAGGAAACTTCCTCTTCTTCATAGCCTAAATCCCATTCAATAAGAATATTTTCTCGTTCAGCATCGCGGTTTACTCGTTCCCGGTTTCGTCGGAATTGCGGGTCATGAGGAGGCAGAAGCACTAAACGAGCTTCAACTCTTGTTCGAAGCCCATCAATAAGATCTTTATCACCAAAATCGGATCGCATTTCCCAGTGAGGGGCAACGGGCCCCATGTAAACCATTTTGATATGCCCTTGAGGCGGTTCGTTCTCTATGTCGGTCATCTTTTGTCCTTATTTCGCTGAGTTGAGTGTATCTAGAAAAATTCTTTTATTAACGGGAACTTTTTCGGCTTTTCATTCGTCTTGTAAGTATTGGAGGTAATTATGGAAACTACTTGGATGGCTAAAGGTAACTGTGCTGACAGGGACCCTAAGATTTTCTTCCCTAGCGATGGCATAGGTGTTGCAAGGGCTAAAAATATTTGTTCCACATGCCCAGTGCAAGATGCATGCTTGGAGCACGCATTAACTCATCGGATAGATCACGGAGTTTGGGGTGGATGTTCAGAACGACAACGTAGGAAGATTCGTAAACAACGTAAAGTTGATGTATCCCTTACTTCATTAGTAAAAGCTAATTAACAGTATTTTCGTTAGCTGATCGCTTTAGAGTCAGGCACAATACGGATTACTGCTTCTCGTTCAGCGGCTTGTCGCTCAAGAGCACGTTGTCTTCGGATTCGTCGACGTTCACGTTCGCTCATACCGCCCCAAATGCCAAATTTCTCACTATTTTGTAAAGCGTATTCTAAGCAGTCACCACGGACAACGCATCCCCTGCAGACTTCTTTGGCTTCTCGCGTGGAAGCTCCCCGTTCAGGAAAAAATAGATCTGGGTCAACACCAAGGCAGTTGGCAAAATCTTGCCATCCCTCAGCAATCGAATCTTCCTCGATCACGTATCAACCCTCCAGTTAAATTCAGCTTCGCTGTTTGCACCGATTTGGCGCGTTTAAAAACCCGAAAATCAGGCTTGTAATTACATTAATGTTATTTAAGCAGGTCAGGGATCTAAAAAGCAAGTCCTTTAAGGAAAAATATTCAATATCTTCAGATTTCTATTCAATTTTCTACGATCCGATTTTTATCGTGACGTTATGATTTTTCGTCTGTGTTCAACAAAGTCAACAAGTAGGTAGTCGCCGAGGTTATCTCTGTTGGTGAAGAACGCTCGACCACCATTCATTTCGGTGATTCTTTCAATGAAGCTACTAAGTGCGGGTTCCGGGTCAAGCATAAACGTATTGATTCGAATCCCATCCTTTGTGCATGCCATTACCTCTGCAAGGGTTCGGTCAATCGTGAATTGGGATGGTGGGTAGTCAAAATAAGGATTTCCATTTCTGTCAATATGGGCAGTTGGCTCTCCATCAGTGACCATGATGATCTGTTTAGTACCAGTTTGTTTTGCCAGCATCTGACGTGCAAGCATGAGAGCATGTTGCATATTTGTTCCTTGCATATATCCGGTTGATACTTCTGGTAATTCATGAATGTTGATTTCTCGAGCAAGTAAATGGAATCCGACGATACCTAAATAGTCTCTCGGGTATTGCATGGTGATAAGGGATTGAAGCGCCATCGCTACTTTTTTCGCTGGAAGTAATCTTCCCGTCCACGCCATAGAGTTTGAAAGGTCAAGCATCAAAACAGTGCTTGAACGAACAAGGCTTTCAGTTCGCTCTATTTCAAAGTCATCAGGTGAGAGTTCTATAGGGGTTCCCCCACCAGTTCTTTTAATTGCGTTACGGACCGTTCGTTGAATATCTAAATTGAATGGATCACCGAATTCATACGGCTTCGTTGAAAAGTCTCTCTCATGACCTATCCCTTCATGCTGTAGATCATGGGACCCTAAATGGTCTTTGCTTAATTTTTTGAACAGATCAGCTAAAGCCTGTTGCCCTATCTTTCTCATCGCGCGAGGAGTTAATTCGAATCTTCCGTCTTTGCTTTCGACATATCCGGCCTTTTCTAATTCTTGAGCAATTTCAGATAATTGATCCAGGCTGTTAGCGATATCATCGCCGAGGAGTTCGCGGGCGCGTTCAATATCTACCTCAGCGAGTTGAGATGGATTGTTAACGGATGAAAGCATTCGTTCCAACGAATCTATGTCACCAAGTTCTTCGAAAATATTTTGTGCACTATCTAGAGACATTTGCTCATCGCCAGAAAATTCGTATGACTGCTCCCACCCAAGGTCCGGGAAGGCTTCTTGCAAATTTTGGCTTAGCTGATCCATTTGCCATTGAAGATCCATATCTTCGAGCAGTTGGTTAGATAGTTCCTGAAGTTGTTGTTGCTGTTCTGGCGTCATGGAGTTCATCATTGCTTGAGCAGCTGCCATTCGTTGCGCCATAACTTCAAGAAGTTCATCAAGGTTTGAGGGATCCTCTGGAAAAAATTCTCCGAATTCTTCCATAAATGAATCAAAGTCTGGTTCTTCACCTTGAGCACGCTGTTCAAGCATTTCGTTTAATGAAGCCATCATGTCCTTCAGTCGGCTCATATCTTCGGAACCCATATTTTGCATATCATCTGAAAGCTGATCCAAATATCGTTGCATGAGTTGGTCTTTGAGCTTTTCCATGAGGTCATCAAATTGCTGGCGGGCTTCTGAAGATGTGAATTCATAGTTCTGAAGTTCCCGAACTTTCCCGGCGAGATCCTGCGGCATCATATCTAATTGTAAATTTCGTTGAGTTACGGTTTCTTTGGTTATTTCAGTTCGTCTCTCATCCCCTGATTCGCTCGCTTCCCGTACGAGATCATCTAACGATTGCCTTTCTGCGTCGACAACGTCGTTCAAGCCATCAGAGACTTCATCATAAACTCCACCTAAGTCATAATTTTCAAGTCGTTCTTGTCGTTGCTCGCGAAGTTCGTTGAGCATGTCTTGCAAGCCCTGAACTCTTTCTCCATCCATATCAAAACCAGATTGCATTAACCTTCTGAGTGCAGAGTTAATGTCTCCATCAAACATAAGGTCGTCAGCAATTTCGGACATGATGTCATCGGCAGAAAGATCAAACCCCGTTTGTGTGCCATCCCATGCAGAATACGAGTAATAATTTTTGTTCCTTTTGCGTCTTCGCCATTTACCCATGACCATGTTCTGACAGTACCAGCCCTATCGGCTTGTGCACATATTGAACATAGGTTGGTTTCGTCAAGTGAAGTTAAGTTGTGATGAAGTTTGTGATGTGAACTATGGTCTAAATCATGATTGTTGAATATGAGAAAAAAGGGCGCGTAGCCATCATCACATTAAATAGGCCCGAAGCACGCAATGCAGTTTCTGGAGAATTAGCACAAGCTCTTGAGGGAGCTGTAGACAAACTCGAAGCTGATGACGATGCGTGGGTTGGGATTCTTGCAGGTAATGGCCCTGTCTTTTGCGCCGGTGCAGACCTTAAAGCTGTCGCAACCGGGAAAGCTAATCTGGGCACAAGCCGAGGTGGTTTCGGAGGCTTTGTAACGCTGGAAAGAACAAAACCAATAATTGCAGCTGTTGAAGGTCCAGCTGTTGCCGGTGGTTGCGAATTAGTTCTTGCATGCGACCTTGTCGTCGCATCTTCTAATGCTGCGTTTGGCCTCCCAGAAGTTAAGCGTTCCCTTGTTGCCATGGCAGGTGGCACAACACGATTACCGAAGCGTGTCCCACAAAATGTTGCCATGGAAATGGCGTTGACAGGAGACACGATCACAGCTGAACGAGCCCACCAGCATGGATTGGTAAATATTCTTTGTGAATCAGGTGAAGCGATCAGTAAGGCAATGGATTTAGCTGAACGAATCAATGCCAATGCTCCTCTTGCTGTTCGCGCTACCCGACAAGCTGTCTCGCAAGGAGCAATGGTAAGTGACGACGAAGGTATCCGAATCGCCGTTGAGCTGTTCAAGCCGGTTGCCTCTAGCGAAGATGCTAGAGAGGGGCCACTCGCTTTCGTTGAAAAACGTTTACCTGAATGGAAAGCACGCTGAGTGAAATATCTGGCGTACCTGAAACAACATTTTCAGTCGCTTTAAAACAAACTATTAGTAAGAATTTGTTAGCTCATAACAGAATTGATTCGTCAAATGACGCTCTTCGAAAGGCTTCTGTAGGAATCATTGTGGTTGAAAATGATGAAGGTGAGGCTGGATTTATTCTTACAAGGCGCGGAAAAGGGTTACGTACCCATAGTTATCAGTACGCTTTACCGGGAGGGCGAATCGATCCGGGAGAAACTCGGGAACAAACGGTACTTCGCGAAATCAATGAGGAGATCGGCATAACCGTTTCCGAGGATCAAATTTTGGGTTGCCTAGATGAGTATGAAACACGATCAGGTTTCTCGATTACTCCGGTTGTCTTATGGGTGAATGACCTTTCGTCGTTGCGGCCAGAACCAGGGGAAGTTGAAGAAATCTTCGTTATCGACTTAGAGGAACTATTTAGATCAGATAGCCCTAAATGGGTGACGATTGAAGAAAGTAACAAAAAAGTCCTTCAATTACCTATTCGGAACCGACTCATTCATGCTCCAACAGCAGCGTTATTGCTTCAATTTAAAGAAGTTGCGTTATTAGGGGAATTTATGAGAACCGACCATATTGAAGAGCCTGTCTGGGCGTGGAAATAGACTATTTACCCGCTTTTAGACTAATTTTCAGGTGAAATACCTGAAATAATGGCAAAAGGTTTTAAATACGGCTACCGTAACGGGTGTGCCGAATGGCACATTAAAGACTTTCATGCGGCAAAAACGTATTGTCGCAGATGATGAGAGGGAAATTTTTCATGAAAAGAATTAAATTACTAGTTTCAGCTTTTGCTGTAGCGCTAGTTGCAATGCTTGCATTAGCACCTGCCGCTCAAGCTCAAGACGTGCCTTTGGCACAAGCTGATCCTGCTTTTGTTGAAGCAGCTGGAGAGTATGAATTTACTATTACTGGTTCAGGGTGGATTGCAGGTGCGGTAGCACTTGTTCCTTGTACGGTTAACACCTACGAGGCCCTTGCAGCAGGCGGTCCTGATGCATGTGATACTGCTTCACTAACCATTGGTAGTGCAGGCGCAGATGGCACATTCTCAGTAACTGCTACATACACCGTCCCTGAAGAGGGAATGTGTATTGGTATTGGCGGCGGTGCCGGCTTTACCGAACAAGGTGGCGGATACTGTGTTGGTGTTGGAGCTCCTATCCTTCCTAACTCAGGTTCAGAATCAGCAATGGTAGCTATCATCGGTGCAGCAGTACTTGCCGGTGGAGCAATGATTGTTCTCAGCACACGCCGTCGTTCATTCGTCAGCTAAAGCTGAAACCGTTCAACTGAACGCATCAAAGGGCCGGGCCTTCGGGTCCGGCTCTTTACGTTTTCTACTCCCAATTTTTGATAATCGAAGCTGTCGTCGTAAGTGTTGACAATAGCGATAGCGTGCCGTCAAGTAGCATTTCACCATATTCAAGAGGAACTCCTGCAATTGCATCAGTCGGGATGACAACTTGGTACCCCAAGTCAACTGCAGAAAGAACAAGCCCTAAGATTCCAATATTAATTGAAACTCCAATCGGGATAACGGAGGTAGCACCCAAATTACGAATGGTCTGGTCTAGGGATGTGGATGTGAATGGGGTCAATCCGTGGAGACGTGGAATGACAATATCTTCTGGTTTAGGGCCGAAATCACTGATCAGTTCAGCCCCTTTTGTGCCCTCGATGATTCCGGAACCATGCTCATGCATATCCTTTGAGGCCGAAAGCATCCTACAGTTTGCAACTGAACCACGGTAGTCAGCTCTATTAATTGCAATTGCATGGATGACAGGGATACCGCTCTCCCGAGCAGCATGACAAAGTTTAGGCCCATTTGATAGAACTCCTGATGTGATTGCTGCCTGATGTAAATCCTTAAAAGAAGAAGACTCACCGACGATTCCTTCTTGCATCTCCATGGTTACAATAACTGTTGATTTGGGGTTAACAAGGTCCTCTAATTCCATCTAAAACTCCTTGTGCTCTTAGATCTCTTTTTGAGTTTCGCACATAACGACAGATATGGCTAGATCGCACAAAGAAAGAGAAATGCTATAAGCATCCACCACTTATAGGAGATTTGAGACCACAGTGGGCTCGTTCGTCTCCTGGAAAACTGCCACCGCTTTAGGGGGTGGGCTGTCAAAAGCCCACCCCCCAACCGATAGAGCTTAGATAGTCATCTCACCGTTTGTGGTTATTGAGATATGGTCTCCGATTCTATGCATGTTTAGGAAATGACTAATTATTACTTCGTTTTTTGAAACAAGTAGACGACGTTGTCCATTTCTATTTTCGACAAGGACATAAGCTTTTGCGTTGCCAGCATTGTACGAAACGGTTGATGAAATAATTTCTACTTCTCCGGTGACATCAGGTTGTATTTCAACTGTTTCAGTCTTTGATCGAGTTATGTCGGAGATATCACTGAGAAGAATTTCTGATGGTGGTTGCTGCGAAGATACCGAAATGAGTCCCTGCTTAGTTAGCATTCCTGAGATTGATGTAATTACCCCATTCGTATCTGTTGCTCGCACTTGTCTGGCCAAATGGGATAATCCTTGAAGAGTGAAGTTATTGAAAGGACCTCCTGCAAAAGTCATCCCACCGGTAAGCGAAACGGGCTTGTTACCCAACCCATATGCCTCTTTTTGAAGTCGAATAGCAATTGGGAAGCAGCTATATAGTTCGTGGAATTGGCTTTCGGATGGCTTTCTTTTGGTTAGTCGAAAAAATTCACTATCTATTTCTTCTAGCCCTATGCACTCATAGAGATGCTTTCTTTCCAATACCGGAATTACTGCATTAGATTCAATTAATACGTCAGGATAGACACAGTTATCAGAAGTGCCTGTAAATGATTCAGCAATATCTGCTGTTGTAATAATGATCGCTGATGCTTGATTCACATTCCATTGTGTGACGTGATGGAGTTTATATGGTGTTGCGATGGAGCGACCCCAACCATTATCCTGCAGAAAAAGCTGTGCCTTGGGAACCCACGAAGCTGGATTTGTCTCAGCTATTTTAGCCATCTGTTCCCATTCGTTATTTATTAATTGTTGGTGTTGTTCTGGGTTTAATTTGTGAGCATTTGCATAGGAATTCTCTAGAAGTGCGTATTGATCTGATGCTCTTACCAAACCCATATCTATTTCATACCGCGAAATAGGAAGTTCCGGAGCTGTGATGGTCACGGAAGAATCTTTGTATTTTGGGTTTAAAAGGTTCGGGAACGGATTGAGTTGATCCGAGGCGTTCCGTTCAAAATTCTTCGTTTCGCCACCTACAACGACGGTACATCTGGATTTGGATTCGCTCACGTCCTGTATCGCTCGTTTAATAAGGGAACTTTGTAGTATCCCTAGATCATACGTAATGTTTTTAGTATGTAAGCCAAAATTCTGTGCTACTAGTTCACCAGGATTGTCGATATTCCATGTTCCTTTGGGAACTATAATTTGATCAATGGCTGAAAGTATCGTGTCGCTTCCAGTGTCCTCAGCAGCGCTTTGAATAGCTTCGCACATGATCTCAACTACATTAAGAGGCAGATCAATGGGTCTCTTTGTTAGGTGGGCTGATCCTGCTATTACTATCTTTGGTTGATTTTTGATTTTCATTATTTGGTTATGTAGTTGGTTGTGCAAACTGCGACAAGTCCTTCGTTATGTCTTTTCAAATATTTTAGTTCGGTTCTCTCTTGTAACTCATTTTGTGTAAGGCTCAGTATATGGAAGAGCTCAGATGGATAGATAAAACAGAATTGAACAGACCCTTTCTTATAATCGCTCTCAAAGGTCTTTTCGATGCTGCAGAAGCCGCCACTGCAGGCATTGATCTTCTCATAGCCAAGTACGATGCGGCTCTTGTCGCAGAAATCGACCCGGAATCGTTTTTTAATTTTCAAGAGGAACGGCCCATGGTTCGCTTGGGTGATAACGGACGTGAAATTGAGTGGCCTTCTAATAAAATTTGGGGAGCTAAATGCGATTCAGGAAACCATGATTTACTTTTGCTATCTGGAATAGAACCGCATCTACGTTGGAAAACATTTTCAGAGTCCTTGTCAGAGGTCGCACGACTCATGGATGTTGAAATGGTTATAACGATTGGGGCTATGGCAGGTATGGCTCCCCACACCCGTCCCTTAGGTGTCGTCGGAAGTGCTGCTAACCCTTCAATTGCAGATCGTCTTGGTCTGGGAAAACCCTCATACGAAGGTCCAACAGGCCTTGTTGGTGTGTTACATGACCACCTTGACAAGGAAGGAATTCCAATAATATCGTTGCGTGTTTCAGTTCCTCATTATGTTCCAGGGCCTCCAAACCCGGAAGCTACTAGGTCACTTCTTTCACGGTTAGAGCTAGTTACGGGAGTTGAAACCTATCATGCTGAACTCAATAAAGCTGCTGAAGACTGGAGAGAGCGTATCCATACTGCGGTGACGAATGATGACGAAATGTCAACGTATGTAGAGGAACTCGAAAAGCGTGTTGACGAAAGCGAAATTATGCCTTCAGGTGATGACCTCGCTGCAGAATTGGAGGCTTTCCTGCGAGACAAACGAGCCGAGTAACGACTCAAGGTTCAGCTAGAATTCGTTTCCCCATTTTTTTCAACGCTACTGCTGCAGCTCCTATTAATGGTCCTTGATCACCTAAAGCACCTGGTTTGATTCGTGTCCCTTTTGAGTGCTCAATTTTTGTTAATTCATCTATTGTTTGTTGAGCTGAATCAAAAAACACATCACCGAACCCGAACGCTACCGAACCCGAAACTACAGCGAGTTGCAAATCAAGAAGATTTGCAACTGAGGCGACAGCTCTTCCTACAAGAACTCCAGTTTCATGTCGTATCTCTAAAGAAACTTCATGTGGTTTCATTCCATAGCGTCTAGCGATCCCTGAACCGGAAGCGGACCCTTCTAATAATCCGATTACTCCTAACGCATCCTGTCCTGCATTTGGTTGGACAAATATGTGCCCAATATGTCCGGCGTTTCCTTCATTACCGTCAAGCAAATCACCATTTAGGACTATTCCTCCTCCTATGCCAGTGGATACGACCATGGCTATGAAATTCGTTTGGTTTTTCGCAGCGCCCAACCATCCTTCAGCCAATGCGAGGGCTTTAGCGTCGTTATCAATGAATGTTTGGATTCCAAGGTCGAACTCTAATTTTTGACGTAACGGGAAATCTCTCCATTGAGGAATATTAAGAGGCGAAACACGATTATACGTATCCCTGCCGGGCCCACCGCAACCAATCCCAGCCGCTACCGGCTGTGTCACCGCCTCAGCAACTGTCTTCTGCGCAAGGTCTAATACTCTTTCATAAAGAGACCCTTCGGGTCCCTCCTGTGTGAGTAAACGGTTACTAGTTATTATTTTACCATCAGCAGCAACTAGCCCTACATCAACTTTTGTACCGCCTATATCGATGGCGAGTACTGTGTCCATAAGCTTTAAGCTCTCGCGCGATAGACGCCGGAATCTCCCATAGCTTCTTTATTGAGTAACTTACTGAGGTGGAGGCCTTCTAGAATAAATTCAATTCCGCTCGCAACAATAGACGCCGATTGAAGGTCTTCGTTTGTTAAACCAATACTTTCGAGGACAGGTATAAATGCTGGGATATCCTTAAGCCATTGCAGATATGTATCAGAGGCTATATCGTCGCCAGCATTGATAACAGCCCCATCGGTAAAAGCTTTAAGAACATCAGCACAAAGTGCTTGATCTGCTGTTGTTTTAAAAGCATCAAGTACGGATTGTTTTATAAGGTATTGAATAATTTCAATTTCTCGACCGTCATCAAGTGACTCAACTTCAATTTTGCCGGCGGTTGAAGCAATGAGAGCACTCAGGTCACTTATTCGGGGAATAACTTCAGTTTCACCACTCAGTAATGTTCGGCGGACTGCTCCAGCAATAAGTGCTTCATAGTTTGCAACCGTAACACGAACAGATACACCTGACCGTTGGTTTATGTGCGAGCTTTCACGGGCTGCGTGAGTTACTGTAGCCACAACCAGTGACATGAAGTCTGGAACGGTGACCGACAAACCTGCTTGTGAGAAGACTTCAGCTTCTTGAATAGCAATATCTTTTTCTAGTTCTATTTCAAATGGGTAATGCGTTCGTAGTTGGCTACCGAAACGATCTTTGAGGGGAGTTATTATTCTTCCGCGATTTGTGTAATCTTCAGGGTTTGCTGAAGCTACGAGAAGAATATCTAACGGCAAACGAATTTTATAACCACGAACTTGAACATCTCTTTCTTCCAATACGTTGAGGAGACCCACTTGTATTCGCTCGGATAAATCAGGTAATTCGTTGATAGCGAAAATGCCTCTATTGGTTCTTGGAACTAATCCATAGTGCAAAGTTAACTCGTCCGATAGATAGCGCCCTTCAGCTACTTTTATAGGGTCAACTTCTCCTATGAGGTCAGCAATTGCCGTATCTGGTGTTGCTAACTTTTCACCAAATCGGTCACTTCTATGTACCCATTCGATTGGCGTTGCATCTTTTTTTTCATTAATTAAATCACGAGCATATTTCGAAACCGGATTGTACGGGTCGTCATTAATCTCCGAGCCAGCAATGATCGGCATCCACTCATCCAAAAGCTCAGTTAGACCCCGAATCATTCGTGTTTTTGCTTGACCACGTTCTCCCAAAAAAATGAAATCATGACCGGCTAGTAACGCATTCTCGAGCTGCGGTATGACCGTATTCTCGTATCCGAGTACGCCAGGGAAAAGTTCTTCTCCCTCTCGAATTCGTTTGATTGCGTTTTCCCTTATTTCTTCTTTGACTGTTCTAGAAATCCACCCTGATTTACGCAGTCTTCCCAAGGTTTGAGCTTGCTTCATGCTTGAACCGTAGCGGACATTTAAGGCGAGGACCGCATTGAAGTCATCGCATTTCTATATTTTTGAAAGTTCTATTAACTCATTGTCAATGTTCTCTCGAGCGCTTAGTTCAAACATGCTATGAAATGCTTCTGTCTGATAAATATTTTCTTTCTTCATAATCTTCTCAAGAAAGCTTACGCGCCCGGATATAAAGTCAGTATCGGTTAGGTGCCAGTATTCTTTTCGTACATCTTCTGCATACTTTTGATAAACATCGAGAGTGGATCCAAGAACTGCTAAATCCAAATCATGAAAAAATTGTTCAGTTTCGTCAGTTGGTCGCCACTGATCGTAATCAGCTGTTAATTCAATTATGTTCTTAACTTCATTGGCATAAAGAACGCCATGCTCGTCTAACCAATCGTGAGCTAGCAATGCACTCTTTTTCTCACTATCTTTTGACTGCGGGTCATAAATAATGTCATGAAACCATGTTGCATACTCAAGCATGTCTTTACTTTGCCCTGACAGCGGCAATCCATCTAATAAATTTAGGCAGGCATATACATGATCAATCGTGTGATAATGACGTTGGCTTTCCTCATAGGCGTTAACTAACTGATTGCCCATGGCGACGGCATCATTTATAGCAATCTGGTTTCTGTAGCAAAGGTCAAACCAGCGGTGTGTTGGGTCAAAATTTTGTTCGGCCATAAGGAAAGATTAGTTCCATCATTTCTACCGTGGGGAAAGTACAATAGATTTTTGAAATGTAAAAAAGGTCACACGGTTAGTCCATAAATCCTCACTGCCGGTACGGTCAGTATAGGGATATTACAAATAGCACATGCCAGGAGGCGCAGACGTAATGGCGCAGACAACGATACGAAAAGGTCCTGAACCTATTCGTAAAAAGCCAAAGGAACTTCCATTCCCTTTGAATATCTATCAAAGTGCAATTGGCAGGAAATGGGTGATGGCTGTCAGCGGTGTTGTTCTGCTCGGGTTTGTTCTCACACACATGATCGGGAACCTTCATTTGTACGAAGGGCCTCTTGAAATCCACGAATATGCTGAGACACTGAGGAATCTAGGAACGGACATCGTGCCAAGAACGTGGCTTCTATGGGGTGTACGTTTATTACTTATCGCTGCTTTCATCGTTCACGTACACTCTGCTTACACACTTAAAGAAATGGGCCGGAAAGCAAATACTCGAGCTAATTTCACAGATGGAAATAAAAAATATGCTGCTTCACAAGACTTCATTGCAGCAAATTACGCTAGCCGAACAATGCGATGGACGGGACCAATTGTTCTCCTCTACCTGTTCTTCCATTTAGCTGACCTAACATGGGGCTGGTTTAGTAAAGACTGGGTTCTAGGTGACCCTTACAATAACGTTGTTCTTTCAATGGGCAATATTGGCGTTGCACTGATCTACGTAGTCGCAAACATCGCTCTCGCTATTCACATTTATCATGGGACTTGGAGCCTTTTCCAAAGCCTTGGCATTAATAGCCCAAAAATTAATAAAGGTCGACGTTCAATTGCTAAAGGCTTAGCAGGAGTGATCCTCATTGGAAACTTGAGTTTTCCTATAGCGGTAACAGTTGGCCTAATTGATCAAGATAACTGCGAGGCACCTTGTGGTATCACAGCATACGAAGCTGAGAAGGAGGCAAAAGAATGATTGGCGAAATAAACTCCAAAATTCCTGAGGGGTCGATAGAAGACAAATGGTCCAACCACAAGTTCGATATGAAACTCGTGAATCCTGCCAACAAGCGCAAGTTTGAGGTTATCGTTGTCGGAACCGGTTTAGCTGGTGCTTCAGCAGCGGCAACTCTTGGAGAGCTTGGATATAAAGTGAAAGCTTTCACTTACCATGACAGCCCCAGAAGAGCACATAGTATCGCAGCCCAAGGCGGTATTAACGGAGCTAAGAACTACCAAAACGATGGGGACTCTGTCTACAGATTGTTCTATGACACAGTGAAGGGTGGCGACTACCGTAGTCGCGAAGCGAACGTTCATAGACTTGCAGAAGTCTCTCTTAACATCATTGACCAATGTGTCGGTCAAGGAGTTCCGTTCGCTCGAGAATATGGAGGCCTGCTAGATAACAGATCCTTTGGTGGAGCTCAGGTAAGTCGGACATTCTATGCTCGCGGTCAAACAGGACAACAACTTTTGCTAGGTGCTTACTCAGCTCTCATGAGGCAAGTCGGAGCTGGTTCCGTTGAAATGCATACAAGAACCGAAATGCTCGATTTAATAGTTCATGATGGGGCTGCACGAGGAATTGTTGTTAGGGACCTAATCACTGGAGATGTCAAAAGCCATACCGCTCATGCTGTCGTTCTCGCTACGGGTGGTTATGGAAATGTTTACTACCTTTCAACCAATGCTATGGCCTGTAACGTTACCGCAGGGTGGAGAGCTCATCGTCGAGGAGCATTGTTCGCAAACCCTTGCTACACGCAGATTCACCCCACATGCATACCAGCAAGTGATGAATTCCAATCAAAGTTGACTCTAATGTCCGAGTCATTGAGAAATGACGGGCGCATATGGGTTCCCCGTAGCCATGATGAAGCCCGAACCGTTTCCGATATCCCTGAAGATCAACGGTATTACTACCTTGAAGAGAAATATCCTGCATTTGGGAACTTGGTTCCTCGAGATGTTGCATCCCGAAATGCGAAAACAGTCGTAGATCAAGGATTAGGAGTGGGGCCACTCAAAAACGGTGTGTTCTTAGACTTCGCTGATGCCATAAAGCGAGACGGCGAAGATACTATTCGCTCACGATACGGAAACCTATTTCAAATGTATGAGCGAATAACCGGTGAAGACCCATACAAAACGCCTATGAGAATATATCCCGCTACACACTACACAATGGGTGGATTATGGGTTGATTACGAGTTGATGAGCAATGTACCCGGACTTTTCGTAGTGGGAGAAGCAAATTTCTCTGATCATGGCGCAAACCGTTTAGGTGCATCTGCTTTAATGCAAGGTCTAGCAGATGGGTATTTCGTTCTTCCGTACACGATAGGGAACTATCTAGCTCCGCTCTTGGGAGAAAACCCCCTCGACGAAAATGATCCTGCATGCTCTAGCGTTGTAAACGAGGTCGCTGAGCGCACACAGAAGTGGCTTGCCGTTAATGGAACTCGTTCTGTTGACTGGTTCCATAGAGAATTAGGTAAATTAGTTTGGAATTTTATTGGAATGGAAAGAGATAAGAATGGCTTAGAAAAAGCTCTTTCAGAAATTCCATCTCTCCGAGAAGAATTTGAGAAAGATGTTCGCGTACTTGGCACGGCAGATAATCTCAATACTTCGCTTGAAAAAGTAGGTAGGGTTGCTGACTTCTTTGAACTAGCAGAGCTAAAAGCTCGAGATGCTCTTGAAAGAAACGAATCCTGCGGTGGGCATTTCCGAACTGAAAGTCAAACACCTGAAGGCGAAGCATTAAGAGACGATGAAGACTACGCTCATGTGGCTGCATGGGAATGGGGTGGCACCTCAAACTCGGCAGTGAGACATAAAGAAGAATTGACGTTTGATAATGTCCCGCTCACGCAACGATCATACAAGTAGGAGTTCTCCATGGAAAACACAATGACATTGACACTGAAAGTATGGCGGCAAAGCGGGCCTGAAGAAACAGGGCGTTTTGAGACATACGAAGTGAATCACATTAGCCCGGATATGTCTTTCCTTGAAATGTTTGATGTCCTAAATGAAAATTTAATAAGTAGTGGTGAAGAACCAGTCGAAATAGCAAGTGATTGTCGTGAAGGAATTTGTGGCACCTGCGGGTGCATGATTAATGGGAAAGCACACGGTCCAGAAAAAGCAACAGCTACATGCCAACTCCATATGAGGAAATTCAGTGACGGTGACACTATAATCGTCGAACCATGGCAAGCAGCCTCTTTCCCAGTGATCAAAGATCTCGTTGTTGACCGTTCGCCACTAGATCGGATAATCGAAGTTGGAGGATACATAACAGTACCAACAGGGTCAGCACCTGATGCTAATTTAATTCCAGTGCCAAAGGACGCTGCCGACACCGCTTTTGATGCCGCAGCATGTATTGGCTGTGGTGCATGCGTTGCTGCTTGCCCAAATTCTGCAGCTCAACTCTTTACCTCTGCGAAAATTCAACACCTTAATCTTCTCCCGCAAGGACAACCAGAAAGGTGGTCCAGAACAGAGGACATGGTTGAAACAATGGAAGAATATTTTGGCTCTTGCACGAACCACGGAGAATGCCATGAAGCATGTCCAAAAGAAATTCCTTTGGACTTCATCGCTTATACCAATAGGGATTATGTAAAATCCAAGAGGAAGAACCGTAAACTCCTCGGCCAAACTTCCTAATTCTTAGTTAGCTAAAAACCTGGTCCCTAGATCAAATTTGGTTCAGGAGACTTAGAGTTCTCTCCCACGCGACTTCTGCAGCAGAAGAATCAAAGGTCCCTAACGCGTCTTCTTCGTTTGCAAAGGCGTGTCCGGTGCCATCATAAATGTGGAAAGTGACGTCTTTGCCTTTCTCTTTTAATTGCTTTTCAAGTGACTGAATTGCCTCGGGGGGAAAGAAATCATCATGTGCAGCGAAATGACCCTCAACTTTTGCTGTTAAATCATCCCAAGCTACTGAAGAATCCTCGAGAGGTGCCCCATAATAAGGGACCGCGACTCCCACTCGTTCACCTTCTTGAGCTGAAATAAGCAGTGTCAGCATCCCTCCCATACAAAAACCGACTACGCCTACCTGTTCACTTGAGCACGCATCATGTGATAACAAATAATCTATAGCGGCAGACATATCACGAGCTGCCCTGTCGGGAGGCAGTGTCGTCATGAGTTCTCCGGCTTTATCCATTTCTGTATGTTGTGCAAATTCACCGTGATATAAGTCTGGAGCAAGGGCAGTGAATCCTTGAGCTGCAAGTCGATCGCAGATGCCTTTGATTTGTGGAACCAGCCCCCACCACTCCTGCAAGACCAGAACCCCAGTGCCTTTACCTGACTTAGCTTCAGCAATATAACCAGCCGCTTGCGTTCCATTAACAGGAAAATTAACCATTTGTCCGCTCATACATCTCCAATTCATATCAAGTTTGCTATCTCTACAATTAGTAAAGAGATCCTGTTACCGCAAATAGGTTACGCTTATTTGGACTTTTTTTTGCAGACAAGCCAAGCTTCGTGCCGTTCCGACGCTCTCCAGTCTTCGTCAACATGAAGTACCTCCATATTGGAAAAGCTTTTACTAATTTCAAATATTTCTGAAGGCTCCAGTAAAAATCGTGCACTGGGATGTTCGTGTCGTTCTAAATTTTGCATAGTTGGTTGCGCGAAAAGGAGTAAGCCGTTATCGGTTAGATACTGGTTCGCTGTCTTCAAGATCTCTCTGTTTAAAAAAAGGGTTAAGAGAGCAATATCCCATTTTCTTTCTGATGGTAAAAGGTTTTTTTCAATATCCCATTGGATACATTCGAGTTCTACGTTCTGAGATTCAGCGCTTTTTGATGCTTGGTGAAGGGCAACTGAGCTGATGTCTATGACTGATGTTGCGTAACCCCTTTTAGCAAACCACAAAGCATTTCTTCCGTTCCCTCCTGCTATGTCTATACAGGTTCCATGACTAGGAAGGTATTGTTCAAATACCGCAAGGAATTCGGAAGGCGCGTTAAGGATAGGGTTGTCGCTATAACGCTTATCCCATAAACCTTCGGGATCTTTCATCGACTTGTTACTCTGATTGGAACAGCTTCATAACCTCGCAAGGTAAGCCTTCCCCGTTGTTTCAGCTCTCCGGCCTGTTCAATATTTGCAAATCGCCTAATCAAACCAGAGAACATTTCTTGCCCTTCAGCGCGTGCAAGGTTAGCTCCCAAACAGTAGTGAATACCTGAAGCGAAACTGAGCGGTTGGCCTTCATTTCGCTGGACTTGGAAATCATCTGGATTCGTGAATCTTTCCGGGTCACGGTTGGCTGCTCCGATGAGAGTAACGATCTGACTTCCTTTAGGTAATTTTAGGCTCGGGATTTCAGTATCTTCTAACGCCGTTCTCCCGTCTAGTTGCACGGGGCTGTCCCAGCGCAGCATTTCTTCAACTGCGGATTCAACATATTCTTCATTGTTCCATAACAGATCCATTTGATCTGGATATGAGAAAAGAGCACCTAGCCCATTCCCGATAAGGTTTTGGGTTGTTTCCATTCCCGCAGCAAACAAAAGAATCACTGTACTTACAACTTCTGCTTCAGATATACGGTCACCGCTTTCTTCTACCGCGATAAGGGCTGACATGAGGTCGTCTCTGGGAACTGATTTCCGTTCCTCAAGAAGTGCAGTGAAATATTCTCCCATTTCTGTAAAAGCCGCTGTTGAAGCTTTAAGTTCCTCCAACGTGGGAGCTGCTTCAAGAGAAGCGACACCTGCTGTTACTAAGGGCCTGAAGTATTCCCAATCTGAGCGTGGCACACCGACTAGCTCTCCTATGACATTAACTGGAAGAAACCCCAGTATCTCCATAGCATCTCCCTCTCCAACGTCAGCAAGGTTATCAAGGCAGTCCTCAGTAAGGTCTTGGATGCTTGTTCGCATTGATTCGACTCGTTTTGGCGTGAAGGCTCTACTAACCAACCCTCTTAGACGTGTATGGTCCGGTGGGTTTAGGAAAAGCATAGAGGGGGAAGAGTCCCCTTTATTTGCACTTATTTGCGCTCTATATGCGCGGACTTCTTCAGATTCTTCTCTTGGTAATGCAGTGCCACCTGGTCCATCACGGTCATCTTTTCCGAGTCGATTATCTCGGAACACCATCCTGCAATCCTCATATCGCGAGAGAAAAATTGCTCCCGAAGAACTTCTAAAGATCGGTGACTCGTCTCGGAGTCGTTTATACCAAATAGCGGGGTTAGCTATTCCTTCATCAGTTAGGAAGAGGTTTAAAAGGTATTCGTCGCCTTTACTCATTTCGTTATTTGAATTGCTCTGTGTCATAGGAACTCTTTTATCACAATAGCTAGAAAATCAGGTTTTTATTATATTAAGACTTTATTTGAGAAAGAAAGAGAAAGGCATTGCTATATCTCTTCAAACCAAAATTCGGTTCTATCATTTTGAAGAGTACTTATGAAAATCAAGAAACATCAATTAATGGGGATAGCTCAAAATACCTTACGTGGCTGCTTTATGGGTGTAGCTGATGCTGTTCCTGGTGTCTCGGGAGGAACGATAGCTCTCTTGTTAGGAATTTATGAGACCCTTCTTCAGAATATTCAACAGTGCACGACTTTGGTTATCTCATTAGTGCGACGTGATATATCGACTGCGAAGAAATCGTGGTCATCTATTGAGTGGCGCTTTCTTCTATCACTTCTATCGGGGATAGTTGTTTCCTTTATTTTGTTGGCACAAATTATTGAGCACCTTCTTGAGAAGCATCCTACTTCTGTAGCTGGGTTATTTTTCGGTCTTGTTTTAGCATCAATTATCGTTGCGTACTTCATGGTGGGTGGTTGGACTGTTCCGTATCTTATTTTAAGTATTGTCACTGGAGTCGTAGTTTTTGGGCTTCTTGGATTTCGCGCTGGACCGATTCAGGAACCAGGTTTGTTTGTATTTTTTGTTTCTGGTGCTATCGCAATTAGCGCGATGATTCTTCCTGGCATATCAGGTTCGTTTTTTCTACTGATGATTGGCATGTATGGTTCGTTAATAGAGGCTGTCAATGAACGTTTCATGGATAAACTTCTGATCTTTGGTCTCGGTGCAGCGTTATCTCTCAGTTTGTCCGCCCGGTTTCTGAACTGGGTATTAAGTACGTACCGAGATGGTGTTCTAGCTTTCCTTATTGGTCTAATGGTTGGTAGTCTCCGAGTGATTTGGCCATGGCCTCATGGAGTGGGCGTCGTTAGTGATGAGGAAAATGAAATTATTGAAGGTTCAGTCCTTGCCTGGCCAGAGTCTTTTGATACATTCATTTGGCCATTTGTATATGGATTCATTGGTTTCGGTATTGTAATTCTTATCTGGAATGTAAGTCGGAGTGATCAATGATTCACCTAGTAATTAATCAATTAGCGAGAAGAGGAAGGGGGGCAAAAGCTGCAAGCCAAATCTTTCACTATTTAGAGAAGTTAGATGTTAGCTATTCGTTAGTTCCAGGAGAAACTCTTATTGAAGTGAAAAATAACTTGCAATCTCTTGTAGATCAAAAGGCCGAAAGAATTATTGTGGCCGGAGGTGATGGCATTATTCACCACACCATCCAATCAGTTGCAGGAACAGAGACGGTTTTGGGAGTTATCCCTATAGGAACAGGAAATGACTTTTGTAGAGCTTTGAAAATGCCTACAGATATTAAAACAGCAGTTGCTTTATCGTTGGAAGAATCCAAATCTATTGATTTGCTAAAGGTAAATGACCAATGGGTTGCATCTGTAATGACTTTTGGTTTTTCGAGCGACGTTAATTCTCGTGCTGAGAAGATGCGGTGGCCTACTGGGCCTAGTCGATACACAGTGGCAACATTGGCATCTCTTCGTGCGCTGAGCAGCCAACGTGTTTCATTTGTAATTGACGATGTGCGACATGAAAGGGATGTGTCTCTTTGGAATATTGCTAATACCAGTGATTTTGGAGGTGGAATGAAAATTTCACCTTCTGCAAACCCATTTGATGGGGTTGCTAACTTAACACTGGTTTCAAAAGTGAGCAGGTTTGAATTACTACGTTTCTTTAAGAGGGTATTCAGTGGCACGCATATGAGTCACCCAAAGGTCGATGGGTTACAAGGAAAACGAGTTTTGGTTACTACTAAGGGTTTAGGTTTATGGGCGGATGGTGAATTTATTGGAGAATCCCCCGCAATCATAGATTTGGTACCAGGCGCCCTACAACTGGCTGGATGTTCAGATACTCTTAAATATGGAATTTGATGAAGTTCAATGGGCTTCTGAGCTGAGAAAAAACCTTTCAGCATATGCTTCTCCAAATATTGAGGAAGAGTTAATCGTCCAGTATGAAGTGATGGATTCTAATGGAAATGTTGAAAGCTTTCACTGTA
>Ga0315315_10000583_pt1 | contig 31223 bp, 4 predicted proteins | sample M140m3416metaG_FD_203699 | JGI IMG/M metagenome (GOLD analysis project Ga0315315, IMG submission 203699) | Ammonia-oxidizing marine archaeal communities from Monterey Bay, California, United States - M1 40m 3416 | ecosystem: Environmental > Aquatic > Marine > Intertidal zone | place: USA... | reverse complement strand
CAGAAAATATAAATATAAATAGTGAAGTAATAGAAGATATAATATGTGGATACTATAATTCAATTATTAAAACAAATAGCAATAAATATTATATATGTGGTATACATAATAATAGTAATACATTTATAGAATATACTTCTTTACCATCATCAATAAAAAAAATAATAGCAAGAAATTATATATTAATATTTGATGGAAATACTATTGTAGGTAAAAAAGAAGATGGATCTAATATCGAAATATCAGATATAGAAGATGTATATGTAAATAATAGTAATGTTTTTTTCAAAAAAACCAACGGAGATATTATAAATGAAAATGATGATATATTATATTCACATAATGATTCACTAACAATAAATAAAGGAATTATAGACGGTTCAGATAATTTATTATTATCTTATAAAAACAATGATGTTGAAATAGATCCGGATATTGAATATCAAAAAGAATGGATATATACAAATGATGCTACATATTATATGGGTAATGTAGCAATTGGTAAAACAACTGCTACAGATAAATTAGATATATCGGGAACATTATCAACAAATTATGGAAAACAATTTAAAATAACGCATCCTTTAGATAGTAATTTATGGTTATATCATAGTTCAATAGAATGTCCTAGAAATGATAATATATATAGAGGCGAAGCGATAATAAAAAATGGTTATGTAGAAGTTAATATAGATAAAGAATGTAATACAACAGGTGGTATGATAGAAGGAACATTTAAAAAATTAAATAAAAACACCCAATTGTTTTTACAAAATAATGATACATTTGATAATGTGAAAGGTAATATAAATAATAATATAATAAAAATATATTGTGAAAATAAAAATAACGACATAAAAGTAAATTGGATTGTAATAGGAGAAAGAGATGATGAAGAAATTAAAAAAATAGAAATAACAGATATAAATGGTTGTTTAATATGCGAACATTTACTTTCTTGATAAAGTAAATTTCGGTATTTCTAATTTTTTAGATAATTTATAAGAGTAGTTAATATCATCCCAATCGCTACAAATCTTATTAATAACTTCTTCAGTTTGATAAACATTATATTTATTAAATAAGTCTATTTTTTCACTATCATTTTCAACAGCTTTATCAACATCTTTATCAAGATTGTTACAAATATTAATAAGTAAATCTTTAGAAATTTCAATAATAGTAGATTGAAATTGAACAAAATGTGTTAAATATTCAATTTCTTTAAAATGTTTAAGCAAATTAATTTTATATCTTTCTTCATTAATTTGATTTGTTAAAAATCTAATACGTTCCTTATCTTTCCATTGATCATAACTATTAATAGTATTATTAGCATTAATTAATACAGTATCTCTAATATGATTAATAATTCTGTAATATTCGTAAAGAATGTCAATATTAACAGAATCAATTTTAGTAGTAATATTTGGTTTAGATAAAATTTCTACACATTCTTTTTCTTTTTTATCGGCATAATTATTTGCTTTTTCAATAGATTTATCATTTAGTTTAAACTTAGGAGTTCTATTTAAATTATATGTAATATATTCGGTTACATAAGTATCATGATTAAACTGTCTTGCATTTTCAACTTCTTTAATAGTACTTTTGTATCTTCTATTAAACACAGATAATAGATTAAATGAATGGTTATAATCATTATTACAATGATTATCATTTTCGTATCGTGGAATAGCAATACCATTTTCCCTTAAATATCTAAAATATTCAGGATTATGAATAATACCAGTTTTTTTAATTTGTAATGTTTTCCAATCAAATGTAGTATGACAACTAACGCACCACATTTGGTCGCAACCATCCGTTTTAATAATAGAAATATTACAATTAGGACATGGTTTACTATTATTTTTAATGATATTAGCGGTATTAATATCATCTTGCTTACATTCATGATTTTCTTCAGTGATTGTAAAACAATTTTTACAGGTGGTTAAGTCGCATAGTTGGCAATTCCAATGATTATTAACGAAACCGTTACATTGATTATTAGCACAAGGATATTTATATACAACTCTTTCTTTTTTTTTATTATTTTTAATATTACTGAGATATAAATTATATGCGTGTAGTTTACCTGCTTTTAGACAATATTCCATAGAATATCTATCATAAACTTCATTATCAATGTCTTGATTAATTTCTAATTGTAAATTTTTAATTATTTCATTATATTTTTTAATATCATTTTGTTTTTCAATAATTGGTAATGATTTTGGAATATGATTACGTTCTTCTTTAAATAATAGTTCTTTAATATGGTTTTTGTAATCTGTAGAGTCAATAAATGTGGAACCGAATAGTTCAATTAAATTGATTCTATTAAATTTTGTGCTACAGAACATACAATTTTTCTGTGTATTTTGAAGATTCATAGTATAAGTCTTAATACAATTATTACAAGCTTGTTCAAGACAATATGAACAATTTTTAATAGACTTTGAATGATAATCTTCGGCACAAATCTGGCAGGTAATCATTGACGATGTAGAAGACATAGTATAATAAAATTATAAAAATATTAAAATCAATTTTTTTTATTTTTATGATAAATTAAATATTTCTATCAATAATTACTATACCACTGAATCCTTTTTGACCTGCTGTTATTGTTGTATTATTTCTATGAGCTCTTGCTCCTCCACCACCATTGCCTGTACCTGTTTGTAAAGAATTATGGAATGATTGATTGTATTGATAACCTCCGTGACCTCCTAAAGCATAACTTGTATAAGAATAATAGTAATAATCAGTATTTGTAATATAATTCTTATATTCGTCAGTAGGTTTTATAATATAAGATAAATAAGGATTTCCTCCAATTCTTCCTTCTGGTATAAATCTGTAAATATATCCATTGTTATCATATCTACGTGTTGTATCAGTATCAGTAGGTAATTTAAAGTGTAATTCCATAATATTATTTCCAGTATTTTTTCCAAATTGTAATCTAAATGGATAATAATGATGAATTACTAAATCAATGCTATTATTTTGTTCTAATATATTATCAACTAAAGCAGTACCATTATTTATTAAAGTATTATCTATAGTATAACCAGTTTTAGCATTTTCTCCAATCCATAAATAGGCTGGATCGTCTGATTTAAGATAAAAAGTAAAAGGCCCTGTTCTATTTGCTTTAAAATAGCCAAACAATTCAACGGAATAACTTGTAATTGTATCGACCGTTACTGTATTGCTTGTTAAATTATTAATATTTTGTGTGTATCTTGTATAACCTGTGCTAGTATGTGTATTTGTTTGAAACCAATTTACATCATTATTAAAATAAGTATCATAGTAAAAGTAATCTAAATAGCTACTAAAAGTTAATTCACCACCACCTCCACCGCCTCCCTGAGTACCACTCCAACCTCTACCATCATTTCCAATTCCATCTATATTATATTTTACAGAAGGAGCTCCTGTATAATTTATACTAGTATCAGTATAATAAGAGCCTCTTCCAGCACCACCACCACTACCACCACTTGTAGCAGGCCAATCATATGTAGAAACTCTTCTACCAAAACCACCTCTACCACCTCCTTTACAATGATAAATAACATTTCCATCACTTTCAAATATACCACTATCTTTGCCTTCTTTTGATGGTTCTTGATCTGTATTTGAAGAATCGCCACCATCACCAACTTTAATAATATAAACAACGGATGCTAAAAATGTAACTTGTTTTTCTAATACTTCTCCAGCACCACCTCCACCACCAGGATTGTAACCTTGACAAGCACCTCCACCTCCGCCTCCAGCTACAATTAAAACATTACAAACTGTATCTTCATTAAAAGTAAGAGTATATTCAGTTTGACCAAAACCATTATCATTATTACTATTATAAACATATTGTTCAATGTTAAGAAAAATAGCATAAGGTTTTTTAATAACACTACCTCCTTCGTACCATTTAATTATATCACCTTCTTTTAAATTGTTATAAATATGTGTTCTCCATCCATAAACATCATTACTATAAACAGCTGAACCACCTGTATAACCATTTGTTAAAGTATAGTCTATAGTAGCATTTCTAACAATTTGTATATTAGTAGCATAAGTAAAATTGTCACCACTTGCTACTACACAATTATAATTTTTAGGAACTGGTATCCAAATAATAGTAGAATTCCAATTACCAGCAATATAACCACCATAACTACCACTATAATTTGAACGACTTGTGCCTCCAAGTGCTCTTGTAAATTCAATTGCTATCGCTCTTGCTTCATAAGAAACAAGATTAATAAGATAATCCTTATGTTTTAATTCTTTTTGAATACTAATAGATGTTCTTTCAGTATTAATATCATTAAAATCAATAATAACTATAGCACAACCCGGGCCTCCATTACTTGCTAAAACATGTGTAGAATCATAATATGTATTTCTTCTTGCTCCAATACCTCCACTACCATAATAAATAGAAGAATCATTACCTAATACAAAATTATAAGACATCCAATATATAAAATTATGATTTATAATATCATATAAATTACATCCTTGTTGTAAAATAACATTTTTAAGTATATTCGAAATTTTACCACCCAATCTATGCATTTTATCTTCTTCATAAATACTATTGCCCCCATAATCGCCCCCGTCACCACCGGAATAAGCTCCTCCCAAAGCTAAATTATTACTTCCATAATCATAACCTTGATAACCACCATTACCAATAACTAAATTATCATCATCCCAAGAAATAGTAGTATCGCCACCTGATGAATTTTCTAAAATATTGGTACCGCCAATACCTTTAGAACCAGCTTCAATAGATATTATTTTATTTTTAATATGTTTATTTGAAACATAAGCTAAACCTCCTCCTCCTCCACTGCCGGAAAATCTATAAGTATCATCCTCTTTGGATTTACCTCCACCACCACCGCCACCAAGAGAAACCATATGAACAAAATAATCATCTGTACAATTAGCAAATTCAATATTACATTTAATATTATTACTATTTCTATTATCGTAAGAATCAGTATTTTTATTAGTATTATTATTAGAAACTAATGCTATCCAATAATATTTAGAATTATATTGATTAGTACTATATTGTGTATATAAATCTAATATTTCATTATCAGTTAAAGATCTTTGATACCATCTAAAATCATCCATAAGACCAAATAAATCTCTTGTTGCTCTTGCAAAATAACCAAAATCCATTGAATAACCAGAAAAATCACTTGTAATAGTTGTATCAGTCCCTGTAGCAACATTGATACCATTGCGATAAATCTTAATAATACCATCAATTTCTTGTTTAACAGCTAAATGAACCCAAGTTCCAACATCAGAACTATAACTTTGACTAGTTACAACTTGATTATTATAATTAGAAGCTTTATATAAATAAAAACTATATTTACCATCAGTATATTGTTCTAATCCTCCCCAATGCGAGCTTGTATTTGGTGTTTGATATAATATTCTTCTATCATCGGCAGAAGTATTAGAATGATCAATTTTAACCCATAAAGCAAAGCACCAATTACCACCATCAAAATTAAAACTATAAGTTTTTAACCAATTATTTCCATTTAAAAAGTTAGCAGATTGACCAATAACAAAATCAGTTAAACTAAAAGTAGGAATACCTCCACCTACAATTAAATCATTACCATTGCCACTGCTATCTGTAAAATCTTTATCAAATTTATACCAAGCAAATAAATCATTAACAGCAGTTTGTACAACAGGATAACCAATGTCATATTTAAATAGATCAAATCTAAAACTAACAGGACCTGTAAATAAACCTGAAACATTATTATAAGAGTATTTATAACCGTCATAGACATAAAACCACATATCAGTTAAATCATTTACATAGTTTGAAGATGTAACTATTGTTTTAAAACTATCTAAATTTGTAACTACATTAGAAAAACTAATATGACTAAATTTATTAGCTAAATATTCTTCAATTGATTTCATTTCATATTCAGATAATTCCTTATTATAAAATATCATTTCCGCTATTTCCCAATTACTTGCTTCACTATTATCTCCGCTACCACCAGTTTTAAATCCATAGTTAATAGTTAAATTAGCATTATAATCATTATTTCTTAATGGATAAAAGTTATCTAAATACTCATAATAATTAGTACATTCTTGGCCATTAAATCTTGCTTTATTTTGAGTTTCAATACCAATCATCCAATAATCAGGTTCAGAATGTTGTTTATGTTGAGTAGTATAATAATTATTTTTATAATTATAACTTACACCAGTTTTATTATTATTGAAACCCCACCATGTATTCTCTCCTATACCTGAAGAAGAGTCAAATATTCTTTTATTATAAGTTGTATTAGTTTTATCACCTACATAACGAGCTACATAACAAAATGTAAAATTGCTATCTAATGTAAAAGGCAATTTAAAACCAGAATTAAAATCACCATAAACAGTATTAAATAAACCGGAACCAGTAGTACCTTTAGTACCTTTAGTAAATGTTCGTTGAATAGGAGTACCTCTATAATTTGTAATATTATTAGTATTTTGACTAGAGTCATTCCATTGAGTAATAGTAGTGCCGCTAAAAACAAATGATGTAGATTCACATTTATAATGTGCTAACAAATAATCAGTAAAAGGCAAAGGAATACTAGATTGCAAATTAAAGAATTGATTTAAACTTACAGAAGGTTTATTGTCCCCATATTTAATAATTTTAATATCGTGATATGATATATCTTGCCACGAATAATAAGAATATGTAGAATCATTACCCGGAAATGGTAAATTATTATATTGTGATTTAAAATATTTATCCCATAATTCTAATTCTTTAGAGTTATTATAATTACCATATTTATCAATCCATGATTTTATACCAGTTGTATGTAACATTACAGCAGATGTTTCATTAAGAGTAAAATAGTAATCATCTATATCAGGAATAGTAATTTCTTCTATATATTCGCCTAGTAAATTACCTTGAGCACCAATAGCTCTAACTAAAGGAATAGATTCATAGTTCATAATCCATCCACCGGAACCATTAGATTCGCATTTATATAAAGTAGATTGATCAGAACCATTAGAAGGTTGAAAACCTTTATAATATGAAACTCTATAAGTACCAGGATATAGTAAAAGCCCTTTAGCTTTTTGTAATGTACCACCATGTGTTTTACCATTATAAAAATCTATATCAACAAAATTAGTATATAAACTATTAGTATTTAAATTTTCAGAGATATAGTTACTTTCACTTTCTCTTTTTTGTTTATAGTAATATTCTACATATGATTTATATCTAACAATTACAACACCACTGCCACCATTTCCAGATTTACCATAACTTCTATCAGCTCCACCACCACCTCCTGTATTTTTCATACCATTTTGTGATAAATCTGTAATTGTATTACCTGCCGTTCCACCTCCTCCTTTACCTCCTAAACCATAATATTGAGTACCTCCGCCACCTCCTCCGCCACCAAACCAACCATTATCACCAATATTATATCCAAATAAAAATGACATATCAATACCATCACCACCGTCTGCTCCATAATCTGTTGAATAAGCATTATTTCCGGGAAATGTAGCACCACCACCTCCACCACCAGCATAAGTAGTAGAACCACTACCTCCATTATTTCCTAAACCATAGTTATAAGTAGTAAATTGTGTAGATACACCTCCTGGAAAATTATTACCACCTCCGCCTCCACCACCGGAACCTCCATCGCCATCTACATTATTGTTATTTGAATACCATTTACCGCCTCCACCCCCACCTTGAGCAACAAACCCATTATATTTTGGAATATAAACACTTTTGTAATATTCAATTATAATTAAACCGTTACCGCCTTGAATATTAGTAGATGTTTCAATAGAAGAAGCACCAATTCCTATATTTTCTTCTATTTCAAATGATATTAATGATGAATAATCTTGTTGTATATTCGTATTGTGAGTACCTCCAATATCTCCTATATAAGTTACTCCGGTACCTCCCCAATATGAAGAACCACCACCACCACCTGGAAGTCCAATATTTTCATCATCTGTATCATCAACGCCACCATAATAACCACTACCACTACCACCAGCATAAGCACCATCACCAGCACTAAATTTAAAAGTTGAATAAGTACCATCATCACCGCCTGTATTTGGTAAAAAATTATTATTTTGTTTTCTATCTTGACCTTTTCTTCCATTAGCAAAGCTTATGCCTGCACCACCACCACCTCCTCCTCCGCCATTAGAATTATCATCTTGACCATTATCGCCTGCCCCACCACCGCCACCAGCTATTATAAATGATTGAGCATTTATATTTAATTGACCATCAGTAATAATAAAATTAGCATCATTATTAAAAATACCAGATAAACCACCACCAGAGCCAGCAAGATGATAATTAGTTGAAGTAGAATCACCGCCGTCTAAAAACCCGCCATATCTATAACTTCCAGTAGTTGTGCTACCACTTCCTCCACCACCGACAACAAATATTAATGAGTTTATATTACCAACATTTAAAGTAGCTTTAACAAAACCACCTCCTCCACCATAAGAAGTTTTATTTCTACTACCATATCCCATACCACCACCACCGCCACCCCAAATATAGACAGTAATTTGATCTACGCCATTAGGTATATTCCATATGATATGGGTACCGGTGTAATTAAAATATTCTTTTTCTAAAGTTTTACCAATATATTGAACAGGTTCTTTTATTTTTAATATAACAATTCCTGAACCACCATTACCACCAACCCATGAATGTACACCAGCATTATTGCCCCCTCCTCCTCCACCTGAACCTGTATTTGGGGCACCATCACTACCTGAACCATAATGTGTACCATTGCCACCACCACCAAGACCACCAGAACCACCGGAACCATAATTACTATTATGCTTATAAGCACCACCACCACCTCCGGCGGCATAATATGTATTTGTACCAGTAATATTGACTTGAGGACCATTTTCTCCATTTTCTGAAGTAGTACCATAGGCAGATATATAACCATCACCACCTTTACTAAAATTAGAACCAATTCCATTTAAAACAGTGCCAATATTACCAATTCTTGTCCCACCAGACGGATTACCAATTCTACTACCATCCCGCCCAAGACCTTCATTTCTAATATTTCTTGCCCCCATAGCTTTAGATAAATAAGTTCCAGAAGTACTTTTAATATAACTTGGTTTTCCTGTAAATTCTTCTAAAGAATACACTCCGTTCCAAGAACGACTATGTGGATGAACACTATTTAAATATTTTGTTGTACCACCTTTACCAACATTAATAATAATATTATTTGTAATAACTATATCTGTATCATAAACAACACCACCACCACCGCCACCATCTCCAATACTAGGATCACCTGTACTTCCCCCCCCAACAACTAAAACATCACATAAAACATTGTCTGTTAAAGTTAATTCATATTTAGTTTGATAATATTGATCATATAAATCTTGTATTTCTGTAGATGATAAAACACGGTTATAATATCTAAAATCGTCCATAATGCCAAATAAATCTCTTGATCCTCTTAAAAAATAGCCTAAATCAAAAGAAGTTCCTGCAAAATCACTTGTAATAGTTGTATCAGTACCAGTACCTATATTAACACCATTGCGATATAATTCTAATATACCATCTGCTCTTTGTTGTGCTACTAAATGAACCCAATTACCAATATCTTGAGTATAATATTGTGTTGTTATAATATTATTATAATAACCAGCAGTACCATAATAAGCTGTATTTTTTAATAAACCTAATTCATATCTACCATCTGTATATTGACTAAGACCTCCATATAACCAATCAGCATTAGGTGTTTGAAAAAAAATCATTCTATCATTGCCATCTGTATTAGATGAATCTATTTTAACCCATAAAGCAAAACACCAATTACCACCATCAAAACTAAAACTGTTAGTTTTTAACCAATTATTTCCATCTAAAAAGTTAGCAGATTGTCCTATAACATAATATGTTGAACTGAAAGTAGGTGTTCCTCCGCCTACAACTAAGTGATTATTATTGCCACTGCTATCATTAAAATCACCATCGAATTTATACCATGCCATTAAATTAGTAGAATCGGCATCAATAATAGGATAACTAATAAGACTTTCGTCATAAGTATATGTAATAATCTGTTCTGTAAAGGTATTTGAAGTATTTTGATTAACTGTATTTGAAATTTTATATTTATCTTTAACACAAATTATAATAATACCTGAACTACCATCTCCTGCATTTTGAAGGGGTGTTCCAGCACTGGCATTATGTCTAGCACCACCACCTCCAGAACCTGTATCAATTGTTCCGTGTCCAGCTACAGGACCCGTAGCACCCCATCCACCATCACCACCAACTTTTACAATTTGTCCATCTATAACAACACTACCTCCTTCGCCTGGTTCAACTTGCCAACTACCACCGCCTCCACCACCAGCGTATGCTTTATTTTCACCTGTAATATCAATTATTATAGGAGCTCCTCCTTTGCCTGCTATACCTTCATTATAACCATTTCCTGCTGAAGTATCAGTACCTGTAGCTGTTTCGCCAATGCCACCTGCACCACCACCTCCACCACCTTTATTATAACGGTTACCATCGCCACCATTAAAACCGATTGTATTACTATAAAGTCCAGTATTAACCGATGCTCCTCCTGTACCTGGAGTGCTATTACTTCCACCGCCACCACCACCACCAGAACCACCAGAAGCACCATTTGTTTTTCTTGCTCCACCAGCACCACCACCTTTTGTTAAATAAATAATATTTTCAGAAGAATCGTATATACCACTATCAGAGCCATTATTATAATTTTCCATACTGGAATAAGTATATGTCATACCTATTCCTCCTTTTCCAACAAAAATATCATATGTACCACCATATAATGTTTCATTTGTTTTATAAATAACACCACCAGCTCCTCCACCTCCACCACAACCATAACTAACACCCGCACCACCACCTCCACCACCAGCGACAATAAGTATATCACATTCTACATTATCAGCTATAGTTAATTCGTACTTAGTTTGATTATATTGATTATATAATAGTAATACTTCATTTTCTGTTAATACCTTATTATAGATACGGAAGTCATCTAAGTAACCTTTTAAATCTTGTTGATCAGTATCATGATAAATAGATTTGCCTAAGCGATTTAAAGTAAATGACATATTTGGTATGGAAGCAGTAATATTAATATTTTCATTAATACCATCTATATAACAAGTCCAAACACCGCTTGTATCAATACTCCATACTAAATGATGCCATATATCATCAAGACTTCCTGAACCTACAGCAACATTTCCTAACCAAGAACTATTATATAATTGTAATGCTATTACATTAGAACCATTATCTTTAGTAGTAATAGAAAAACGAGAAGTGTTGCTACTACCAAATTCAAATAATCTACCATATGTATCAGTACCTGTATGATTTAAATTATACCATACACTAAAACTAATACCATTACCATTCCAAATATTATAAGGGTTAAAACCACCAGTAATATTTAAATAACCATCATAATCACTATTAGGGAAATATGATGATTTACCTATTATTTTTGTATCACTTGAAAATGTAACAGAGCCATCATTTGTTAAAGGATAGTTACCTTTGCTGTCAATTAATTCTTCACCTAAATCAAACTTATACCACGCAACTAAATTATCATTATCAGATTGAATAAAAGGATAATCATTTAAAGTTTGATTAAATCTATATGTAATTATTTTTTCAATCATATCTTCAAAACGCATAATAACAACACCAGAACCACCATTACCCCCTGAAGAACCACCACCTCCACCTCCACCGCCTGTATTAGATAAAGCATTAATATTACTACCACCTCCACCTCCACCATAACCACCATCTTCAGTTCTAACATATTCATAATGAGCACCTCCGCCTCCAGCAAAATATATCTTATTTTCAATTTCTATATATTCCCCTACATAATTATTAGTTGGCAAATTAAAATATGTTTTAAAATCAATATTCCCAAAATTTGCGATACCATTTCCTCCTTTACCTCCTTCAGAACTATTTTGCCCTTTTTCTCCAGCACCACCTCCTCCACCGCCGCGCCATTGAGTTCCTGGACCAGAACCACCATCATTACCTTGATTTAAAGTACCTTGTCCGGCTCCTGTTTTATATCTTGTACCACCACCACCAGAACCACCATCGTAACCACCTTTTCCAGAAGAAGTACCTGTTCTATTATATACGTAAGTTTGACCTGTGCCACCGCCTCCACCATAAGTTATATAATCGTTAAATTCACTATTATACCCATTATCACCCCTGTCATTTGTATTATTAGCACCAAAACCACCATTACCTACTTTTATAATATGTGTTCCTGGATCAACTATTATATTTTCATAAAAAATTAAACCACCAGCACCTCCGCCAGAACCTATACTAGCACCACCACCACCACCACCAGCAACTATTAATATAGAACACTTGACAGTTCTATCTAAAGTTAATTGATAATTAGTTTGTCCAGAAACACTATTATTTTCATCATAAGTAAATATCATATATTCTTTATCATTCGTAGTATTATGTAATGAAAGATTAGGTGATACAGTAACATAATTATTAAAATCAATTTTAAATTTTAATCTATTATATCCTCCCATATAGCCATTATAATAAGATAAATAACTAATTGTACCAAAATCATCATTTATTTCTATTTCAATATCACCGGTATAAAATATAATATCAATACCATTAATAGTTTTAGTATCGCCTGTAAAAACGGTACCAGATAAAACATTAAAATTCAAAGAATCATCAATAACAAATCCAATAGGATTATCAGTAGGAACATTTTTAAAATAATAAACGCCGATACTTAAAGAAATAAAATCATATGCTTGATATTTAGTATCATTAAATATGTAAAGATTATTTTCAACGGATACATTAATTTCGTTATTTTCAATTGGTAAAAATCTATTAATATGTCTAGCAGTATTATTGTTATCATATGAAAAAGCACTATTTTCACCTTTATTACCAGTATAAAATCCAGTTGTTGTAGTTATGCCGTCACCACCTTTACCAACAGCTATTTTGGCATTTTTAACAGATATATTATTAATATAAACAACACCACCTGCTCCACCTCCACCAGCATTAGGAACGCCACCTGAACCTCCACCACCAACAACTAAAACGTCACAAATTGTTTCTTCTGAAAAATCCAAATCATATGTGATAATAGATGTAGAAGAGTTATTTTGAAAGGCAATATATTGATATGAAGAATCTGTTTCAACAGTATTAATAATATGGGAAGCATTAGGAGATAATGAAGTAATAGTAACTACAGGGGTAGATTGTTGAAAAGAGGAACTTCTAATACTATTATCGGTAATATACAAACCATCACTAAAATATTCGTTAAAACTAATAGGATTAGTGCCACCAAAAAGTTGTTGTATATCATAAAACGATATAGGACCCGAAGAAGGTAAACTCATATATAATGTATCTCTATAAAAGAATATTAATTTTTATTATTAATAATTTTCTTAATGTCAATAATTTCATTTTTCAAAAAATCATTTTCTTTAGTTAATTCTTTAATACCTTGTATTAAAATTGGAACAAGTCTTTCATAATTCAAAGTTAAATAATTTTCACCTGATTTTGATTTATCCATTTTAGTTTCATTATCATATTCTCTATCAAAAGGTGCTAATGAAACAAGTTCGGGATAAAAGTAACTAATTTGTTGAGCACTTAATCCAATTTCTTGTTTATTAGAAAACCCATATTTAGTTGCTATATCATTTGGTTTATATTTAAAAACTGATATTTTTTTAATTTTATCTAATACATTATCAATATTTTCTATTTTTGTTTTCAATCTTTCGTCGGAATAATAAGCAGTTATATTACCTTTTACATTTAAATCACCATTTGAATTTAATATCATATCGGGGGTACTTGAAGCATAAAATTCTAATTTAACAGGGTCATTATGTCCTCTAATACGTGTTGAAAAATCTTCTCCTGCAATTGAACTAAAATCAATCCAGCCTCCTAAATTATTATTTGTTCTTAAATCAAGGAATGCGTAATCAGTATTATGTATTCCAATATTGGCAGAAACTTTATTATTATTATTATTAGCAGGAGCTGTAATTTCTGTTGATAATACTATAGGGATACTATTTTGATTTATAAGACCAGTAAAATTAATATCGCCTGTAATATTTAAATTACCATTTACATCTAATTTAGAAACAGGTGTAGCAGTACCAATGCCAACATCACCTTGACAAGTTATTCTCATGCTTTCACTTAATGGTCCATGATAAAACGTATAAAATACTAGATCGGTATATTGTTTATAAGTAGCAGTTGAATCAATATTTATATCGGTATTAATTGCCATAATTTTAGCAGTTGGTTCCCAATCTTTATTAACATGAAAAGCAATAGAAGAAGCTGTACCAAAACTAGTAGGAGGATTAGTATTATTATAGTTAACTAAACTTAAAGCAATTAATTCTTCATTCGGTTTTTGTTCACTCAATATACAAACAGATGATTTATTATCCACATTTGATACAATAGTGCCTATACCTACTTGCAAAGAAGCAGTTGGTGATGTAGTACCAATACCAATATTTCCACCATCTTTTATAAATAATATAGTATTGTTATGTTCTTTAATATCTAATATATTTCCAGTTCCATTTTGATTAATTAATAAAGCGGGACCTGAACCATCATTAGTAATAGAAAGTTGTTCTGTTGTATAAACATCAGTATCGATAGTTGTTTGTCCTCCACTAATTGTTAAACCACCTGATACATTTAAATCACCATCAATATTAGTATTACCAATAACATGTAATTTATGTTGAGAAAAGTTATCAGTACCAATACCTATGTTTCCATTCATAATTATAAGATCATTGTTATTAATAAGAGTATCTACTTCAATATGTAAATTCTTTTGAGGTAATTTATTATTAATACCAATATTACCTAAATTATCAATAAATAAGATAGAATCATTATTTTTCTTAATATCAACAATAGGTAGATTAGTATTTTGAGTGACAATTAAAGCCGTTTTATTTTCATTATTATTGATATTAATATTGCCATTTATGTCAAAAGTATTAGTAGGATAATCATTATTAATACCGATATAATCTTTATTATTTATAGTAATACCATTGTTATTATTATTTTTAATAGAAATAAGATTATTTTTATTTTCGTATGTTTCTCTATAACGGATTATTACTATACCAGAACCACCATTACCTCCTTTATTTGGCGAAGAATAAGCATCCCCTCCTCCTCCTCCACCTGTTCCAGCACCACCATTACCACCAATACCTTGTGGTGTGCTACCCGAACCAGCTCCTGTTCCATCTTCTCCATTTGTTATGCCTCCTAAACCTCCTAAACCTTCCATACCAGTTAAACCACCAGCACCACCGCCTCCACCTAAACCACCTGAACCTGCTGTATTTTCCCAATAAATACCGCCACCACCACCGCCCCAATAATAATTGTTACCGTCTATATTTATTTGAATTCCATCTGCACCATTATGATTTGTAGGTATTATACCACCGGCACCTCCTCCGCCACCTCCAATATTACCAACACTTGTTCCACCATTACCAGAATAATAAGTTGAATTAGCAGATGTTATCAAAGAATTATATATAGGTTGAAGTTTTATTCCTCCTATTCCATCATTATATACGCCACCACCACCACTACCTCCATAACCTCCATTAGTTGATATAGTACCAGTATTTCCCGCATTACCACCATAACCACCTCCTAATACTTCTACCATATCATTTTCTATCCCAAATTCAGAACTATATCCATTGCCACTATTTTTAGCATTATATCCATCAGGATTATTTATAGGTATTGCTGTTTTACCACCATCTCCTACTTTAATTGTATAAGTACCATTTAGTTCTATATCAGTAGCATATAAAACACCTCCACCTCCACCACCACCACCGTTATCAACGCCACCAGCTCCACCGCCACCAACTATTAGTATATCACATTTTGTAGGATTACTAAAATTTATTTCGTATTTAGTTTGACTATATTGATTATATAAACTTGTTACTTCCTCTTGTGATAATACTTTATCATAAAATCTTAAATCATCAATGTAACCTTTAAATCCGTTTCCTCCACCATCATTGCCTCTTCCTAAAATTTTAAAATCATTGATACTATTAAAGAAATTATTACCAAGAGTATATGATGTAGAAAGAGGTGGTGTTTTAAGAACTCTATTCACACTATTTCTATAAACTTTTATGCTATTTTCATAAGAGCTATTAGCACTCGCATCAATTGTAATAACAACATGAACCCATTCATTTAATTGTAAAAAAGATAAATCTTGATCATCAACTTCGTAATATAAACTAGTAGATTCTGTATCATAAATAATAACTCTTAAAGCATTTTCCCATATACCGATACTTAAAACATCATCTTGTCTAAATAAATGAGGTGCTACATGTTGTTCATTCTTTATCCAAAATGTTAAAGATATTTTATTTGAAAAATATTGTGATAAAAGATTTGAAGGTGTTAATTTATAACCAGTTATATCTCCTGTACTTAATTTATATAAACCTCCTAAAATTTTACCATCTTGTGTATAATCACCATCATTAGTAGTATTGCCAGATAAACCAGTAGCTTCAATTTCATTTTTACCAAGATTATTAAATAAGTTACCACTATCATCAAACGTAAAATGTGCGACTAAATTATAACTGTCACAATCTAATATAGGATAACTAATAAGACTTTCATTATAACCAAAAGTCAAAGTATTATAATTAGGTTCAGGAATATTATTAACAGTTATAACATCTGTTGAATTTCTTACAAATACACACATTCCTTCATTGCCTGCTATTAATTGTGTGTGTGCATCCGAAAAACTATTCTCAGCATATAAACATTGATTAACAGTTACAGAATGATTTAAAACACTAATAAATGGGTCAACAGTATATGCTGATCTATTATACCATGCTACATTATGTTGAGACGAGTTATTAGATGATTTATAGACTAATCTGCCCACATTAGAATATTCACCTTCAATAGAAGTTTTAGGTGTCCAAAGCCAATAAATCATATTTTTGGTTGAGAAAAACATTTCATCAAATGTTCCTCCATAATCAAGAGACCATTCATTAGTATAATCATATGCGGTACCGTAAGCAGGAGCAGTACCAAATGAATTATCATTAACGCTATACCAAGTAGTAGAAGTAGGTGGTAAGAATCTCACTAATCGCCAACCTTTAACACCGGTTTTTTGTTCAGCTAAATATTCTAATGTATAATGTGTATCATATACTGATTTAGGTTCTATATTAATAGATATTTGTATATCATCTGTATATTTAACATATACAGATTGTTCAATTCCATTTAATTCAGTTGAACCATTTTCACGATACATAAGATAATGGGCATAAGGATGTACTAAAATATACAAGTTATCATTATTAATATGTGGATCGATAGGTGTGCCATCTTTTTTAACATAATATGTAGCAATTTGTGGATCAGGCAATGATGATCCAGATCTATTATATATTATTTGATCTCTTCTACCTCCAACATAGTATGTTGAAGTCTTTGCTACAAATCCATTTGGTTTATATGTGGTTTTATAGTAATGAGGATATAAACTATTATATCCATATCCTCCAGATGACTGATATTGTATTTCTTTAATCATTTCACTTCTTTCAATAACTATCCATCTATCTTTGAAATCACTATTAATGTAACTATCTTTAGAATGAAAACAAAAATATTTGACATTATCAGAGTTGAATGGGATTGCCCATTCAGCAGTATTATCATTTTCATCTCCAATAGTAAATGTTCCATCAATTGTTGAACCAGAAAATGTATTACCTGATATTTTTCCAACAGTAACAGGACAATGTTTTATTTTAATCCAGTCAGTCATACCAGTTAATTCTTCAATATATGGTTTAGGATTTATTAAAGGTAAGTTAATAGGTATTCTAAGTTCTCGATTATATAATAATGATATTTCATCAACAGTTAATACTTTATTATAGATACGGAAGTCATCCATAATAGCACCAATTGTGGTAGTATCATTCGTTCCAGATAATATTTTGCAGTCATCAAAAATAGAATTTGATAAATTAACTTGTTTTGTAATTAATTTATTAATATTATCAATATAAACAGACCAGTTGCCTTCATTATCAATTGTTAAAACAAAGTGTGTCCATATATTTACAGGTGGGTCAGGAGTCAATCTTATATAATTAGATGGAGCATACGTATCTATAGAAATTAAAAAATCATCATTTGTATTATTATATATTCTTACATGTAAGTTGTTGTTGTTTGTGGTATTTTGAAACCAGAAAAATGAACCGTATTGATTTGTACTAGAAGCAGTTTGTGTTATTTTAAACCAAAAAGATATTGATAATCCGGTCGTAGATTGATATTGATATAAATCAAGATTTTGATACATTTTAAGATAGTTATTATCAATAGCATTATTTTCATATGAAGAAGGATAAACCACATAATCAGTAGTATTAAAACCATTAGTACTTCCATAAATATCTAAATGATTTTGTAAAAGACCATAATCTTTAATTCTACTACCAATTAATTCACCATCAAACTTATACCATATTTTTAGATTATATATATCACAATTTAATACTGTATATTCTGTTACAGGTGATTGATGGATATGTTTAAAATTTGTATATTCTATATCATCATTACTTATTGTATTGCTTAAAAAATTTGTATTAGAAATTATATTTGTTAAATTATTAGAAGTATTTTCTATATGTGTCATAATATTGAGATCATTGATAAGTAAATTACCATTAATTAAAGTATCTCCTTCAATGTGTAATTTTTTTTGAGGAGTATTATTATTAATACCAACATTGCCTGATTCATCAATAAATAAAACAGAATCATCATTTTTCTTAATATCAATAATAGGTTGTTCAATAGTTTGATTAACAACTAATGAAGATAGATTAACAGAATTTTTTGTATTAGTTGTTTTATAACGAATTATTACTATACCTGAACCACCGTTGCCACCGCCATTAGTAGCTATTCCTTTTTTACCACCAGCACCTCCACCACCAGTATTAGGTTTTCCATCTTTTTCTAATTGATCACCATGACCATCTCCACCTCCACCTAATCCTCCTGTGCTCTCATTTCCATCTGTTTCACCACAAGCACCACCACCAGCAAAATAAACTTTACTATCTGTATGATGTTCTCCAATAGCAGTATCACTTATTCCAAATAAGGTTTTATAATCAATACTTCCAATGCCTGATTTACCTATACCCCCATCTCCATCAAATGTATCAGGATTTTCATAATCATTTTTTCCTCTATCGCCCGCACCTCCTCCACCGCCAGTGTATGGATATTGATTTAATATTTGATACCCTCCTTCAAAACCTTGTCTATAGTTTTGTTCTAAAATTGTTGTTCCATCTGATTTTATTATATCTGATATATGACCTTGACCATGAGTTCCAGCACCAGAAGTAGCACCAGCATTTCCACCGCCTCCACTACCCCCATCAACTCCATTAGGTGCTCCACCTGCTCTACTTCCTCCTCCTCCACCGCCAAGTGCTTCTGTTTGTAAGTATGAAAATGAACTATTATAACCATTGTGGCCAGTTTCTGTATTGTCTTTTGCTTTATTACCGCCTTTACCAACACTGATAGTGTATGTTCCACTATCAACTGTTTGATTTTGTAAAAATATTAAACCACCAGCACCACCACCACTACCAGGAATAACACTTCCAGTTGTTCCACTACCACCACCACCACCACCGCCCACAATTAGTATATCACATTCCGTAGGATTATCAAATGTTAAATCATATGAGGTTTGATTAATGGTTTGATTCACATTATACAATGTATTGATCTCATCTGCGGTTAATACTTTATCATATATACGGAGGTCATCTAAATAACCTGTATAATCATAATTACCAAATGATGATTCATATCTTGCTCCAACTTTAAAAGTCCCTGTAGAATTAAATGATGAAGTATTAGAATCAGATTGTATCAATATACCATTTCTATATATTTTTCTATTATTGTTTGCTTCAACTATAAAAACTAAATGAACCCAAATACCAATATCTGAACTATATGTTGTTGTTGTTAGCATATCATTACTCCAAAAATTTAATGCGTATTTGATATTACCTCCATTATGTCTAATACCCATATGTAAATGCGTATTTGTACCAGTTGAATTTCCTTGTGATACAAAATAAGAGTCAGATGATATACTTGTTGTTTTAATCCATACAGATACAGTAAATTCACTATTTGATAAGTCAATAGAAGAATTTTCAACATAACTATTATCTGCTAAAAAATTAGCACTTTTGCCTATGACTTTTTCAGTATTTGTAGTAGTCGGTGTTCCAGCACCAACAGTTAAATCATTACCATTACTAGTACTATCATTAAAATTACCATCAAACTTATAATGTGCAATTAAATTAGTAGCATCAGCATCTATTTGGGGATATATTGTCGCATCATAAGTAAAAGTCAAGGTCTTGTAATCAGGATCTTCATAGATATATTCTTGTCCATAGATATACCATTCATCCAAATTAAGACTATCAGCACCTCCTTTTAATTTATTAACCACTAATCCAAAATAATCATAACTTTCAGTTGTCATAACTATACTTTCTTCAAATATCAAAGTAGAACTTGAATATGAAAGAGTTGAATCAGTGTCTTTTTTATGAACCAATTCTATCCAATCTGTTCCATTATTACTACCATATATTTTATATTTTTCGGGAACTCTATTTAAATAAGAAGAACTTCTTGCTTTAAAACCATATTTAGTTAAATGTATTTTTACAGGCATTTTAATTTTAATCCAATCACCTAAATAACCTGAAACTATATAATTTGACTCTGTATATGACCCTGTAGATGTGCTATATTGATAACCTAAGGCATGATACCCAACATTTACAGATTCTTGAAACGCAGAAAATCCTTTCCAGGCAGTATTATAATATGTTGATTCCCAAGTTTCGTACAATCCATTCCCATATGCTTCTCCTGATATAGTATGAGATGCTGATGTTAAATCTCTTGTAGGTGGATACATCCTTTCAGGTATATAATATGTTATTGGTTGTGGTTCAATATTTACTAATACTTCTTTGCCGTACAATTTTAAACTTGTGTGAGCAAACCAATTATCAGTATCTATTTTTATTAGTATTTTTCTAATATATTTGAAGGGTTCTGGTGTATCAAATGTTTTATACACTATATCCACTAAATTACCAGGAGTATTAATTACTACATCCGGTAATTCTATATCATTAGGAACATCATGTATTTTAGTCCAAGTATTTCTATCATTACTACCACATATTATCCATTCTTCTAAACTTCTGTTATTTCTATAACTTTCATTGTCTTTCATACGAAATGAATATTTTGTTAAAACTATTTTATTTGGCATTCCTACTTCTACCCAACAACCTCTCTGACTTGTGCCATCTGAGAAAATAGTTAAATCATGATTATTATAACCTGTTATATTGTATCTACCATCTGTATCAATATATTCATAAAAATCAATATAATAATTGTTAGTGTCATCTGTAAATAAACGATAAAACTTTCCATTTGAAGCACCAGAATTATTAGTTCTAAATTCATATACTCCATTATCAATAACTTGTGTAAATCCAACAATGGTATTTTGCGTTTGATAATCACCCACAGTTATTACCCCGGCTGTGTTTGCTTCCATTAAATCAAAATTAAAATTTGTTTGTGAAACATCATCATCACCACTTGGTAATCCTGTGGGTGGCGTGGGAGGATACATCTTTTCATTAGTATATAATACTGATGGACTAATGGTAGGCGTTATATGAGTTGTTGTGGTACCAAAAGAAGTAGAATTATTAGAAAGTAAAGTAACTAAATTATTAGAAGTATTTTCTATATGTGTCATAATATTGAGATCATTGATAAGTAAATTACCATTAATTAAAGTATCTCCTTCAATGTGTAAATTATGGGTTGGATTAGTTGTTCCAATTCCAATTTTATCATAACTTGTATTATTATATATAGATGTACTATTAGTTATCCATATAGTTTCATCTTGAGTTTCATCATCAATATCCACATCAGTAAAAATTTCATTAATATTTTCAACAGAAGGATTTTTGCTTCTAGCGTATTTTAACCATTGACCTAAATTAATATCTGACAAATTTGTTAAATTGGTAAATGTTTTTATATCTTGTTCAATTTCAGAATGATTTATTATTCCGTCTAATTTTGTAACTAATCCACTGGGGATAATATCAGTCTTTATTTTTTTAAATTTAAGTTTATTATTGCTAATAGAAATTTTATGTGTATCTCCAAACCATATAGAATTATTACCAATAAAAAGTTCATTAAATTTTTTATCAGGACTGCCTAAATTATAAGTTAAATCATCTTTGGGTACAATATCAGTATCAAGATTATTTAATAAATAATTACTTGTATCATTGTCTGTATAACTTGTATAGAGTTCTCCATTTTTATATAAATCTCCTGAAAAATAGATATTACTTCCAACTGTTAAATTAGAATTGATAATAGTATTACCATTTACTTGTAACGTTTCTTGGGGAATTGTTGTACCAATACCAATATTTTTGTTTAAATTGGTATAAATATAATTTGAAGTAATATCAAATGGTATATTTTCTAATGTATTATAATTTTGAGAATATTGATAATTATCTATTTTTAAATTGCCATAATTATCTGTCCATAATATATTATTACTTGTTGGATAACTTGTTGGAATATTTTCTAAATTAATATAATTTTTATATTCGTTTAATAAATTTAATCCAATATATCTTATACCAAAAGTTTGATTCCAATTTTCATTGGTATTGGTTGATGGATTATAAATATGAACTATTTTTAATTTAATACCATTTTGTCTTGTAGTATTGTCAATACTAATAGTATATAACTGCCAATTAGCATTATAACCACTTGAAGAATTCCAAATAATTTCATTAAATATGATATTATTATTACTATTTAAAATTTGTATTCTAAGTGCTCCATTAATAGGTTTATCACCACCATTGCCATAATCTTCAATACCATTATTAACACTACCTGAACCAACTATATATGATATTATAATACTATCAGTCATTTTAATTAAATTAGAAATATCTTGTGTAATAAAAAAACGATATTTAGCACCATCTTTTCCTCGGAAAGCAATATATTTATTAGTAGAATATTGAGTATCGTCTTCGGATATAAAATGTGGTCCTGTTTCTATAGTAGTACTATCTGTTATTGATGAATTTATATTATCTCTTGTATATCTTAATGAAATTACTTGAAAATAGTCATTGGCATCAAGATTATTTAAAATAAGTTCATTGTTTAAATTTTCTGTTAAAGTATCTATTGTATCAGTTGGCATCTTAGCATCATAAAAATTTTCATAATATATATTTTTAAATACTCTTTTAATACTATAATCATTTATATATTCTTGATTATAAAAATCAATTTCTTTAGTAGGAATGTAAGGGCGATTCCATAAAGAATAATAATTTCTATTAAAATATGATTCTGTATTATATCCCCAATTATAATATCTAATTATAACAATTGGCGAAGTATATATTATATTACTCCCGGTTATATCACTTTCTATATTTGATAAACCTCCAACCGTATTATAAGTATTATTGTTAGTAATTATTTTAGAATATGTTGTTCCTACATCTATCGTAATAGGTGAGGTTAAAACTATATTATATTCTCTTCCTAAAAAATCATTAATTAAAACTTTACCAATTGTTATATTTGTAAAATCTAATGTATAAGTCGTAGTACCATTACCATTTGTATCTAAATCATCTTGATTTAAATTAAAAACAATATAATTTTCTTCTGTATTAATAATATTACTTGTAATATTAGAGGTAGAAATATCAACACTATATCTTGATCTTTTTATAATATCGCCTTCATCTAATAATATATCATTAACAAATAATTCTTTAATTGTTTTATCAGTATTACCTATATTAATATTACTTGTAACAGATGGTATAATATTAGTATCAAGATTATTTAATATAGTATATGTATTCGTTGTTTGTACTGTACCATCTAAATAGTTAAGTATCATTATATAACTATTAAAAAATAATATTTTTATATCAATAAAATATGAATATAATATAGATATAGATAATAAATGAAATTAAAAGGAGATTTAGCAGTTTTAGGAGGTATTAGGGCTCAACAATATTTAACGATAGATTCAACAGGTGGTGTAACAGGGTCTATAAGTAGCGGAGGAGATGGCGGAGGTGGAGATTTAATATATCAAGGTATAACTATGAATAAAATGGATCCTAATTATATTAGTAATAATTATTATGAAGTAGATGCTGGAACAATAACTCCAGGTCAAATAAATGGTCAAAATGGACCAGTGCCTGGAAACTGGACATCACCTTTTATAATTGATAACCCAAATTATAATTATAATAATAGTTATATCACAAAAAATATGAAAGTAAAGATTACAAATATTACTGACTCAACAGAATATATAGGTACAATATATTATGACACAACGGAGCACTTTATTATTGGCGAGGATAATGTGTCAAAAATAATATATAATTTTATAGATGATAATATAGATTCACCAGTTCAATTATCTAATACAAATTCATATAAATTAGATTTATTATTATATAATATACAACCTACTATTACAGGAAGTTTAGATAAAAATGGTTACAATGGTTCGAGTACGGGTATAACTTCTGATTATTCTAGTTATACAATTAATGCTGGAGGAATAACTCCTGGACAAATAAATAGTCAAGCTGGTTCAGTACCAAGTACATGGACAAGTCCTTTTATAATTAATAACCCAAATACAAATAATAATTATAGGTATATCACAAATAATATGAAAGTAGAAATTATCAGGGAAGATCAGCAGACCTTTAGAGGTACATTAAATTTTGATACTGGATACATTACAGAGTCTGGTAAACAAATATATAACTTTACAGATGATAACACTGAATCGCCACTAATTTTAGTTCATGAAACATCTACATATATATTAACATTGTTATTATCTCGAGTACATACTGGAGGAATAACTCCTGGACAAATAAATAGTCAAGCTGGTTCAGTACCAAGTACATGGACAAGTCCTTTTATAATTAATGACCCAAATATAAATAATAATTCTACGTATATCACAAATAATATGCTAATAATGATTATAAATACAGAAAATGGTGGAGAATATATAGGTACATTAAATTTAGATAATGTATACATTACAGAGTCTGGTAAACAAATATATAACTTTACAGATACTAATGATTACGGAGAGCCACTAATTTTATATCATGAAACACAAACATATGAAATGTTTTTATTTATAGATTATCAAGAACCACCAGTAAATTCAGCTTCTTCAGCAAATAATTATATAATAATTACTAAAAGCCCACTATCAATTAATGAATATTTAAATATTAAATTAAATACTAATACATATGAAACTGATATTCCTGGAATATTTAAGATATTTATAATTAATACTGCTAATCTAAATAATACACCCCAACAATTTAGTTATCCACCATTATATGATGACAATGGATATTCATTAAGTATAGAAACAGATACATTTATTAATATATTTGATGGAGATCAATATATTTTAGTAACTAATTTTCCAATTATACAGACAAACATAACAATTATTTCATATGTTTCACCACAATAAATATATAAAATCATTGAGGATTTATAATAGCCTCTAATTGTTGAATTCTATATGTCAAATTATCTATTGTATCTTTAATAGTATTTAAATCAAAATCTTGTTCGTAATTATCACCTTCATTATCAGGAAATAAAACATTAATATCATCAATACCTGTATAATATTGTGATATTTGAAGCCATTGATGTAATGTTATTTCATTAATATTAGATATAGTAAAATTTAAATCAACATTACTATTAACATTTTGAATAATATTGTCACCTGTAATACCTTGATTTTGTAATATTTGTGGGATTTTAGTTATTTTTCTTTTTTTAAATGATATTTTATCATCACTTGTTATACTTATTTTATGTTTATCACCAATCCATAAAGAATTATCAGATAAATATAAATGTCTTATTTTATATTCAGCACTACCAATATCAAATGAAGCATTGGTTTTTGGTATAATATGTGTTCCAATTTCTATTTTTGTACTTGACACTTTTAATATATCGCTTTGATTATCAACAATATGTAATAATTCACTTGGTGATGTTGTACCAATACCGAAATTATTATCAACTGAAATACCATTACTATTTGATGTTAAAGGTACATTCGCATTAATTTTATTAACACCATTTACATTTGTAATATATACATTTTGTCCAGCATTACCAGAAGAAAATGTACCACTAATTGTACTTAAATCTATATCTATTTTACTAACTCCATTATCATCTCTAATAGTCACATTATTACCCGCATTTAGACTCGACAATATATTACTTGATATGTTATCATTTAAAGAAATAACATTACTAAAATTAGTAAAATAATCAGTTGAAAATGTATTATTATTATTAATAGTTATATTTTTATAATTATAATTAAATATAGATAACGAAGCATCATTAATTTTATAATTTGTTTCAAAAGTTATAATATCATTTAAAGACAAACTTGTTTTAAAATTAATATTAAAAGTAGTAGTCAAATTATTATCGTTCGTAATAGGTAAGAAATCATATTCTTTAATTATAATATTTTTATTTTTAATATAAAGTTTAATAAAATCTGTACCTTTTTCTAAATTATAATTAATGTCAATATTGAAATCGTAAATATCATCTTTCAAAATATTTACAGATGTATAATTATTATTAACAATATTATTAGTTGTAGTATTATTTAATACATTAAATAAAATAGTATAATTTTGTTTACTTAAATAATCATAAGAAACTAAATTTGAAGTATATTCATTGATATTATTATTATCATATACAGTAAGATAATTACTATATATGCCAAATATATTTTTATAATCAAAACTGCCATCAAGATTATATAATTTGATAACATCGCCTTGATTAAAATCATTTATATTTATATCAAAAATCTTATTATCAGTAATAGTAATATTAGATATATTATAGTTAGAATTATCAGTAAAATAGTCAAAATTACTATAACTACCTAATATATAAAGATTAGAATCATTATTAATCGTATTAATTATATTAGATGTAATATCAAAAGTATTAACATTTAACTTATTTGTAGAAGAATCATAAAATAATCCTGTACCAGCGTCACTTGATAAAATATTTCTTACATCTAAATCACCATAAAGACTATTACTACCATTTAATGTAATATCGCCATTAATAGTTAGATTACCATCTATAACAGTATTACCACTAATATTTAATTTTTCAGATGAATTAGTTGTACCAATTGATAAATTACCATCTATTATCAAATTAGAATTAATATTAATGTTATCAGGTAATATAGTATTACTAATAGTTCCACTAACAATATTATCAGCATTTATTTCTGTTATATTACTACCAATGCCACCAAGGGTGGTTACACTAATATTATCTGGTAATCGGTTATTACTAATAGTTCCACTAACAATATTATCAGCATTTATATCGATTATATTGCTACCAATGCCTCCAAGTGTAGTAACTATAATATCGGAAGGCAAACGGTCATTACTAATAGTTCCACTTGTAATATTATTAGCATTTATTTCTGTTATATTGCTTCCAATGCCTCCAAGGGTAGTAACTATAATATCGGAAGGCAAACGGTCATTATTAACAGTTCCGCTAACAATATTTGTAGCATTTATATCGGTTATATTGCTACCTATGCCACCAAGTGTAGTAACTATAATATCGGAAGGCAAATGGTCATTATTAATAGTTCCACTTGTAATATTAGTAGCATTTAATTCAGTTATATTGCTACCAATGCCTTGAAGGGTAGTAACTATAATATCAGATGGCAAACGATCATTGTTAATAGTTCCACTTGTAATATTAGTAGCATTTATTTTTGTTATATTGCTACCAATGCCTTTTAGGGTAGTAACTATAATATCGGAAGGCAAATGGTCATTATTAATAGTTCCACTTGTAATATTAGTAGCATTTAATTCAGTTATATTGCTACCAATGCCTTCAAGTGTGGTAACACTAATATTATTTGGCAATCTATCATTACTAATAGTTCCTCTAACAATATTATCAGCATTTATTTCTGTTATATTGCTACCAATGCCACTAAGTGTAGTAACACTAATATTATTTGGCAATCTATCATTATTAACAGTTCCACTGGTAATATTAGTAGCATTTAATTCAGTTATATTGCTACCAATTCCTATAAAACTATTTGCGGTAATTATATTATTATTAATATTAACAGTATCTTGAATATTTATTTTACCATTACTTTCAATAGTAAATATAGATTTAACACTATTTTGAAAATGAACTATATTATTTGTACCTTTTTGTTTTACTGTTAATGCTATATCACCGCCACTATGTTCAATATAAATTTCTTCAGTAGTATATGTATCTGAATTTATAATAGTATTTGAACCAGTAACATATAAAATTCCATTAATAGTAGTATTTCCTTTTATTATAGTATCACCACCAATATCTATATTATTTCTAATAATAACATCATCTGGTAATAGATCATTACTAATAGTTCCGCTCGCAATATTAGTAGCATTTATTTCTGTTATATTGCTACCAATGCCTCCAATGGTAGTAACTATAATATCAGCTGGTAAATAGTCATTATTAATAGTACCACTGGTAATATTAGTAGCATTTAATTCAGTTATATTGCTACCAATGCCTTTTAATGTAGTAACTATAATATCGGACGGTAAATAGTCATTATTAATAGTACCACTTGTAATATTAGTAGCATTCAATTCAGTTATATTGCTACCAATGCCTTTTAGGGTAGTAACTATAATATCGGACGGTAATCGTTCATTATTAATAGTTCCACTGGTAATATTAGTAGCATTTAATTCTGTTATATTGCTTCCAATACCTCCAAGTGTATTTACTATAATATCAGCTGGTAAATAGTAATTATTAATAGTACCACTGGTAATATTATCAGCATTTAATTCAGTTATATTGCTACCAATGCCTTTTAATGTAGTAACTATAATATCGGACGGTAAATAGTCATTATTAATAGTACCATTGGTAATATTAGTAGCATTTATTTCTGTTATATTGCTACCAATGCCTTTTATTGTAGTAACTATAATATCGGAAGGCAAATGGTCATTATTAATAGTACCACTTGTAATATTAGTAGCATTTAATTCAGTTATATTGCTACCAATACCTTTTAGGGTAGTAACTATAATATCGGAAGGTAAATGGTCATTATTAATAGTACCACATGTAATATTAGTAGCATTTATTTCTGTTATATTGCTACCCACACCAATAAAACTGGATGCTTTAATATTGCCATTTACCTCTAATTTTTCGGTAGGTTGTGATGATAAATTTATACCAATATTATAATTTTGTTTATTAATTCTTAAAATATTATCATTATTATAATCTAAATACATTCTTTCATCATCTTGAGAACCTCTAATACCTAATTTCCACGAATAATTTAGATAAGTAGAATTAAATCTAATTAAAGAATTAGTATTAGTTAAATCAATAATATTTGTAATTATTATATTACCATTAATCTTTGTATTTTTATCAATAGTAATTTCATTGATTAAAGATGATATTGTATTTGTATATATTTTAATAGTATTTATTTCACCATTAATATCTAAATTATATTGTGGATTATTATTATTAACACCTATTAATTTATCTTTAATAAATAATACAGATTCGTTATTTGATTTAAAATCAATAATAGGATAAGAAGATGTTTGATTTATAACTAAAGCAGTATTTAATATACTTGAAGATGTATTATCAATATTTATATTACCAATAATATCTAATGTATTAGTTGGATCATAATTATTTAAACCGATATAATTTTCTTTAATAGTTAAAGTATTTTTATTATTATTTTTGTTAATATATAATGTATCATTATTATCAGTATATTTCTTATTAGCTAATTTTTGTATTTCATCTTCTGTTAAAACTCTATTGTAAATACGAAGGTCATCCATATAACCAGTAAAACTATCATTATTTACATTATGTCTTCTTGTTCCTATTCTTAATTCTTCACTAGATGTAAATGATGTAGTATTGGTATCTGATGCTATTAATAAACCATTTCTATATATTGAACGATTATTAGTTGAATTTACAATAAAAACTAAATGGATCCATTTATTAATATCTTCAGAATAAGTTTCTATTGAATCCATATCATTTTCCCAGAATGCTAAAGTATATTTAGGTTGTCCTGTATTATATTTTGTTCCAATTTGTAAATAGTTATTAGTTATTGTTGTACCTTGGCTAATAAAAAAGTTATCGGTATCATAAGATGTCACTTTAACCCATAAAGCAATTGAGAATTCTTTATTAGCTAAAGATATATTATTATTTATAAGGTAATGACTATCTGTTAATAAATTAGCTGATTTACCTATTACATATTCAGAAGATGATAAATAAGGATTACCAGCACCTATAGATAAATGGTTATTATTACCACTTGAATCATTAAAATCATGATCAAATTTATACCAAGCAATTAAGTCACTAAAATTATTTTGTAAAATGGTATAATATTTTACAGAGGTATTATTATATAAATTAGCTATTTCTATATCAGTTAATGCTTTATTATATATACGAACATCATCAAAATATTTAATACCATTTTTATTAT
>Ga0315315_10000582_pt1 | contig 31231 bp, 4 predicted proteins | sample M140m3416metaG_FD_203699 | JGI IMG/M metagenome (GOLD analysis project Ga0315315, IMG submission 203699) | Ammonia-oxidizing marine archaeal communities from Monterey Bay, California, United States - M1 40m 3416 | ecosystem: Environmental > Aquatic > Marine > Intertidal zone | place: USA... | reverse complement strand
TGATAGTGAATGTAAATATACAACACTAGTTAATGATCCATGTTTAAATTTTTCAACTAAACATTTAATAACAGGAGCAGCAAAAGAAAATTTTGATTGTACATGGCAAGTATATTGGGATGATGGTAATAATCCATCACGTTCATTAAATATAGATAATGTACCCTATTTACAATTTGTTAGTTCAGCTCTAGGAGATCCATGTATAGTTTATTCTGATGTAGAACCTAAACAATTAGATTGTGAAAAAATAAGATTAGCACCATTGGTAGATACACCTTGTATTAAATTAACAAAAGCTACAGATGGTGGTATGTTAGTTAATGGTACTTATCAGGTATTTATTGCATATACAGAAAACTCACAACGTGTTACTGATTACATTGGTATATCTAATATGCAGACTATGTGGAGTCATGAAGGTAGTAATGGATCACTTGATATAGAAGTTACCAATTTAGATCAAAAATATTTTTACTATCAGTTAGTTGTATTAAGAAGAAATCAAGGACAAACATCTGCAAAAATTATTGGGTTATATAGTACAGAACAAAATTCTATTAATATTGATTATATAGATGCAGGTTTAAAGTCAGAAGATTTAGCAATGATTCCTATGATGAGCCCTGCTTATGAAAAGTCAGAATCAATGTTTGTTGTGAATGATTGGTTAATTAGACAGGGACCAACAGAACAATTTGATTTTAACTATCAACCATTAGCAAACAACATCAAAGTAAAATGGGTGGTAAATCAATTAGATTCAAATTACTATGCTAAAGCTGGTAATAAGCTTGGGTTTATGAGAGATGAACAATATGCATTTTTTATAAGATGGATATATAATACAGGAGAAAGATCTTCATCATATCATATACCAGGTAGAGCACCTGGTACTTATGCACCTACAGGAGAATTAGAAACAAAAGTATTGTATGGAAATAATGTATTAGATCCTGATGGAGATATGTTATTTAAAGTATATAATACAGCTAATGGTGGAACAATTCCATCAGAACTTCAGCCTGATGGTAGTTCAATAATTGCTACAGGAGAGATGGGTTATTGGGAATCTACAGAAAGATACCCAACTAATAGACCTGATATATGGGATGCAAGTTATCATAGTTGGTCAGATGAAGGTGATCCTGGAGCAGATTTATGTGGTAAATATATTAGACATCATAAAATGCCAGATGAAACTACTCATCCATCTTTACATATAAGTACAACTAACGGAGATAACATTAATGTATTAGGTGTTAAGTTTAGAAATATTTCAAGACCTAAAAATAATGATGGCTCATTTATACAAAATGTAGTAGGATATGAGATACTAAGAGGATCAAGACAAGGTGCAAGATCTATATTAGCTAAAGGTATGTTTAAGAACATGCGTAAGTATGATATACCTGATGCAGAAAATATATTAAATACATCTGTTACACAAGGTTTATATCCTAACTATCCATATAATTCTTTATATGATGATTTCTTTTTTCATGATGGGAAAGATGCAGGTGCTGATAAAAGAACTGATGGATGTGATAATTGGAACGGAAGTATTGCTGATTATAAACCACTAAAAGGACATACAGATGATGTATTTACTTTTCATGCTCCAGATCTTATGTTTACTAAGCCATTTTTAAATGCTTATGAAACAAAAATATATGGTGATATAAGTGGTAATTCTACAGGTACTTTTTCACCTTCAGAAAAACACCCACAGTTTAAATTATTGAGACCTAAAGCAGCTTCATTAGCTGGTATTATAGGTGTTGGTTATGCGTTGAATGCAGTTCAGGGTAATGTAAGTAAAAGAGCTAAGGCAGTACAAGGTTCTAATGCAGATGGTAATGGGCCTTTCTTTGGAGCATCTAACTCTATTGGTACACAGATCCCTAATGCTGCAGGTATTGGTACCTTAGCAATTGGAAATGCTATATGGGATGTGCTTATACAAAATTTATTAATTGACCCTGTACTTGGAGCGGCAGTGGATGTAGGTGACTTATATGGTGGTGGTGTATTTTCTTCTGCAAGATTGGATCTTAATGCAGCTACTAACTTTGCAAAATCTCTTATACCTGGTGTAACAGGCGGGGGTATTGAAGAAGGTGTAGATTATAATAGTCCTGAAGCAGGTATGCCAGAGGTTTTAAGAATGATAACAGGTCTTTCTCTAGCACAAAAAAATATTGCATTAGGTGGTAATGAAATTATTGAGTTAATGTATAATCTTGTTACACCAACAGATTTTGTACTTAAATATAACTCTAATGGGTTTTATAATTCATTTACAGCTACTGCATCAAACATAATATTTAGAACAAGAAATCATGATTCTAATTATATTGGGTCATCATTTCAAACTTTTGATGGTATAAAATATAAAATTAATAATTTATTTAGACCTTCAACTGTAGCAGTATCTACGGTAGATTCATTACCTAATCCTACTGGTGATAATTCTAGAATTGCTGTTGGAGGAAGTGTGTGGAGTCACGGAGGTGCAAATAGCTTTGGTAATTCTAACCTAAAGAATTATGAAGGTCCCTACAAAAGAAGAATATCCGCTAAGTATGGTGCTTTAAAATTCCAAATGGATAATCAATATGGACAACTAGAAGGTATCAAACAAGTACAGATGAGAGGTTGTGTAGAGTTGTTAGATCCATCTAGACCGGATGCATATAAATACTCTACTGAAGCAAGTTTTGCTGGTGATGTATTTATTAATAGATATTCAGAAAAATGCATTATGCCTATATTTACAAACTTCTTAAATGGTCAACCAGATGAGTTTGCTTTTGATTATAGTTTGTATACTAATATACCTTATCCTAGATTTTGGTTAGATTCTACCAGATATGATATAAGTGGTATGGCAAGAGAAATAGCTACATTAGGCTTTAGCCCAGGTAGTTGGGAAGATGCATTGCCTACAGATACTTATTATTTAGATAGAGGTACAAATACATGTCAACCAACAAGTGTATTTGGAAGTTTATTTGGAAGTAATACAGCTAAAATTAATCCAGCATTTAATATGAAGTATGCTTACATGTATACTCACATAAATGGTATAAATGAATTTTTTGTTGAATCAGAAATAAATCTAGCATATAGGGATTATGAAGATATGCCAAGTAAAAGATTTTATGATGTATATCAATACAATGATATTAAAACATTATTTCATGCAGATAATATTAAAGCAGATAATTTTTATAAATATGATGATTCATTAAGTCCAATAAAGTTTCCTACACAATTAAGTACTTTTGGATTAATGCAAGACAGAGATTATGATCCTGAAGTTGCTGCAGAATGTTTTGTAAGTTATCCTAAAAGACTTATATATTCATTACAGGCACAACAAGAATCTAAAAAAGATTTCTGGAGGGTTTTCTTAAATAATAATTATAAGGACTTTAAAAATGCTGTGAGTGTTATTAAACCAATTAACAAGAGTGGTGCTTTAATATTTTTTCCATATTTATCACCACAAATGTTTCAAGGTCTTGACACACTTAAAACACAACTAGATACTAAATTGACTATTGGTGATGGAGGTTTATTTAGCCAACCTTTTCAAAATGTAGCTAATGCAGATATATCTAATGAATATGGATCATGTGAAAGTTTAAGAGGTGTTATTAATACAGCAGCTGGTTTATTTTTTATATCTCAACAACAAGGTAAAATATTTCAATATGGTGGTAAAGGTTTAGATCCTATATCTAATCAAGGTATGAAGTGGTGGTTTGCTAAATATTTACCTTCAAAATTTATTCAACAATTTCCTTCTTCTGAAAATACAGCATGGACAGACAACCCAGTAAGTGGTGTTGGATGTCAAGTAATGTATGACTCTGTAGATGATACAGTTTACTTTATGAAAAAGGATTATCAATTAAAGCCAGAATATATAGCAGGAGCAGAATTTTCTGATAATGATGCAAAACCTGTAACTATAACATCTGGAGTTTGGGGATCAATTAATGTTGATATTGGTGATCCAATATATTTTGATGATTGCTCTTGGACTATAAGTTATGATCCAAAAGTAAAAGCATGGATTTCTTTTCATGACTGGCATCCTGAATTAGCATTACCAAGCATTAATCATTTCTTTACTACAAAGACTATAACAGGTACTATACCACAATGTCCACCAGGATATAACTTTAATTCTAGTAATGGGTTATGTGAAATAGGTGTAAATGAAACTATTGATGCAACAGTAACTATAGATGAAATAGCTTCTACATTATCAGGTGGTCCAGTATCATGTCAAGTAGATGTAGTAATTGCTATGGATGTATCAGGTAGTACTAATAATCAAGGTAGAAGGGCAGCTCAATTAGCTTGGTTAAATTCATTATTAAATAATGCTGGTATTGTAGGTTTTATGGCTAATAATCAAATGCAAATTGGATTTTTGTCATGGGATGAAAATCCAGGTGGTGTTAGATATTATGATATTCCTGATGGTAGTGGTGGTACATATTCTATGAGTAATACAGTAACTCCAGCACAAGTAAGTACTTGGTACAATAATAACTGGATGGGTGGTGGTACTGATGTGTTATTAGGAATGAATGCTGGTCAAACTAGAATAAATCAAAAAGCTGCTTCTCAATTAGGTGATAGATCAGCTGATCCTAACTTTAGACAAATAATTATTTTAGTAACTGATACAGGCAGTAATCCTGGAAATATAGGCTGTCCATTCCAAGCAACTGGAGTTAATGGTAATACTTCTGGTCCTGCAAATCAATTTGTATATGGAATGTATTGTGGTGCTAATAGTGCTAATCCTCCTAGTCAAGCTGTATTAAATAATGTTACTTGTACACCTGGTCCAGTTTCAACTCAATCACCTCCAAATAATGATCCTTATCAATTTGGTATTGATGCAAGTGCTAATCCATCTACTTGGGATGCTGTAGCTGATTCAATAGCAGGTTCAGTATGTGGAACTGCATGGGTTTGTGATTGTCCAGCAGGGTACACTAAAGTATTTCAAGATCCAGGAACTAGTACATATAGTTCACCAACTGGTACATGTGATGATGTAACTCCTCCTATATGTAGAAAGGTAACATGTGAATGTCCTCCTGCTACTATACCAGGAACAGTAGTTACTGAACTAGGAACTTGTCCTGATACAGCACCAGGTATTTATAATCCTTTACCTAATGATAAACAATGTAATTATTTCTTTTATAGTGGTGTGCAAGCTAATTATGATGTTGGAGCATTTTGGAGACATAATGTAAGATGTGATAGTTTTGTTAATTTCTATACACAAGATTATCCTTGGGAAATAGATTTAATATCAAATACTGGTCAAGCAGTTAACACAGTTAGAAGTTTTGAATATCAATTAGAAACATTTGTATACAAAGGAGATCCTCAATATAATATGTGTGGAGGAGATAAATGGGAAGATTTAGATTATAATTTTGATGCATCTATTGTATATAACAATGATCAAGTATCAGGTTTATTAGTTCTAAATCCACAACCATTTAATAATCCTTGGGGTAATTTAACATATCCTGTAGTTAATACAAATAATATAGATGTCTTAGTTTCTAAAGAAGAACATAAATTTAGGTTTAATCAATTTTGGGATATAACAAATGATAGGGGTGAGTTTACAAATGCTGAGCAAGCAATATTTAATACTGAATGTAATGGATATATAAGAAGCTTAAATCCAACAAATCTTAATTACAATAAGTCACAAACACAACGCAAAAAGTTTAGACATTATTCTAATCAAGTTATTTTGAGACGTAATGTTTCAGGAAATAGAAAGATGTTATTAAGATTATATAATACTAAGTTACAATTATCAATGAGATAAAATGGGAAATAAAAAAAGCATAGGACTACCGGGAGGACCAAATGAATTCTTACAAGATATTACACAATATATATCTGTAGATGGATATAGACGTGATAGTGTTGATAAAACCAATCCAGTTAATTTCATTCCGTCAGGAGATATAAGCATGAAAGATGTAGACTTTCCTATTATGGGTACAGATAACTTAGGTAATTCACAAATGATGTTCCCTGAGAATGAATACCAATTTCCAGGTGATATGGTAATGGAAGTACCACAAGCACAATTTGGTCAAATGGGTAAGGTAGCTAAACCATTTATAAAAAAAGGAGTCAGGTATCTTAAATCTTTTTTTGATGATGCAGTAAGTGTAACAGATGACGTAGTTGAAGAAGTAGTAAAGAAAAACCCAATTGCAGAATCAGTAGCAAATACTCCAAAAAAATTAAATAGACCACCTGCTGAAGATTATGTTTTTTACAGAAATACAAATACTCCGGAAACTATAATGAAGCCTCTTGATTTTGTAAATCCAAGAGAATATGGACATTGGCAAGCTCCTGAAAATTTAAGTTTTTTTACACCAAGTAATACTGCGTTTAGAGATTATGGTACTCAAAAATGGGGTGCTAAAATTAATCCAAAAAAACCATACTATGAATATAGTGCAAAAACTTATGATGTTAATGATATAAAAAAATTAATGGATCAGGGGTATGATGCTATTATAACTAATTATGATAAGGCAGATATAAGAGACGCATACCAGATAGTAACTTTAGATAAAAGTATTATAACTGACTTGCAAAGGTATAAAGAATTAGGTGGTGAGTCTTTACCAGTAGCACAATTTGGTGCTTTAGGTAGAATGGTAAAACCATATGCTAAGAAAGGTATTAAGTATTTAAAAGATTTTTTACAAACTAAGGATGCTGATGCAATATATAGAGGTGTATATTTAAATGATGAAATAAGAAACTTAGAAAAGTTTGTAGGTAAAACAGATGATGAGATTTTAGAGATTATGGGTACACAAATACCAGGCAGTACAGGTACTTATAGAAAAAGACAATGGAATCAAACTATGAATTTTGGTAGAGATTTTGATATGGCAGCAGATCATGTTAGAAGATTTACTAACCCAAATTCATTTTTCACATTGGGTAATACAGATGATTTTATTAATGGTCAAAAGTATGTTTTAAAAGTAAAACCTGATCCTGCATTGCGTAATATATCTGCTGAACAGAATAGAAAGTTATATAAAGAAGTTTTGAACAATACTGGATCTAAAGACTTTAGTTATAAAACTTTTTATGACGCAGGAAATGCAAGAGGATTTGGACCTGATCTTCCAATAAGAACAGAAGGTATAAATGTATTGGATGGAAACTTTCCACAATTTATTGGTCAGGAAGGAGATGTAATGGGTAAACTTATAAAAGCTATTCCTATTAAACAAAAGGCTGGTGAGATAAGGCAATATAATCCACCAGGATTTTTTGAAAATTTAGCTGATATGTTAGCTAATCCTATGACATCATTTGGTTTTAGTGCACGTGGTGAAAATATTCCTGATAGATTAAACGTAAATAATCCTGACAGAAATGCTTTTGATTCAGTAATAGATATAATTAATCCTTTTGCATGGAAACAATATGGAGAAAATGCTAGTAATAACTTAGAAAAAGGAGAATATCTAGATGCAACTTTTGATGCATTAGGTGCTATACCTATTGTACCTGCATGGATGAGTAAAGGTAAAAACTTTAAAGGACCAGTCAAAGAAACAATTAAAAAAATAAAAGAAGTAATAAAACCAACTGATGACATGGTAGAAGTATTTACTTCAGATGGTTCTAAAAAACTTATGAAGAAAACAGATGCTGTAAGATTAAATAGAATTGAAGATGCAAATGTAAACAATAAAACATTTACAAACTATGAAGATGGTAACTGGTTTAGTGATGAAATTAGACCTTTTTATTTAAACAATGCAAAGAATACTTTGAAGGGTGGTTTATTAAATCCTGCAGATCCTAAAAGAGTTATGTCAGCATATTTAGATCCTGCAGATGCAAAACTTTTTGATGTTAGTTCACAAGGTACATCAGTTGCTAGAAATATGAGCGGGGGTGTGGGTAACGCACCTATGCAAGGTGAATACGTTTTACCACCAGCTTTAGTTAAAATTATGAGAGAAGGTACCAGTGGTCCAGGATTTAATACTATGATAGGTAATTCTGAATCAATTATGAAAAACCTAGATGCTTTCTATAAAAAGCTTGGTGGTGGAGTTTATCAAAAAGGTGGTGGCTGGAGAGATATTGATGTTAATATAGAAGGAGTAAAAAAAGCTATTGCACAAGCTGAAAGCTTAGGTGGGAAACTAATGAAGAATACAGAATCCACTGCGTCAGGATTATATGGACAAAGATTTTCTGAACTAGATAAATATGATCTCTATGATGGTACAAGAGATGAGTTTATTGCAGACAAAGATGCACAAGAAAGAATATTTAATATGCGTTTGAATGAAGGCTTAGTAAGCAAAAAGGGAGATACTATAACCACTCCCTTACTTAAAGATGCTTATGATTTAACAATTGAATATAAAGATCAATTGGGTGATGATTGGGATTATTCATATGAGGATATTATTAACTTGTCTAACTTTATAGGTAGAGGTGGAACAAGAAAGTATTTTGGTGACGTAATAAGAGATGGTAAAAAATTAGAAGATGTATATCCAACATTGTTTGGACCCAATGCTAAACAAAAAAATAAAACACCAGAAGAATATTTAAAAATTAGTAGAGAGTTTTATAAAGCTGGAGGTTCAGTAAGTTGGAACTGGAAAGGTAAATCATATTCTGGTACACTTATTCCTAGTATGGAAAATGAAAAGAATAGATATGCTAGAACTGAGAATGGTAAGATTAAAACATTACCTAAAGGACAGTATGGTAATAGAGAAGTATTTGAAGCAAAGGTAGATAACACTAGGGTAGCAACACCAAAGTTTAATGTGTTGCCTGACTTAGGCTATACTAAAAATCCTATTGTAGAGCCCCAAATAAATAATCCATTTGGTTCATATGCTGGTTTTGATCCGTCAGAGTTTGAGGTAGTTCAAGATAAAACTTATGTTGATACTACTACTTTTGATATGTATGATAAAGAATACTTGAAAAAGTTACAAAGTGAAAATCCTACATTATCTATTGAAGAAATAGAACAAATATTATATGAAAGCAGGGGTGAACAAAATCAAGAATTATTAGAAGAATATCAAGATCCAGTTTTAATTGCTGACTTTATAAAGAAATCTAATTATTATGCTGAAGGATGGCAAGATATGGAAGGTGCATCTGAAGAAGAAATAAAAGATTTACAGAAAATTTTGTTAAGCAAAGGATATGATATTGGTATAACAGGTGTTGATGGGGATTATGGTAGCAGAACTTATGGTGCTCACAGAGCAATGGTGGATGATAGCAATCTTGATCCTACTTCTATAACTAGATATTATAAAAAATATAGTAAAGATACTTATGATGAAGTAAAAGGTATACAGAATTTGCTTGTTACAAAAGGGTATATGGATCCTATGTTAACTAATAAAAAAGGTTCTAGTATTGATGGTAAATTTGGTGATCAAACTAAAAATGCACTAGATGCATTTAATACAGATAACTTTGAAGAAGATCCAAAAGCTACAGTATTTAATAATATTCCAAGTGCTTTGGATGAACCAAGATGTGCTGCTGGTATGTGTAATATATTAGAAGGTAATGGAGTTCTTACAGAAGCTATTGGTGTTAAGTATAAAGATGCTTGGGATTTATTTGAATCTATGGAAGGAGCAGATAATAGCACAAGTATATACAATATATATGATAGTAATTTATTTGATAATGTAAATGAAGATACACCAATTGAATTACTTAAAAGCATTACTGGTAAAGTAAAAAAGAAATCACAAACAAAAGCAAGTGATTATAAGATAGGAGACATAGTAGGTTTGTATTGGCAGGGGTCTAGTCATCATGAAGAAACTTTAGGTTCTAAGACTCATAATACTCATAGTGGATTTGTATCTAATATAGTAGATGGTGTTCCAATTATAACTCATAATGTTAATGGTAAAGTAATACAACAACCATATAATGAATTATCTACAGCATGGATTAGAAGACCAAATGAAGATGTAGAAGTAAGATCTAAATATGAAATAACTGATGAGATAAATAATATAAATAAAGATAATTTAGCTATTATAAATTTAGAAACAAAATATAACTCTAGGTTATCTGATGAACGTAAAGAAGTAGTTGCAAATATATTACAAAGAGCTACATATAATTCATCTAAAATACCAGAGATATTAAATTCTTCTGTTGATCAAGATTGGTTAAAAGCTGCTACATTTGGTATAACAGGTGTTGAGTCAGGTGTAGGGTTTAATGCACCAAGAACTGTTGAACAAGCAAGAAGTGAAAATGCAGGTTTACAAGGTATAGCATATGATATTGCAGGTAAAGAAGATTCAGGTATTTCATTAGGTATTGGTAAAACTAAATTTGCTTCATTAGACAAATTTGCAAGACAGTATTTTGATATAAATAGCCCGGAAGATTTAGCAGATGATAATAAAGCTGTAGATGCAGTAAGTTATATACTAACTAAAAACTATGAATTATTTAAAGACTATGCTAAACAGTATCCATCTTTAGGTTTGACTGAACAAGATATAAGGAACATGGCTATATTGTCTTATAATCAAGGCTCTAATAGACTTATTGGTACTGGAAGGGTGGATGATGATAGAACACCAGAAGAAGAAATAGCAGCTCTTAGAGCTTTATATGAAGGAACTGCACCAGATATAAGTTCAACAAAATATAGATTTGGTAATAAATTAGTACCTGGTTTAGGAGATGTTGTATATAATACTGCATTAGCAGTTGGATTAGAAGAACCAGGAGAACAATATATATCTAAAGTAAACGGCTATATTGAAGATATATTTCCACAACAAATTGCTCTGTCTCAAGTTGATCCATTTGAGGTTACAACTATGGCACAAGGTGGTGAGTATGGGGTATTTAAAAATTATATAAAAGGGGATTATGATGGAACAAAAAGAGAAGTATATGCAAAAGGTTTATATGATAAACTAAATAGAAAGCATTATAGACAAGCAAAATTAGCTGGAATGTCTCCTGCTAATTATATAATGACTAACCTTGTAGACAATTCTTAAACCATAAAGATTAGTGAATCTCCTTAATTATTTGTATATTAATAATATAATATGAGCAAAGTGAATTTAAACAAAATAAGTGTAAAACAACAAGGTGGACAAATGATTCCAGGGCAACCGGCTATGCAAACAGGTCAAGGTGTTCCATCTATGATGCAGCCTCAACAACAAGTTGATCCTGCTATACAACAAATTTCACAATTTTTTACTGAATCTATTCAACAAGGTGCAAAACCTGAAGAAGTAGTAATGAATTTGATGCAACAAGAAGTTGATCAGGGTACTATTGCTCAAGCATTAATGACAGTTGGTTATGCAGAACAAGATATAACTGTACTATTTGAAAATGTACAAATGATGGGTCAACCAGGAAAAGCATCTGCTGAAGAAGTAAATGCAAATCCTCAAGAGTTAGCAAGAAATCAAGAGTTAGCACAACAACAAAAAGGACCAGTAAGTGTAGACCCTATAGAAATGGCCAAGTCAGGAATTGAAATAGATCCAAAAAACAAAGGTAAGTTTACTAGATGGGCTAAGGCACGTGGTATGAGTGTTAAGGAAGCATATAACAAGGTTATGGGCAATACTGATGCTTACCCACCATCTGTAGTTAAGATGGCTAATTTTGCAAAGAATGCTGCTGGATGGAAAAAAGAAGAAGGTGGTGAACCAGACAATGAAGGATTCCGTGCATTACCAGATTTTGTGCAAAACAAAATAATGAAAAGAGAAACTGGTGGTGAAGAAGAAGAAACTGAAAAGGATGAGGTATCACTTACAGATGAACAAAAAGCACAAAATGCAATGATGCAAAAGTTTTTAGATGCTTCTAATGTTACACTAACAAATCAAAATAATCAAGTTATTGGTGGTAAGAATCCAAGCTCAAGTGATGAGGGAATTTTAAAAACTAAAAATTATTTTAATCCTAATGCATTCAAAACAGGAAACAATTTTAGTTTAGGTAAAGCTGCTAACGTATTAAATAATGCATATCAAGATATGTTTGCCGGTGATGAAGATGGAGATGGTTTAAAAGATGGATCATTCCGTGATTGGAAAAATAAAACTATCAATAACAAAATAAATAAAGAACTAGATGCAAACTATAAAGTAGAGTTAGATCTTTCTGATGAAAATAAAGCAGCTGCTCAAGCATGGAAGAAACAATATGATATTGAAAATCCTGCAGTAGATGAGTTAGGTAATGTAATAGAACAAGAAAAATTTAATGAGGATGGTTCTATAGATACTTCTATAGAGATAACTAACACTCCAGTACAACAAGTTACAGAAGACTTTAGTAATTGGTTTGATAAAAACACAGATGGGTTAACTGAAACAGCTAAAGCAACATATGATGCATTAAGAAAAAAACTATTAGGTAGTGAAGATGCAGAAGTAACTGTTCAAGCTTATGGGTCAGAAATACCTAAAGCATTATTTGGTTTTGGAAAAAGAGCTAAGAAAGCTATGCAAGATCCTATGTCAGTTGCAAGAGTTGCAGCAGGAGACTTTTCTGCTATGCAAAATTTAATGATGGAAGGTGGACCTTTACCTAAAGCACAATTTAGTGTCCCAGATAGTGGAGCACCTTTTGCTGATCCAATGGCAGAAAATGTACCAGTAGGTCCAGATCAACCAAAAACTTTTCAAGAGTGGGTTATGGAAGATCCTATTACTAGAGGAAGTGCAGATGCACAACAACAATATCAAGCTTATGTTGATGGTTTTAATTCTGATGCTGCACCAGATGCAACTCCAGATGCTACTGAAGAACCAAAACAAAGAACAGCTGCAGATTTATTTACAGATATACAAGGACCTAAAGTAGAAAAAGATTATGGTGGTCTAGGAGGGTTTGTAGATAGAACAATAAATAGTAATGTTGCAAGAGCGTTTGGTGATGTAAGTAATTTTGCAGTTCAAGCAGCTGATGTAGTAAATGACTGGTTTGAGGATAAAAATATTAAAGATGCAAAGGATGATCTAAGAGCTAACCTTGTTGCTGACAATCTTTATGGAACTAAAACGGATGCCTTTAATAAAAGAGGTACATTTGATATTAACTCAGGACTTATGGGTAGTGAAGGAGATAGAACTACAGGTTTATATATGAGTAAACAAGGAGGGGGAGTAAACAATCCTGGTTTTAAAGCATTGCCACCAGAAGCACAACATAACATATTAAGTAATATGGCATATGGTGGGGCTAAAGGTGCAGAGGCATACTTAGAAAATAGAGATAGAGTTATTAAAAGAGAAATGGCTAAAGCACAAGACGGAGAAGAAACTGGTAAGAATCATCCTTATTATAAAGAGTACTTAAAAAAGTTTAAGGAAGAAGGGATCTCAAAAGAAAAAGATGCACTAAAGATTTTAATGGATATGAATGTAACTCCAACAGATACTTTAATGATTCAAAATGGTTACAATAAAAACATAGCCAGAACTATGAATAATATGAATGTAGCTAATTTTGTTGCTAAAGATCTTTATGATGATGGTACAGGTAATTTTAAAGGTGTTGTTAATCAGAAACTTAAAATGCCATACTTTACCACTGAACCAGATACAGATGGTAAAAGCTATGACTTTGCAAGAAGTTTTTATGAAGCTGATGATTATGATGGGCTAAATAATATTGTAGAAGTACTTAAATCCAAACAACCTAACAATGATGCAAGCTTAATGAAACTGTTTGGTTTGCAACAAGGGGGAGAAACAGTTAATGTTGATTCAACAATGTTAGCAAAATTAATTGCAGCAGGAGCTGATATTGAAATGTTATAACTATGGCAAAAATTAAAATAAATAAATTACCAAAGGGTTTTGAATTAGTAGATGGTAAAGTTCAAGAAAGCAAAAGCATGCAAGAAGGTGGCATGATAACTGGTGACCAAGCTGATTATGGATTGGTTACAACTCCACAAGCATATTATGGAAGTACTAATTTTAATAACACTAAAGATGATAGTGTTAGATATAGTCTTTCTAGTGTACCAAGAGATAATGCTAATGTAGAAGCAGAAGGTGGAGAAACTGTGTTAACAGACTTGAATGATGATGGTAACTTTGGACTTTATGATATTACAGGACCTAGACACTCTAAAGGTGGTGTACCAATGTTTTTACCTGAGCAATCATTTATTTATTCTGACACACCAAAATTAAAGTTTGGGAAAGAAGAAATGGCTGAATTAGATATTGCAGGAGATAGAAAAACTCCTGCTAAATTATCTAAGAGATTTGGCTTAAATGATTACTATGGTGAATTAGATTCACAGTATGCTGATAACATATCTTCCTTAAGTGCAGAGTTAATGCTGAAAAAAAATATGAGTGATTTATCTAAGCTAGCTTTTATGCAAGAATCTAAGAAGAGTTTTTCTGATGGTGTTCCATTAGCTGCTCATCCTTACTTAGTTTCTATAGGAGAAGACCCTATAAAATTTACAGCACAAGTAGAACAGATTACAGAAGAACAAGCAAAAAGAGAAGCTATAGCAGCATTGTCTCCTGAGCAACAACAACAAATTATGATGTTGCAACAGTTTATGGCTCAAGCACAAGAACAACAACAAGCACCTCAACAACAACAAGCTCCAGCACAAGGATCATTTGAACAAATGCAATTGGCTGATGCTAATAGTGATTTAATGCTAGAAGCTAGATTTGGAGGTAACTTAGATAGTTATCAAAAAGGAGGGCAGAAAGCATCTGACTTTGCTAAAGAGAAAGGTCAACAATGGCCTGAAGGTGCACAAGATCCTACATGGAATGGTAAGAAATGGGAGTTTGATGATGGCAGAACGTTGGGTATGATGGAAGCTTTAAGAATGGCAAACAAAGTTAACAACGGTGGAGATATTCCAGAAGAGTATAGAGTTGGATATGAGCCTACAGAAGTTAAAGAAACTGTAGAAGTTACTGATGAGATGGTTGAAAATGCTACTGTTACAACACAAGATGGAGGGGGTGATGAAGACCTTAAAGAAAAAGTAGAGGTTACTGATGGTAAATTATCTACAGCTAAAAATCCATATAAAGAAGGTTCAGATAATTACAACAAACTAGAAGAATACAGAAAGAATGGATATGAATTATCTGTAGTTACTGTAGATGGTAAAAAACAAATTAGAGCATATAAACCATATCAATCAAAATTTAAAGATCAACCTAAAGTAGTTGTAGAAGATATTGAAGGAGTAGGCACAGGTGAAACATCTGTTATATCTGAAGAAAACCAAGCACAAGGTGAGGTGCTAGAAAACTCTCCTATTGGATCATACAGACCTGGAATTTATTCAGGTGGTAATAGACCTGTAAAACAAGGTACTATATATAGCAATCAAATTGTTGATGGTGTATATGATCCTAGTATTGCTGCAGATAAAAGTACACCGGTTTATGCATATGGTAGTTCTGAATTAAAATCAGAGAAAGGTGCTGCAGATTTTAATGCTAGATGGGGTGATGTTACTGCACAGATAGAAGGTTTTGATTATAATAAACCTGCAAATGATCCACAGTGGAAAGAGTTTCAGATATTAGCAGAAGAAACTAGAAAGAAAGAAGCTGCACAATTAGACATACCATATGTACCACATTTTAAGAAACCTGGAGATGAAGGTTATGTGCAAGGAGAAGGATATGATGGAGCATTAGGATTCCATACTTTTAACACTCCTAGATTAGATGTTGACTTTACATCACAGGATGAACAGTTTATGGATCTTCCTGAAAAAGAAGATAAAAAACCAAAAGTAGATCTTCCGGAAAAAGATCCAGCAAAAGCAGAATGGTGGAGACAAGATGAGAATAACTTAAATACATTGATGGGTATTGAAGATGAACTCTTTTTACCTTTTGCACCTACTTTAGAAGAACAAAAAGTAGATTATGTACTAGATGATTATACAGGTAGAGTTAATGCTAACAATGCTGCATTAAATACTATGTCAGGTGCATTGAGTGCTTATGGCCCACAAGCTTTGGCAAGAAGTAATGTATTTGGAAAAACTTTAGATGCTAATGCTAAAGCTATCAATCAAGTAAATAGCAATAACGTTAAGACAATGAATCAAGTAGCTACACTTCAACCTCAATTAGATTTACAGGTAGATGTTAGAAATGCTGCTAAGGATACTAAGTTATATGATGATACTATAACAAGTCTTCAAAATGCACAAAACTTTTCTAATTGGAAAGCAGCTAAAGCAAATGAATTATATAACACAGGAATAACTAATGCGGCTAATACTGCTAATATGAATGATTTATATGATTATTATGACATTAATCCACAAAGAGATGGTAGAGTAGAGTGGGGTGAGGATGGTAAACAGTTATATAAAGATTCTCAACAACCACAAGCAGAGGCATTTAAAGATTGGTACACAGATATACAAGGTCAATTTCCTGATCAAGAACTTAATATGACTGATGCATTAAAGGTTTGGGGTCAAATAGGAGGTGGTAAACAACAAACACCAGATACTACATTAGGGCAACAAGAAGCATCATCTAATGGTTTACCTGGGTATCCATCTAGTAATGTACAGATAACACGTAAATCCAGAGATGGTAAGGAAATGAAAAAGTTTGCAGTGCCATTTTACAGTGGTAGAATGGGTGTATAAACTTAAAGAGTTTATTTATTACATTTTGTAAACTTATTAAATTATATTAATTTTGAACTATGGCAACATACATTAAAGGAGCAGATACATATTTACCAGACATTAAACCGTTTACACCGGATTATAAATTTTTGTCTGCAGTTTTACAAACTAAAACGGATAAGTATGATGCTAACTTCAAAGCAACTAATGAACTGTATAACAAGGTGGTATATGCAGATCTATCTAGAATGGATAACAAAGACAAAAGAGATCAGTATGCAAGTACTATAGCACCAGCTATTGAAAAAATATCTGGTATGGATTTATCATTACAACAAAATGCAGATAATGCAAAAGGTGTTTTTGCTCCTTTTTATGAAGATGATTTAATTGTTAAAGATATAGTATATACTTCTAATTATAGAAAAGAACAGAAGAAAGCCCAAAGATTTTTGGATATGGGTACTGAAAAGGCAGCAGATAGATATTCAGCAAGAGGTGTAAAAAGTTTACAGTATCAAATGGATGACTTTATTAATGCTGATGCAGACAAAGCATTAGCTATGAAGTATCCAAAGTATGTACAGAATGTAAACCTATATAAAATGTCTGAACAAATATTAGGTGAGATGGATCCTCCTTTAAAAATGAAGATGGATCAATTTAGTGAAGATGGAAATTTTATAATTACTAATCAAAATGGTGCTCTTATTACTGGGGCAGCTTTACAAGTATTACAACAGACATTACAAAAAGACCCAAGAGTACAAGCAGCATATGCAGATGATGCCTTTGTTGCAAGTAGAGATTTTGCAGCTGGTGGTATGAGAGATGGTGTTTATTCATCAGTAGAAGAAGGTCAAGATGCTTGGGCTACTGAAACAATAGCTAGAATTAATGAGAAAAATGAGCAAGGTATTGTAGATGGTTTAGAACAACAAGCAGCACAGATTAATATTAATGCTAATTGGGAAAACTATCAGGGTCAAAATGGGATTGTTCCCGGTTCTGATATGGAAAAAGCATTAGAAGAACAAATGTCTATTGCAGAAGCTACACAAGCTGCTTTAGATGCTAAGATGAATATTAGAAGAGAAGGTCAACTTCCTACAGATAACTTAGAAGGTAATCTAAATAAAGCATATAGAATGCTTATGGGTGCTAATATACAAACAGATTTAATAAATGCTGCTGTGTCATATGGTGCTAGAGATCAAGAACATACTATTAGAGTTAATGAAAGAAAAATGTTTGATGATAGGTTTAGATATGACATGGCTAAGATTAGAGCTAATGCAGAAAATGACATGGCTTTAGCAAAGTATAAAGCTGATAGAGAAGAAGACTTAGCAGAAAAGAAAGGTGAGTTAGGTGGTTCAAACAATCCATTAGGTAATGCTCTTACAGATGCCAGGGTTATATTTGGAGATGGAGCTACTATAGACGGAGCAACAAATGAAGATGGTGAGTTAGATCCTAATACAGATCTTATTGTAAGAACTAATGAACAATATGTAACTGAAGATAATAAAGTGTTTAATTCTCAGCTAGAAGATAGTTTAGCTATGATGCAATTGTTAAATCCAACTGGAGATAACGCTAGTCAGGATCAAACATATGGTGTTAAATTACAAGATGGTACAGATTACAGAGGTACTATAGAACAAATAAGAAAAAGATTAAGTGGTCAAAATGAAGTAGATCCAGATGCTGATGTAAGTGAGTCAGCAACAGGTGCTGGTCCATCAATATATAGTCAGAGAAATGCTGTACAAAATTTGTTTACAGATTTATCTACTAAGTTTAAAGATACAAGACAAAGAACTCTAGATGATCCATCTTTGACTATGGGCTCTGATAAAAGAAATCAATATGATGCTTTATATAGTAGAATATTTGGAGCTAATGGTACCATAAATAAACAAGCCGGTTTAGATCAATATATGCAAACTGCTTTACAAAACCATAGAGATGTATATGAAGTAACATCTAGACAGTTACTAGAAAGTGATGGTGGTGGAAGTATATATAAACAAATGTCTGATGCAGGTTTTCCTCCTATTATGAATGAAGATAATACTTTAATGACTTTTGAAGAGTATGAAGAATTAGTAGTAAAAGGAATTGAATCTGGTAATATTACAAATCCAGATTTAGGAAACTGGACTTGGGATACAGGTACTAGTAATGAAGACTACATGATTGATGCTACTGAAATGGTTAGAGAATATGATGCTATCTATGGAACCTATGTAATGAAAGCTAAACCAGTATATAATAAAGATGGTTCTAGAGCAAAGATGATTGATAAAAGAGCAGTTAAAGATGAAGCTTCAAGATATTATGAAGAACAAAGAAACAGATTAAATATAGGACTTACTTCTGGTGATTTTGTAAGTGGAGATTTATATGCTACAGCATATGGGCGTAGTGATGCAAAAGGTGTTGATGTTGTAATGAGTCCAACATATGAATATATGTTAAACCCTCTTTCACCAAACCCAGCAGCAGAAGCTGAGATGGTTCAACTAATACAACAATTAAATGTATTAGATAATGCAGGTAATAAATATGGTGTTATACAAGGAGATCTAGATGCATCAAGGGAATTTTTTGGATTAGAGTTTGATGATGTAGGTAGCTATTTACAAAATGATCCTACAGCATTAAAAGCATGGAACTTATATAAAGAAGATTTAAACACATGGTATAATAATCCTAAAAGATCAAACACTGATAAGATAGCTCCCGTTGCTACTATACAGTATATGCCTGTAGGTGGTAAGTCAGATGATCCAAATAAAGAAAATGCTATATATAGAATTAATTTTGGACCAGAATGGTTAGCAAGTAAAAAGCTTGGTTCTAATTCAGCTAGTGGTACTAGTGTAGAATTTGGTGCTTTAACTATGGATGAAATAAATAGTCTAAGTGGTGCTAGTGGTACAGCAGATGGTGTACAGGGTACTGCAGGTATAAGTTTTATTGTACCTCATGAATTTGACAATAATACAAAAAGTCAGAAAAATTTATACTATTCTAATATAGAAACTGCAATATTAGCTAATGGTAATGGTTATGCTGAATTTGAAATGCCAGAAGGTTTGTCTCCTACTGGTAAATATAGAGTAATTAAATCAGGAACTAATCAATATAACTTACACTATTCTATTAATACATATATGCCTGGTGGCTCTTATATTACAAAAACAGAAACACAACCTATTGATATGCAGTATGGATTGAGAGGTTTAGATAAACGTATTTCTAGTTTTAATCAATTTTTAATAAGCAAAAGAGAACAAAATAGATTAGCTAGGGAAAAAGATAATGCTGAAAACGGCCAAAAATAATAATAGATGGAGAACCAAAATGACACTAATCTAAAAGATCAGTCTCTAGCTAGTACTATACAGGAAACACAAAGACCAACTGCTAGTGTAGTACCACCTGGCCAAGACTTTATACCTGTTACAGAGATGTTTGAGAATGCGTATACTAGGATTGCAGATATTAATGCTATAGATCCAAGTATAATTTCAGGTGTCAATAGATATAGAAATGAATTAGATGAATATGGTATACCTGCTCTAGCTAGTTTAGGTGTGGCTAGACCTTCTTTAGCCACTGGTAAATTTGATCCAGTTGCTCAACAGAATCCTCCTGCTAATGATTTTAGTAAAATACAACAAATATTAAATGAAGATGTTTCTGAGGGACCAGCTAATGATATAGCTGCTCCTAGATTTGTCAATATGAGAAGTTCACAATTTGATAGATATTTTAATAATAGAAAATTTGATGATTTAGGTTTCACTCCTTATAGTAATACAGAAGAATATTACAACCAAAATTCTGATGTATATGATGACATGTCTAGAATGTGGGGTCAGTATACAAGTTTAGCTGGTTCAGGATTTAGTAGTGTATACAGATCTATAGGAGATTTTTTTGATGGAGACAACTATGCATACGCACCTGATATTTCTACTGCAATGGAATTTGAAGATGCAATGAGAGTTGGTAATTCTTCAAGAGATGGGGGTATGGCTTGGACTAACAACCTGCTGTTAAACTCTGCATATACAATGGGTATTATAGGATCTATTGCTATAGAAGAGTTAGCATTGTTTACTGCTGCAGGAGTACAAGGTTTTTTAAATCCTGCTTCAGATGCAGTATTATTATCCAGAACTGCAGCAAACTTAAAAAGAATAGGGACTGAAGGAGCAAGAGTATTTAATGTATTTAGAGGGTTGGAAGCTGGTAGAGATATTTATAAAACTTTAAAAAGTGCTGACGCAGCTAAAGACTTTTGGTCTGCTGCTAAAACAGGTGGAAGAGTTTTAGGAAATGCGTTTGCACCTAATACAGTATATGCTTTAAAGAATTTTAAGACTGCACAAAATGCAACACAAAATGGTATTAACATAGCAAAAGCAGCTAGTACATTTGGTGGTTTTTATAGAGATGTAAGAGCAATAAATTTAGCATTAGCAGAAAGCAAGTTGGAAGGTGGTATGGTTTACAACCAACTTGTAAGAGATGGTATTAGAATACATGAAGCAAAAACAGGTAGACCTGTTACACCTGATCAAATGGCAAAGATTGAATCAGCAGCAAGTAAAGGTTCATTTTATACTACTATGGCCAATGCACCTATTATATATGCTAGTAACTGGTTTGTACTAGGGAATGCAATGGGTGGGTTTAATAGAACTTTAAGTAGAGTATTTAATGATTCTTATAGAAGAGGTTTTAAAAGTATAGTTCAAACAGGAGCTACAAGAAATGCTAAGGGTGTATTAAACAAAAATGTATTTGAAAATGTAGGAGCAAATCTAGCTGGTACTTGGAAGAAAGTAAAAGCAGGTGGATGGAAAGGTTTAGTAGGAAGTGGTGGAGCAGCCATGTTAAGATATGCTGCTGCTAATATAGCAGAAGGTGTACAAGAAGTATCCCAAGAAGCAGTATCTGCAGCAACTACAGGATACTATAATGAAATTATGAAAGATCCATTAGCTGGTGGAATGGAACTTAGAAATACTATGATTGCTAATGGTATAGGGTCACAGCTATCTTCAGAAGGATTTAGTGTATTTATGTCTGGGTTTTTAATGGGCGGTGTAGTACAATTACCTCAGAAATTATTTTTTCAAGGAGTTCCTTCTATATACAAGTATGGAGCAAACCAAGCAGCTTCTGGTCTAGGAATGGACGGAGGTGTATTTGGTACAAAAGGACAAAATGAAGCTTGGGCTGAATACAAAGAACAAAGAGATAAGTTTCTAGCAGATATATTAGAACAACACAATACAGTATGGAATAATCAGATTGATGATCCTACTTCATTGTTTGATGAAACCAAGTTTAATTTCTTTATGCAGAAGCAAATGGCTGATGGCATGAAAGCTGCCAATGGTGAAGACATGTTTGCTTTTAAAGATGAGCAAGATGGTTCTAAGTTCCAACAAATGTATACTATATTTCAACACGGTACATCACAAATTTACAGGGATCAGTTAACTGACATGTTGAAACTTACTAATGAAGAATTGTATGAGGCATATTCAGGATCAGCAGGAGTAAAGAAATCTGATATTAAAAATGGAAAGATAAGAGAGCGTTTAACTAATATGGTTGAGGCTATAGATAAACAAGAACAAAACTATCTAGATGATGTAGCTAAATTTCCACAACCTTTTGATCCTTCTAAATTTAAAAAAGGCACTCCTGAATTTACACAAGAAGTACTAAGTGCAAATGCATGGAATCATGCTAGATTCTTGTATATGTTTACCAAAGATGGTTTTACACAAGCATTAGAAAGATCAAATAAGATTTACTCTTTATTAGAGAATGAACCAATCTTTGCAAAAATGGAAGCTAAAGACCTTACTGTACTTCTTAGTGCAGAAAGTATAGATGCAGAAATAGAGATGCTTAAAGCTGAGAAACAAGTATTTCAAGATTCTGATCAAGCACCACAAACTAAACAAATTGCTGAGAAAGCAGAACGTATTGCAAAATTAGAAGCTATTAAAGCTATCTTAACAGATCCTAAATATACTACTAAGTCAGATGGAAAAAGAAAAGGAACATTTGACAGAAGAAATATTAAAAAATTAAGTCCTGCATTTGCAGCATATGTAAAATATCTTGCAGAAACTCAAGATTCTTTTGTAAGTGAAGAAAATATTAATAAAGCATTAATAGATATAGTAGATCATATTGCTCTAAAAGAAAGAGCTAAGGTATATGATAAAGCTATAGAGTATTTAGGTAACCCAGAAAGATTTGGTGAAATTTTTAATAGACAACTTGAATACAACAAACAATATTTTTCAAAAGTAAAAGAAAACTTTGAAAAACAATTAAAGAAATATGTAAGTATTCAAGAAGCTAATCAATTGATGAGTGAATTTTTAGCATTAAACCCTTCTGTTTTCTTTGATCCAGAAGAAACAAAAATGTTTTTAGAAACAAATGATATTAAATATCTTAAAACAGCTTATACTGAAACCAATCAGGTATCAGGTATTGATTCAGATGGGGCCTCTGTAATTTATGATAAGATTTTACATGAACAAATTAAACAGAAGTTAAGAACATATGCTGGGATTCAAGAAGATGTGTTTGAGCAACCAGAAACTAAACCAAAAACAGAAAGTGATTTATCAAATGAAGCTGCTGCTGATGTAGAAGATACATTAGGTAATATGGGTATTGATGTTGTATTGGATCAACCAAATAATACACCAATGCTTAATGCTCTACTAAAAAAAGAATATAGAAAGTATCAAGCTACAGCATCTATAATGGGTGATCCAGTAATATCATTTGATAGATGGAGAGATAGTCAAGAAGGTGTAAATTTACAAAATGGTTTTAATGCATTAAAAAAGATTTGGGCAGCTGGTAAAATGTCTAATAATCCTAGTACTCAAGAAATAGAATATATTAGCCCATTAAGCTCTGAGCAAGTTATTTCTGAAAAAGGTTTTGAACAATGGGCACTATCTAGAGAGACACAAGAAAACCCTCAAGTAAGAAGAGTATTAGATCAGTTAGGATTAAAGCTATCTGATATATTTGCAAATGTAGATGTAGTCCCTGATAAAGGATCTAATATACCAGGAGATGCAAACAGAAAAGTAATAGAGAAAGGATCTACTGCAGCACTTATAAGAATAAATACTGTTGATGTAGAGACAGGAAAAAGAGATACTCAGTATAAGCTTACAGATTTAAATGGTAATAATTTATCCAAAGAGTTATTAAATTTCTTAGATCAAAAAAACCTAGTACATAGGTTTGGAGCATTTAGTACATTAGGTAAAGCACTAGCTGCATATAAGATAATAGAAGCAACAGCACCTGATACATCAATATTTCCTTTTGATGGAGTAGAGGGTTTAAATCAAGGGATGCTTGTATACAAAGATAATGAACCATTTATTATTCTAAGTAATCCTGGTGAAGCAGCCAATGGATATTTAAAAATAATTCCTGCTGCATTAAATACACCAAATAAAAAAGAGCTAAAAAGTAATACTATTACTTTACAGCCAGGACAATTTAAAGGTGTATACACAAAACAAGATTTAGATACTACTAAGTTTAATGCTAATGTAGCACGTATAGATGTTAATGAACCTATTACACCATATAAGGCAGTTAATCAAGGTGAAGATAGTGGGTCATTTGGTGAAGCAGAAGCTAGATATAATCTTATTGTTAGCATGTTATCTGCTGATGAATTAGCAAATCTTGAATTTGTTATTTCAGTTCCAGAAAATAGTGGTGAAGTAAGTGAAAGGCCATTTAGTATAACAGGTAAGGATGGTGTACAATATTTATCTCCTAACCCACTTGTTAAACTTGTAAAAAGTAAATACCAAATAGGTATAAGAATTAAGGATGCAGCTATTAATAGTAGATTAATGGATGCATTACTTAAGGTTGGTTTAAAACCAAATACAAATGAGGGGAACTTCTTTGCATTTTTAAACAACCAATATGTAGTAATGGAAGATTTACAAGGCAATCCGGTAGATCCACGTAGTATGTCAGAAAGTCAAATGCTGAACACTATATATCCAGGAGGTGTACAGAACATGTCTAATAAAGAATTATTAAATTTAGTTCATAACAACTTTGCATTAAATGCTTTAATAGTCAGTGAGTTAGATGAATTAGGATTAACAACTGAGAGTGGAGAAGTATCATTTATAAATGGTTTTGGTAAGTTTGGTCTTAAGGTTGATGGTGGTAGAGTTGCTTATCCAGAAAAAGGACAGCAAATATCTAGACCTGTAAATGATTTATTGTATAATGATTCAGATGGAAACGGTGGTATACTTATATATGATTTTAAATATGATCCTGATTTAGGGAAAAGAACTGTACAAACAGTAACTAATTTAGAAGGTGATGCACAATCTAAACTTAGAGCTGATGTAAAACAAGGTTTAGGAGATAGATATAATGACATGATCACAGGTAGTGATAGATACTATGTTATTATTAAATTACCTAATGGAACCTATGCTCCAGTTAATTTAAAATCTAGAAAGAAAACACTAGTGGAAGTTACTAGTTTGTATACTAGGATTATTTCTAGAGCTCAAGATACACTTAAAGATAATAAAAAAGGAGATGTATTATTTAATGAAAAATTTAATGAAGAGACAAACAATGAGTTGTTTATAAGTAATAAGCCTGGTTATATTATTGATTTAGAAGTTAGTCCATTTGGACAACCACAACTTATATTAAAGAAAAAATTAGGTAAAGATAATTTTGAAGAAAAAGCTAGAATAGAAATAAGTAAAGATGTAGTAAGAGATGCAAAACTAGGTTCTACAAAAGAAATGCAAACTTTATTAGATGACTTTAATAAAGATGAAGCAGTCAGAGCAGAAGGAGTCAAACTTTCACCAGCTAATTTTAGAGAGTCATTTCCTGATGGTGCACCAGTTGAAACAATACTAGAAAAAAGTAGAACTAATGTTTTACCTAATGTTGTAGAGCAACAAAAATTAAGAGTAACAGGTGATGATGCAGCTATACAGGCTTCTAAAGATGTTGCATTTATTAGTCCTTTAAAACCAGATGAGGTTAAACCATTAGAGAATCCTACAAATGAAGAATTGGGAGATGATGGAATAAATGGAATATCAGATGAATTGTTTGATGAACAATTAGAAAGTGAATTTGAAGAATATAGTAATCAGACTTTACAGCCTATAGTTAATAAGATATTAAGGGGATTAGAATTAAATGCACGTGAAGAAAATGTATATAAATATTTAGAGTCTAAAATAGAACTTTTAGTTTTAAATCAAGGAGGAAGAGGTAGTAAAGCAGAAGCAACTGAGGTTTTGGAAAGCCCTTTACAAAGAGCTAAGCAAGAACTAGATGTATATAAGGAAGAGCTACTTGCAGGTGTACTTTTTAAAGATCACGCTAAGACATTAAAGAATAGTAAAGAGTATCAAAGGTTAGTGAAGAACTATAAGCAGCTTGCAAAAATTGCTAACAAACTTTTAAAACCTAGTCTAACACCATTAGAGGTTGAAGAGATAAATACATTTATAGATTGGGCTAGTGTTAATTTACCTGATTACATTTCTGTTGAGACTTTAGAAAATCTAAGAGATAACTTCCAGAGTAATAATGAACGTGTAGGTGCATTTATGCTAAATATGAGTGGTATAGGAAATGGTGTACAAGGAACTATATTTACAAAAGCTTTATCTCCATTTAAATACCATGAAGCTTTTCATGGTGTGTTTAGAATGCTACTATCTCAAGAAGAAATAGTTAAGTTCCGTAACATAGCAAGAAAAGAAGTAAGAGCAAAACTTAGAGCAGAAGGAAAAAGCTTTAAGAAAGAATTAGGAATATTTAGAAACTCAGCTAGTACCTATACTAACATGAGTGAGAAGGAATTAGAAAATGAATATTATGAGGAATATCTTGCAGATGAATTTGAGAAGTTTAAGATGGATCCCAAAAGTTCTAATGTGGATGCTGAAGTTAAGTCTTTCTTCACTAGACTTATGGAATGGCTCAAATCTCTATTCAATAATGTTGCACAAGATGAGCTTCAAACCTTATTTAAGAATATTGATACAGGAAAATATCAACAAGCTCAAGTAGCTAAGAATGAGTTTACTGCTGCTATGAATGCAGGACCAATTGTAGCTAATGCATTATTGCCTTATAGTAATGAACAAGTAGAAGATGTATCAGGAAATATAAGAACAGGTACTCTTTATTTAAACAGTGACATATCTAACCCATTAATTGGTAGTATGGCAGCAATGTTTTTAAATAGAGTTAGTGAAATAAAAGGTGCATATAACCCAGCATCTGTTTTAGAAGTTTTGATGGGTGACTTTCAAAATTTATATCATCCACTAAATCCAGCTAATGAATCTTTAACAGAAGAACAACTTGCTGAATTAAGTATTATACAAGATGCATTTAATATTTACCCTGAAGAAATAACTAAAGCTGTTGTGTCTCAACTAAACACAATAGGAACACAAGTAGAGAATGAACAATTTACTTTAGATGAATTTGAAGACTCTAGTGGAGTAAGAACAACTTCTCAATATGATAAAGATGCTTCATTGATTGGAGGTTTTAATTCTTTAAGTTCATTTATAAGAGGTTTTATAGCAACAACAAATCTAGTTGCTGATGATCAGGGTCTTGTCATGGATTTGTATGGTAATACAGAACTTGAAAGTAGTGATAAAAACATTGGTACTAAACCACTTATTATTCCGGTAGATGCACAGTATGCTTACAATGCTTTACTAAAGGCTGTTAAAAATACAGAGGACACTAAACAAATTTTAGAACAGATGTATGCTTTTGGGGTAGATAACCCACATGCAGGTGCTGTAGTAACTAGAATATTAAATAGAGCAGGTATTAGTCCTGAGACATTATTAAGTAAAGATCCTTTACCAGTTAATTTTGTAATGAAAGATCCAGGATTTTTACAGTCAATAATTAAAGGTTTCCAAAATTATAGAGTAAATTATATATTTAATGAAAGAGATGAATATGGTAATGTTAGAATATATTCTGCTGCACAAAGAGATGATATTAATGCACAACTAGATAAATGGAATCAAGCATTTATAAGTAAGAAAAAAAGATTTAATAATAAAAAAGTAGAGAATCAAATAGAAGAACTACTTAATGGTTTAAATGATTTATTAACGTCCCAGAAAAAAATAACAAATAAAGCATTATCTGAAAAGGCTTCTAAATATTCTTTAGATTTATTTAACCTAGTAGGAATAAAACTTAGCCCATTGTATATACGTTTTAGTGCATTAAAGAGCAAACCAACATCTGTACTAAATGTATCTCAAGCTAGTCTTGTTAGAAATAATATTGATCAATTAAGTATAAATGAAATAGGTCTTAATCAAACTAGCAAAACAGTTAATGAGTATGTTACAACTATAGAAGAGCTTAGGCTTGGTATACAACGTAATGCAAATATTTTTAGTACAGGCAATGATGGTATAGCTTCTAGATTATATGAGCTATCTCAAAACAATGCAGCATTTGATGAGACAGTAGGTGCTTCAGTATTTAAAAACCCTAATGGTGATTTAGTATTTGCACATCAGTTGCCTACTTATCATTTAAAACAAGTTAAGGCATTAAATAATATTAGTACACTAGATAGTTTAAAAGCTACTGATCCATACTTAACTAATAATTACTTACTAAATAGTGCAGCATTTAGAAACATGTCTAACAAACAAAAGCTGCAGATTTCTAGAATAGCTGGAAGTAAGATTGGTCAAGAATTAAATTCTGAGGCAGATTTAAATGAATTTATAAGTGGTATTAAGTCTACTCAAACATATGGTGAGTTTACTCCTCAAGAGTTTGCGGTTACAATGATTAATAATTACACTGCATTCTTTAATACAAAAAGTAATAAAGTAGACAGAGTCTTAGATGCAGAAGGTAATGAAGTAGGGATAGCCCCTATTCTTGTTAGAGTAATGGAAGCTTCTAATACAGGAGACATGCTTGGACTACCTGTTATTAAAGCAGTTGAGACAGTAAATGGTGAAGTTAAAATAACTGATACAGCCATTAATATTGTTGTTAATGAAATTGCTACAGAGTTTTCTAGAATAAACAGAGAAGCACAACAACTAAATGATGCAGGTAGACAATTAATCAAAGGATACAATGTTAATGAAAATGGAAGAGCCTTTAAAATTAACAATAATAAACTTGCTCTTTCTGAAGAATTAAGAACAAGACTAGAGAGAGTTGCTATTGAACAAGGTAAAGAAGGTAATACAATTACATTACAAAATGCTTTATCTGCAGCAGACACAAGTATTGGTGCATTAAAAGCAGACATTAGTAAAAGTTTAGAAATTCAGTTTGATGAATTTCAAGACACATTAGATGAACTAAATGTAAGGGATCAGTTCTCTAAATATATTAAAGATGGATTAGCTGTTGGACAAGGGGTAGCTAGAAAAGAAACATTAAAATCAGCTAGACTTCTTAATTTAAATTATTTAGAAGAACACAACCTAAAACAAATATTTATTAATGATTATATTAATACATTATCTATAAATCAAGTTTTATTAGGAGATGAAGCTATGTCTTTAAAGGATCCTATTGATCAGGTTAAAAGGGCTAAGATGCAAAATGCAGCATACTATAGTGCATATAGTTCTTTCTCTGCACCTTTACTGGGAGTAAATCACAATGTAGAAGATATTTCTTTAATTACTTTTGAAGAACCAAAAGGTCAATCAGCTATTACAGGAGAAGATATAGATAGAGCTGATGCCCAAATGTATATAACTACTAAAGCATTTAGATACATGTGGTTTGGTTTTGGTAAACTTACAAAAGCACAAGCAGAACTAATTGATGCTATTGAGAGTGGTCAGACTTTGCCATTAGGAACTTATGATCTAGCAAATCAATTGTTTGGTAATGAACAATCTCCAATAGGACTAGTAGATCAACAGGCTATGTTGAATTCTAAGAAACTAGTTTATGGAGATGGTAAGACATTTTTAAAGATGTCTGCATTTGTGTTGACACCACAATATACTTCAACATTAGATGATCAAGGCAAGTGGGTTGCTAAACCAAATAGAATTGAGCTACATAATTTAAGAGTTAAACTAGAAGCTATAGAGAACAAAGAAGGTGCACAAACACTTGGTATTGCTGCTCCTGAATCTGCTTCTAAGATGATGAAGCAAAACATCAATAACATAGAACAACTAGGTAATACAAGAGAATTTACTGAGGAAGTAACAAACCTAGATGCTAGAATGATGGGGTTACAAGTTCTTAATCCTAGTAATAAACTAGATATAATTGATCCTACACAGATTAAAGAGATATTAACATCTGAACAAGATGATAGTGTTTATGTTGCTGCTTTGGATATGACAATTGGAGAAATTAGATCAGCATACAACCAGGCTGTGTCACAAAGAGTTGAGCTTAAATTTAAAGATAGAAGAAACTTAATATTTACTTTAGGGACATCTTACGATGAATTAGCTGTATCTAAAGAACAAGGAAAACTTACACCTAATCTTCAAGCATTTTTAAATTATGCAGTTAATAGTTTAAAAGCTTCTCAATCATCAGAGACCTTATTAGATTTCTTTTCATCAACAGATGGTGTACAGAATTATGATTTAAACAACCCTGTAACAGTAAAGAAATTTGAACAACTATTCTTAAGCTACTTTAGTAAGGGTACATTATCAGAACGTGCTCCAGGAGTTTCATTAACTTTGGTTTCTGATTTTGGAAATAAAGTATACAGAAGAGTATATGAAGTAGATGCAAACGGAGTACCAGTAAGATCTGAAGTAATTAGAGAAAATGTTTTTGAAAAAAATCCAGAAGCTTTAGTTGAATTAGATTCATTAGTAGAAGGTGATCACAATGGTGTGGTAGTACTAGATAGATTAAGAACTGGTTTAATGGGATATACTGATCCTAAAGACAAGTCTACAGCTACAGGAGAAAGATATTCAGAAATGATAATGCCAGCTCACTATAAAGATATTATGACTTTAGTTGAAGAGGGTACAATGGAAATGCCTGAAGCTATAAGTAAAATGTTTGCTGTAAGAATACCTACACAAGATAATCATTCTGCTATGGCTGTAAGAATGGTTGACTTTATGCCAGCTTATTATGGATCTACTGCAATGTTTTCTCAAGAACTAATAGAAATATCAGGTGCAGATTTTGATATAGATAAAGTTTTTGCATTAATTAAAGAGTTTTATGTAAAAGATAATAAGTTTATAGAGTATAGCCAAGAAGGAAGTTATGATGAATACTTCAGATATATAAGTGAAAGAGTTCTTAAGTCTGGAAATATATATGCAGAAGCAGCTAATTTATGGGTTGATGAACAATCAGAATCCAAAA
>Ga0315315_10000581_pt1 | contig 31234 bp, 30 predicted proteins | sample M140m3416metaG_FD_203699 | JGI IMG/M metagenome (GOLD analysis project Ga0315315, IMG submission 203699) | Ammonia-oxidizing marine archaeal communities from Monterey Bay, California, United States - M1 40m 3416 | ecosystem: Environmental > Aquatic > Marine > Intertidal zone | place: USA... | reverse complement strand
CAGGAAACTAAAGTAAATGATCCTGAGTTTCCGATTGATGAAATTAAAAAAATTGGGTACCACCCAGAATTTTGGGGGCAAAAAGGCCACTATGGAGTCGCAATTCTAAGCAAAAAAAAGCCTGAGAATGTACAAAAAGGTTTTGTAAGTGATTCAGAGGATGATCAAAAAAGATTCATTCAAGCTACTTTTAAATGGAAAAGAAAAAAAATTACAATCATGAATGGATATTTTCCCCAGGGAGAAAATAGATCCCATAAAACTAAATTTCCAAAAAAAATAAAATTTTATGATGATTTAGAAAAGCACATAAAAAAAATAAAGAAGATTGAAGAAAATTTAATTGTAATGGGCGATTTTAATGTTGCTCCGACTGATTTAGATATTGGTATAGGTGAGCAAAATGTAAAAAGATGGCTTCGTGACGGCAAAACTGCATTCCTACCTGAAGAAATTGAAATGTGGAATAAAATTAGAAACTTAGGTTTTGTGGATTCATGGCGAAAACAAAATCCTGAGGAGGGATCAATTTATTCATGGTTTGATTACCGCTCAAGAATGTTTGATGACAATCCTAAGAGAGGACTAAGAATTGATCATATTTTAATATCAGAAAATATGGTGCCACTAATTAATGAGACTGGCATAGATTATGTTACTAGGGCCATGGAAAAACCCTCAGATCACTGTCCAGTATGGATAAGCTTGAAGTAAAACCTACTTTATTAACCCTATCATACTAAGACTTTCTTCAGTTACGCTTAGATTTAAAGAATTTTCTTAGCAATGCAACTGACTCATTTTCTAAATCTCCATAAGCATAGAGCACTTTATGATTCAAATGATCGGAGTCAAGGAAATTGTCTATTGAAATTATCGATCCCGTTTTGGGCTCTTTTGCGGCAAAAAATAAATTGCTTATCCTTGCATCAACAATAGCTTTAGCGCACATATGGCATGGCTCCAAAGAAACATACATATTACAGCCTATCAACCTATAATTATTAACAATTTTAGCTGCATTATTTATTGCAATTATTTCTGCATGCGCAGTTACCGAGTTCCGTGAAATTACCTGATTAAATCCAGAGCCAATAACTTTATTATCTTTAGTAATTATTGCTCCAACTGGCACTTCATTTTCCTTGAATGCCTTCTCAGCTAAACTTAATGAAAGTTCCATAAATCTAGAAGAGTAATTTTTTTGCATATTAATAGACGTGAACAATCTTAAAAAAAATTAATTTATGTTACTTAAGCATATAATAGTCTCGTACTTTTTCAAAAGTTAATAAATGAAGTTGCTTAACCTAATAAAACAATATGTGAATTGGCATTTAAAAAACTTAGTGAAAATATATGCTGATCGTTTACATCATAGGCAAAAGCATACATTTTCAATGCTATTTAACCTCATGCTTACCCTTAAGGGAAGTGAAGATCAGGTAAAATATCTTGCCGGAGTAAAGCAATACTCTATTGCCAATTCTAAAAGAGAATTTATTTTTCACAATAGAAAACAAGGCGTACATAGTTACAAAAATGGGCTGCATCAAAGATCTAAGGAAATTGGTGAAGCATATATGTTGAATGAAATTGATTTTTCAGATGGAGACTGCGTAGTTGATTGCGGAGCAAATGTTGGAGATCTATTATTATTTTTTGAGTTTAGTAATATCTCTATTGATTATATTGGTATTGAACCCTCGCCAAAAGAATATTTATGCCTTAAAGAAAATGCAAAAAATTATAAGACCTTCAAGACAGGTTTATGGGATGAGGAAGGTGAAAAGGTTTTTTACATCAGCTCCGATGGAGCAGATTCTTCTTTAATTGCGCCAATTAATTTTGATTCTAAAGTAGAGATTCAATGTACGAGACTTGATAATATTCAATTAAACACTCCTTTTATTAAACTTTTAAAATTAGAAGCTGAAGGTGCGGAGCCCGAAGTTATTGAGGGAGCAAAAAATATTTTAAAAAACATTGAATATATCTCAGCAGATCTTGGACCCGAACGAGGCAAGAATAATCTCGAAACATATGGCCCAGTAACAAGTTTTTTGTATAAAAATAATTTTAATTTAATAAAAGTGAATGCTGAAAGACTATCATTTTTATTCAAAAATAATAATTTTAAAAAATAAGTATATATTCTCATGGCTGCACCAGAAGTATCAGTTCTAACATCTTCAATGAATAGGTCATCTTATCTGCCAAGAGTTTGGAAATCTCTTGATAATCAAACCATTAAAAATTTTGAATGGGTAATTGGAGATGATGGCTCGTCTGACAATACTGCAGAAGTAATAGAGATGCTAAGCAGGAAATCATCCTTTCCAATAACTGTGATTGCTGCTTCTGAGAGGATAGGTAAATCAATGATAGATAACTATGCTATTAATCATGCAAATGGCAAGTATATCTTATTATGTGATTCAGATGATTGGTTGGAGCCTTTTGCAATCGAGCAAATGTTAAAAAGTGTTCAGGATAAAGATGACGATGATAATTTCCTTGGTTCGGTAGGGTTATGCCAAGATAATTTGGGTTCATGCACTGGAGAATTCCCGAAAAAAATTAAACAACACTTAAAAATGAATGACCTTTTTTATAAGTATGAATTTGAAGAGGATTGTGCTGTATTATTGAAAACAAGTATTTTAAAACAACATCCCTTTCCAGAAATAGATTTCTATACACCAGAAGCATCCATATGGACAAAGATAGGCAAAAAGTATGTGCAACTTTGTAATACAGTTGTACTCAATAAAGAGTATAAGTCAAATCATGCGATCTCATTTTCTAATTCCTATACATATTCTAGAGGAAAAGCTTTTAGTTTATCCCAAATATATTTAAACCTTTCAAAAAAGGAAACTCAAAAATTTAACATATATTTAGATTTATTCACTTACTTACGATTTGGTTTTCATGGTGATGTTAAATTAATAAAATTATTTACATGGTTTCCAAAAAAATTTTGGGTCTTGATGGCTATAATTTCTCCAATATCTTATATATTTTCATTGAAAGATAGATTTCAAAAAAAAGTAAATAAAACCCACAAGGGTTTTGAAATTGCTTCCACTAGATATACGATAAAACTTAAAACTTACGGTAAATAATCATCAGGAATGATGAAATGCAAATCAAAATTAATAATAACATGCGGATCATCAAATAATAATGTGTGGAATACTTGGTTTTGCATCTGATCAAATAGCATTTGATCATATTCAATTTACAAAAAATCTTGACTTACTTTCTCATCGTGGTCCAGATCATGCTGATTTTTGGATAGATAGCGATTGTAAAAACTTCATGGGATTTAGGAGATTGTCCATAATGGATTTAACAAATCTAGGCAATCAACCAATGATCAGTCAATGTAAAAAGTACATTTTAATTTTTAATGGAGAAATATATAACTACATATCACTTCGAAATGAGCTAGAGGGCCTTGATTATATTTTTAATTCACAGTCAGATGCTGAGGTCCTCCTTAATTGTTTAATAGAATGGAAAGAAAATTGTCTGGAAAAAATAGAGGGGATGTTTGCATTTGCATTTTATGACATTGATGCAAGAAGCTTAATTCTTGCAAGAGATATATCAGGAGAAAAGCCACTTTATTACTACCATCAAAATGGATCAATAGCATACTCAAGCGAGATCAAACCTCTTGTTAAATCCATAAATCACAAAAAAATTCTAAACAAAGATTCATTGAATCATTATCTAGGAAATGGCTATATACCAAGAGAACAATCAATTTTTGAAGGGATCAAAAAACTGCTGCCTGGGGAATATCTAAAATTTAATATTAAAACAGGAGAAAAAAAAATCTATAAATATTGGTGCTTGTTAACACTCATTAAAAAAAACAATGCTAAGCCCAAACAAACTAATATGAATTTAACAGATAAGCTTGAAGACCTTTTACAAGAATCATTACAAAAACAACTAGTATCAGATGCAAAATTAGGAATGATGCTTAGTGGGGGTGTTGATTCAAGCTTATTAGTTGCAATGGCATCAAGAATCAAAAATAAATTAGATACTTTTACTGTAATTTTTCCAGATAATAAAAATTATAATGAACAAAAACATGCAAAACTAATTTCACAAAAATTTAGGACTAATCATCATGAGCTCGATGCTGGATCAATTGAACCAGAGTTGATTGAAAAATTAACATATTTCTTTGACGAGCCCATGACAGATTCATCAATGTTACCGACATATTTGCTGTGTAAAGAAATGAGTAACTTTTGCAAAGTTGCTATAGGTGGAGACGGAGCAGATGAGCTATTTGGCGGCTACAGTCACTATACAAAACTCTTATCAATGCATAAATTATGTAGATATATTCCTCACCAAATGAGGCATGCCATATCGAGAGGTGCTCTATCAGCATTACCAAAAAACATGAGAGGCAGAAAAACGATTGAAATCTTGGGTGAGGATTTAATAAATCTAAATTTTTCTTCATCGTTAATGTTTAATTATGAAGATAGGAAACTTCTTTTTAGTAAATATCCAGAAATGTTCAAAGAAATAATATTTAAAAGAAATATTAGTGGAGTCCCAAAAGAGGATTTTATAAAAAGAATGACCTTGGTTGATTTCAAAAATTATCTTTCTGAGGATATTTTAGTAAAAGTTGATAGGGCTAGTATGGCTAATTCACTTGAGGTGAGATCTCCATTCTTAGATAAAAAAATTATAGAGTTTGCCTTTACAGAAATCCCTTCTTACAAAAAAATATACCAAAATCAAAAAAAAATTCTCCTCAAAGACCTTTGTAAAAAATTATTACCAAATCAATTCGACTTATCGCGTAAACAAGGTTTTTCGATCCCTATTAATCAACTACTAATTTCGGGAAAATGGTATGATTTTTTTTATAGCAAAATACAGGAATTTAATGGCTTTGAGATAAATAAGAATTTTGTATTTAAATTGCTTGAAGATCAAAAGACGGGAGCCCATAACGGAGAGAAGCTTTACTCACTTGTTCAATTAATTTGCTGGTATGAACGACATATTCAAGGGGTTAATTTAGAGAGTTTAAAAAATGCGAAGTAAGCTTTCATTTGTAATAAATGAATACTCATTCTTTAAGTCACATAGATTGTGCTTAGCGCAATCCTTATCAAAGCATTATTACGTTCAAATAATTACAGATCTTTCAGGAGTTGATGTAAAAGAATTGGATGAAATATCCAATGAGAATCTTGAGTTTCTGCACTTACGCAAACGCAAAGCATCATTAAACCCAGTAAAATTTTTTCAGTTTGTCTTCAAATTGAACAGCACTCTTAAGAATCATGCTCCAAAATATATTTTTTTTGTGTCCCTTGAAAACTGCTTCATTGGCTCCTTCATTTCAAAATTTCTATTATCCAAAAATAATTTTTTTTTAATCACCGGGCTTCAAACCATCATATCTCCTGAATCGATCAAGGGGCATCTAAGAAAAAAAATTTATAAAGCGGCATTTAGTAAATTAGATAATCAAAATAGATCTAATACCTTTATTTTTCAAAATAAATTTGACCAAACTGATTTTCTAGAATTCTTACCAAATATTGAGCATGCATTGATTGAAGGTAATGGAATAGACTTGAATCAATTTAACTATATAGATAGATTCAACGATAATAATGATGAAAACATGAAATTTCTTTTTGCTTCGAAACTCCTAAAAGATAAAGGCTTAGAAGAGTTTCTTGATGCTAGCTTATATATAAAATCGAAATATTCAAACTGCTCATTTAATATAGCTGGGCAGTTTGATCCGTCAAATAATCAGTCAATCAGCAAAAATAGTTTTGAAATGATAAGCGAGCATCCCGACCTTAATTATCATGGATATATCCCAAACTCAGATATGAATCAGCTACTAGAAAAACATCATATATTAGTATTACCATCATATAGAGAGGGTCTTCCAGCGGCAGTAATTGAGGCTGCAGCAACTGGCATGCCTTTAATTGTGACTAATGTTCCTGGCTGCAGCTCACTTGTTGAGGATAATAAAAATGGTTACTTGATAAAACCACGATCATCATCATCTATTATAGAGGCAATGGAAAAAATTCTTAAGAACAAAGCACGGCTAAGAGAATTTGGAAAATATTCAAATCATATGATAATGAAAAGATTTTCAATTGAAAAAATTGCACAAGAATATTTAGATTTAATTAATCAATGTTAAATCAAGGCCCTTATAAAGCTAAAGTATCTTTTTTTATGCCCAATTTCGAAGTGGGAGGTATAGAAGTATCATTTAAGCAACTGTGCAACAATTTAATATCCAGAGTTGAAAAAGTGGATCTAGTATATTGTAAAAATACTGGCCCATTAAGAAAAGATTTTCACAATAGCGTAAATTTAGTTTCTCTTGAAGCTATAAGAATAATACCTGTAATCTGGGCTATAAAAAAATATTTCGACAAGCATCAACCAGACGTATTTATCACTTCGATGTATATGCTTGGAAATGCATCTATAATTGCACGCTTTCTATCAAAATCTAATCCAAAAATTATAATTGGCGCAAGGTCTTCATTTTCAAAGATTGTAGAAAATGAAGCCGGTATTTTTCAAGGAAAAATTCTAAAGTTACTCTCCAGGATTTTGTTTCCACTTGCTGATCAAATAATTTCAGTTTCTCATGGTGTTGAGGCAGACTTATGTAAGAATTTACAAATCAACTCTAATTTAGTTAAAACTATATATAATCCTGTGTTGGATAGTCGGCACAATAAAGATCATCTTCCCATTCCTGAGCACGAGTGGTTTGCGAACGCCAATAGGGATTACAAAATTTTAATATGTATAGGTAGGCTTTCTAGTGAAAAGGGTTTTTCCGAAGTCATATCAGTTATTTCTAAAATTCATAATGAGTGCAAGCTTAGATTAATTATAATAGGAGAAGGTAAACTGGAGATAAAATTAGCTCAACAAATTACTAGGCTAAAGCTCTCCAAGAAAATTCAAATAATTAATTTTCAACAAAACTACCTTTCATACCTTGCACACTCCGATATTTTTATACTCAATTCTCAATTTGAAGGCCTGCCAGCTGTTTTAATAGAAGCTATGGCATTAAAACTTAAAATTGTATCCTCTGATTGCGATTTCGGACCAAGAGAGATTCTTGAAAATGGAAAATATGGAATTCTTTTTCCAACTGGAGACTTAAATGCTCTAAAGAAAGGTATATTAAAGTCTATAAAAAACGAAGAGCGAATTGTATACAATACAGAAAATAGTCCTTTTTCTGCAAACATATCGTCCGAACTATATCTTAAAGAAATTAAGAATTTATCCAGATAAAAAAACCTGTGATGCCTGATATTCACTGTCTGGAGGTATAAATCTCCCATTTGAGGATTCTGGACAATGCGTGATTTCCCCAACATAGCACTTGGATCCATCAGTATAAAAGTCTACCCGGACACAGGAAAAAAATTTAGATATTTTTTTTGAGATATCTAACATTTTTTCTAAACATTGGGGTTTAGGCACTTCAAGTTCAGTCATGGGATATGAAAGTGAGAAATCTAACTTGATCCATTCTGGAGTATATAAACAACGAGTATGCTTTGAGGCTCTATTTGAATCAACTTGAATAAATTTAGGCAAGCCATTGTTGCAAAAAAATTTGTAATCTTGAATATTCGTTGAATTAAAAATAAGTGGCTCTACAATTATTTTTGGAATTAAATCTTTATAATTTCTCTCTCGGCTCTCCTTATGATAATTGATATTTAGCCAACTTTTTATCTCTTCTTTATTAATAGAGTTACCTCTATCTCTAATCATAAATCTTCCTGATGCATGTGTTGGTTTGATGCAACAGGAGTCTGGAAAATTAAAATTATCAATCTGCTCATCAGAATATAAAACTGCAATGGTGGGGACATTGTACTTTTCGCCAACAGTTGCTGTAATAAAAGTTTTTACAAGTTCTTTATCAGAAGTAAAAACTCTGATTGGACTAACAATTTCATTGCTGGTTTTAATTTTAAAAAAAATGTCATTAATAAGAAATGAATCATTGTTTGGCAACCTTCGATGAGCACGGTAAAAATTAATTAATCCAGCCAACTTATCAAATATTACAGACTGCGGCAGAGTTAATAGCATAGAGTCAAGGATACTTTTTAAAAAAACTTTCATCTCTTAATTAATGCAAAAAATGACCCAAGAATGTATATTGGAGCCTTTAAAATATCAAGTATACACCCTAATAAACCAACTTTTATCCAATATATTGGAAACAAGGAGGATGGTGAAACATTATTTTTTAGTGGCACAAAAATTCCTCTATTTATAACCGATGCAAACAAAAGCGAGCTTAAAAAAGCTTTAGTGATATGAGGTATGTACAATGAAATTGATAATGAGATATCTCCTAAGAGATCATTCCAACGATACACACTATAAAAAACAATAATATACGAAAGATATTTTAAAATTATCAGGGTATTTGATGATCGTTTTTTTAATAGAAACCTATTTAAGAAATAGTAAAAAATAAACAAAAATAATAAAGAAAAATAAATTTTTTTTGTAATGTCATCTATGAAAAATGGGCTTTGATCCCAATCTGATAGCAAATAATTCCATCTAGGAATTAGTAAAAAAACTAATATTATAAATAAACTTAAATATGCTTCTTTTATATTTTTTAAAACATCAAGCATAGCTCCATAAAAAGAATTCCTGATATATTTTAAGAGAAGTTCTCCATATGAAGATGGTAAGCTGGAATAAGTTAACAATGGTTTATTGGGATTGATTCGAGATGTTGTTGTTTTAATTCTATCTCTCCACTCAATATCCTCAGCAGCTCTAGCCTTTGGAAGAAAGTCACCAATAACTTTAAAAAAGTTTTTTTTAATAAGTGTTCCAGGAACTGTTTCATGGGCTGCATTTCCGTATGTACAATATTGATATAACCTTTCAAAAGAGGACGTCGCTTTGAACACTGTAGATCCAAAAACATATTCACTATCATAATAATTTATTGTTTTAACCATTTCTTCCAGCCAACATAGAGATGGGATGGTTTTCATATCCAAAAATGCAATATTTTCAAATTTGGACTCATTCACTCCAATATTTCTGCTTCTTCCAGGATATGAGTTAGGCGAATGAAAATATTGTTTTTTAGCATCTAGTTGAAATTCTTGAAAATGTGAACGGAATAGCTCATCTAGCGAAGTATCTATTAATATAACTTCTGAAGCTGGATAAGTTTGATAGTTAATCGCGTTCATCTGACTAAAAAATTGAACTTCGGATTCATTATGAGCTATCAACACAATACTAATATTCATAGGTTTAATTTAAAAGTTTATTTTCATTGAGAGATTTATGCTCATATTAACTGATTTATACTTAAAAAGTTTGCTGACAAATCAATTGGCGTAAACATTTACTCCTCTCGAAGCTTATAATGAGTTATGTTTTTAAAAAAAATAGTAATGCTGCTGAAGAAATACGAACTCAATCATCTTTTTAATTATTTTTTTATTGGTGGCACTGCAGCGATAGTTGACTGGATGATATTTGCAGTTTTGGTTTTTATCATCAATATTAATTTTTTAGTTGCAGCCTGTATATCATTTTTCTTTTCAACGTATGTTAACTATGCGATAAGTATAAAGACAATATTTCAATCAGAGATAAAGTTTAAAAAAAATAAAGAAATCTCTTTGGTTTTTTTTGTTAGTGGGATTGGATTAATTTTTAATTTAGCCTTTCTGACGATCTTTGTTAGCTACATGTCGCTTAATATTATGCTATCAAAAATTATTGCAACTGGGCTTACATTTTTATGGAATTTTGGATCAAGAAAATACTATATTTTTAAAAGTTCTACTTAACAAACCTATATTTAATAATGCAATATATGGCTCTAAAACCATCCTTCCAACCAATTTTTTTTCCTTCGTCATAAGTTCTTCCATAGTAGGAGATTCCTACCTCAAAAATTCTTAAGTTTTGTCTGGCTATTTTTGCGGTAACTTCTGGCTCGAAACCAAATCGGTTTTCTTTTATATCAATGTTCTTTATTACCTCAGATTTAAATGCTTTATAGCAAGTCTCCATATCCGTTAAATTGATATTCGTCATCATATTTGAAAGAAGCGTAAGAAAGCCATTTCCAATTCTATGCCAAAAATATAGAACTCTTTTTACATCTCCACCAGAAAATCGAGATCCATAGACTACATCAGCCTTATTATTAATAATAGGTTCAATTAATCTTGGATACTCGCTTGGATCATACTCTAAATCTGCATCTTGAATAATAATAATATCTCCATTTGCTGCAGCAATACCTGTTCTTAAAGCGGCCCCTTTACCCATATTTTTTTCATGCATGAGCACAATATCTATAAGTGAGTTAACTTCTTCATTATTATTGATCAGGTCCCTGGTTCCGTCTGTAGAAAAATCATCTACTAAAACAATTTCTTTATTTTCATAAGGTGATTCATGAACCTTTTTTAATAATTCCAGCAATGAATTATATTCATTGAAACATGGGATGATTACAGATAATTTCATAATATTGATTTAAAATAGTTAATTGTTGCATCTAAGCCTTCTTCAATGTCTATAGATGGTCGCCAGTTTAACTTTGAAACTGCATAAGAAATATCTGGCCTTCTTTGCTTTGGATCATCGCTGGGCAAATCATTAAAGCTGATTGAGCTTTTTGAGTTGACTTTTTTCATAATTAATTCAGCAAGCTCCAAAATTGTAAACTCACGAGGATTCCCTAAGTTTATTGGGGTTTTTGATTGGTCAGTATCCATGGTTTTAATAAAACCATCAATTAAATCAGAATAATAGCAAAAGCTTCTGGTTTGGCCGCCGTCACCAAAGATTGTTAAATTTTCACCTTTAATGGCTTGTACTATAAAGTTGCTTACTACACGCCCATCATCCTTATTCATTCGAGGGCCATAGGTATTAAAAATCCTTACTATTCTCGCATCTACTCCAAATTGTCTTTGATAATCAATACAAAGAGTTTCAGCGCATCTCTTTCCCTCATCGTAACAGCTCCTAACTCCTATTGGATTAACATTGCCCCAATAAGACTCTTTTTGAGGATGCTCCAAAGGATCCCCATAAATTTCAGATGTCGAGGCCTGTAAGACTTTTGCGTTATATTTGTTAGCAAGTTCAAGAATATTAATTGCTCCTAAAACACTAGTTTTGATTGTTTTTACTGGGTTATGTTGATAGTGAATTGGAGAAGCTGGGCAAGCAAGATTATATATCTCATCAATATCTGCATCCAAACCATCCAACGCAGTAACATCGGCGTCTATAAAATTAAAGTGTTCATTTTCTTCAAGATGGCTAATGTTATTTTTTGAGCCTGTGTATAGGTTATCTAGACATATAACAAAATCCCCTCTTGCAATAAGAGCATCGCAAAGATGCGATCCAAGAAATCCTGCACCACCAGTGACTAAAATGCGTTTCATATTAATTAAAAAGGGAGATAATTATTTTATAAATATATTAAAGCCAGTTATTTTATACTCTTTATAACCAAAGTTAACAATTTTTTTATATGACTGAGTATTAAAATCAGAATTATTGCTGATAACTATAATGTCGTAAATTTTATTCTCTATTTTTTTTTCAATATTTATATATTCATAACTTTGTCTTTGATAGAACCTAGGATTTTGTTTATCTAAACTATTTAGGGAATCAATGTCTTTGTGATCAAGGTAATATTTAAGTATATGAGGTCCATTTGCTAGTATTTTTTTTGATTTGTAGTTATGTTCATCTAAGAAGTATTTAAGTTCGTCAATAGAGTCAATGTGATCACTTCTAATTTCAACTGGAAGTAGCAAGAAAAGCTTAAATATAAAAAAAGCTGTCAAAATTAATATAGACGGATCAAAAAATTTATATAGTAGTCTTTTCATGTTGAATATAAATTCCAAATACTATCAATGTAACTGCTGGGATGAAATATGTATAATTCAGAGCAAAAGGCATTAAAAATGCTCCGTACGCTAGCCCCAATACGACTGGGACATTGAAAATTTCCTTTAGTGAATTTTTTAAAATAAGCACTACTATATTGATGATAACAATTAGTGTTAAAAGTAAATTTGAGTTTATAAATTGCATTAAGTTTGAAAAAATATCTAAGCCTTTATATTCTGCGTTTGAATTAAAGAAAATTCTATAGACATACATAAACCAAGATTTGATAGGGCCGCCTGAAATGATTGCGCCTGGCCAAAAAACAATGAAAATCATAAAAGACTTTACAAACAATCTTAGTAAATCAGATGAAAGTAAATATTTTATACCCTTGTAAAAAATAGCGGTCAAAAAACCAACAAATACTACAAAGATGCCTGTTTCTAGAGTAAGCAGAAGGCCCGCAAGAGAAAAGGCTAAAAACCATTCATTTTTGTTGGAGTATTTTTTTAGGTAATTTTGAAGATTAAATGCAAAAAATAAGCATGCTAGGGCGTGAAAAATATGAAAATTTAATGATGAATTACTTAAAAAAAATACTGGGGAAGTGAACAAACAAAATACTAATAAATCTTGCAAAGGGGATTTATTAGGCTGAATCTCTTTTTGTTTCAATCCAAGGGTTAAAAATAATACAATAAATAAAATAAAAAAAAATACTGAGCTTAATCTCAATGGCAAATCAACAATGCTGTTAGTAGACGTTGTAAACAAACTCCAATAATAAACTGGCAGAGGCGGATGAAAATGTCTCATCAAAAATGGTTGCTCATCCTCTGGAAAGACTTCTGAGGAAATTTTAATAATTTCCTCCCTATTATTGGATGACTTTGCCATTCCTATTTTAATAAATTGGATCATGTTAAGGTCTTTTAAATCAAAAGCATTAATAAGAATCCCTTCCCTAGATGCATTTGCATAATCAACTTCATCCCAGGAAAGCTTAGATGAAAAAAAACCAGAATTAATTAAAGATAAAATAAATATAAATGACGATAAAAATATAATCAGAATGTGTTTTGTTCGCATAAATACTATAGATGGCCAAATAATATAGCTAATTATATTGTTATTAAATTAAAAAATATCAATTTTACTAAATTATAAGGCTTTGAATTGAGCCAATTATTCCATTGAACTCAAAAAGAAAATTGCCATCTCGACAGCAATGTTTCAAATTCCATGAGCTCATAAAAATCAATAAAATAATTGGCATCCCATATCCTAAAACTTTTTCTGATGTTGAATATTGTATGATGTGAGTTTCAGTGTTTTTCTTTGATTCTAAAAAAACTATCATAGATAGTCCCAATAAAATTGATTGAATATTAATCCATCTTCCCCAGTCAGTAGCTACGATAAATAGGGGCGACATAAATATTAGCTGCAGGATTAAACAGTAAAAAAGCTTTTTAGATACCCTGCTTAAAAGTATGTTGGATGAGCAATATAAAATAGGCGCAATTAGTGGAAGAGTCAAAATTAAAACTAATCCGAGAGGCGTCCAAATATTATAGATACCAAGATTTAAAATAAAACCTTCAACTACTCCTGTAGCCGGCCAACTCAAAACTCCATCCTGACATACACTAGGATCAACTCCAGCCTGGACTATCCTGTCACATACCTCAGTTGCATTAAAGCCAGCTGGCGCGAACATTAATATTATTAGTGTAATGATGGATGATGCTGGTATCAAAATAGAGACATTAAATGTGAATAACTTTTTATCAAAATAAATTAATGTAAATAAATAAAAAATGACGCTATAAAATACAAAAATCTCATGAAGAAGTGTAATAAAGACTGCTATAAGGGAAAAAAATATTGAGGCACGTAAAGTTAAATTTCTTTTTTTGGCTAAAAAAATGATCCAAGCAAAATATGAAATATAAATTAATATTTCTTTTCTAGATATTATGGAAGGGTCAAAAAAATAGAAAGATAAAAAAGATGGTGATGCAAAAATTAAGAAAAACCAGAAAGTTATTTTCTTTTTATACAGTAAAATTAATATACTAAAAAATAATAAAAACTGAAAAAAAGAAAAAAAGTAGAATAGAAAATCTAAAACATCCCAGTTAAAAAAATTGCTAATTAGAAAAATTAACTCTCCAGATAAACCTCTACGAGTAAATCCTCCAGAATAATTAATCAGCCAGTCTGCCACAAGCCATTCGTTGAAGGAGTAAACAAAGAAATTAATATAATATATGGAATTAATTAGCAACAAGACCAAGAACACCACTATCAGAGGCAGATAAAATCTTTCAAATTTCTGATCAAATATTTGAGAAATTTTAAAAAGCTGATGAAATAACATCGTTAGAATTTAATTGACTAATGATGCATTTAGTATGCGTGGATAAAGGCTTAATCTATGCGTAATCATGAAGCTTTAAAATGAGTAACTGTCGCTAATTGAAAGCTGAAAATCAAAATTTTTCATAAAACTAACTAATTTACCTCTGCAAAAGATGAGATGAGAGTCTCATAGCTAATTGTAAAATTGTTAGAGTAGGATTTGCATGCCCCCCTGTAGGAAAAACAGATGAGCCCAATATGTATAAATTTTCTTTATTAAATACTTTTAAGTTAATATCTACAACCCCATCAGAAATATTGGTCCCCATCCTAGTTCCTCCCAAGTGATGATGGCCGCCTGTCTCAATGCTATCAGGAAAAGGCCCCTCTGTTAAAAGCCAATTATTAAATTTAAATCTGCCCATATTTTCAAACAAAACCCATGCATTAATTTGTTGAAGGGTTTTACTTATAGTTTCTATATCAAAGCTGGTCTTTTTCCAATTAAGTAGCGGTCTAGGTATACCAAATGAATCGAATTGATTCTCAGAAATTTGTATTGCGCTATCGATATTGGGAACTTGTTCCCATGCGCCCCTTATTTCTGCAGCACACACAAGATTCTTTTCAAAAAGATTGCCAATCTTTTTTCCTAAATCGGGTGCAACACACATAATATCTTTGATTAGTGCAGTAGCACCCTCATCCCCAAGACCTTCTATTCTAATACCCGCATTTAATATCCCCAGACTTCTTCTAGTTGGGGCATCCAAACCAAGATATGCGTTCTCCCATCTTCGATCTAAAAATGCTTTACCAATATAAAAATGAGGATGCTCCATCCAGTATTTGCCAAGTGGTGACCGGTCATCGATCAATTTTATTTGATTTTTTTTATTAAACCACAGTAATAATCTTGAATTTTCTATGCCTCCCGTTGCCAGAACAAATATTTTGGCTTTGGAAATAAAATTATTTCCAGTATAGGAATGAAACATCGCCTCATAAACACGAGTATTGTCATATATTAGATCTGTAAGGTTTGCATTTAAAATGAGATGAATGGAGTTAGACTTTTCGATTCTGTTTTTGTACTTTTGACCAAACCTTACAGGTGGTGAAAAATTAAATTGCTGGGCTTCAACACCAAACTCTGTTGAAAGAGATTCGTTAGCAAAGTTAGAATCTACTTCTAAAATCTCACATGATTTCTGGAGATAGGGATCGAGATCTTTTTTTGAAATTGGCCAATTAACACCAGAAATTTTTCCTGAACTAAAATCACTTTCATCTAAATTTCTGCACCAACCAGTCCAGTGATTACTTGTACCGCCAAAAAATCTTTGCCTTGTAAAGGCTAAATCAAAATATTGATCTCCACTATTAACTCCTTTGTAACAATCAGTAGACTCTTTCGTCCATTGAACATCGCCTGCTTCCATTAATAAAATATTTTTTCCAGCCCTTTCAAGTTCTAAGGCAAGAGTAATCCCAGCAGGACCAGATCCAATAATACAATAATCAACATCGGATATATCTTTAATATCTAACTTATTAAGATCTGAAATCATTTATCAATATCGCTACTCAAAAGCATCCACCCATTTTTGTGAGTAACCCTTGGAAATTTATTTACGTATGAATTTTTATAGAGTGGTGTAAATAAAAGCGACCCTAGTCCAATAAAATTTATTAGAATAAAGCTGTCTTTCAAAAAATTTCTTCTTGATTTTAAAAAAACTCCTCTTTGAACCCTATTCATGTGTCAAAAAATGAGCCCACTCTTCTAATGGCTGCCTCTCACTGCATAATTCGTTTATGACAGATTCTGGGTTTTTGTAACCAACTGCCATGCCGCAAAAAAGCATTAACTCTTCCCCAGCATCAACAAAAGAACTAACACTACTACTTCTAATTGACCAAGATTCTTGCGCACATGTATCTAGGCCAGCTTCTCTTGCTAAAAGCATAAAAGTTTGGAGAAACATGCCTAAATCAGACCATTGAGGGGGTCCCATTTGCCTATCAACAAAACAAAAAAAACCTGCAGGAGCGCCAAAAAAATTAAAATTTTTCATTACCTGCTCTAATCTTGCTTTTTTATCGTCTTTTGGAATATCAAGCAATCCATACATCTGCTCTCCAAGCTGATATCTATTAGTGCGATATGGCTCCTTTAACTTAGGCGGATAAATTTCATACTCTTGCACTTGATCGCCGACCCAGCCTTCTTCAAATATTAAGAAATCTTTCATAGTTTCTTTATTAAGCACAAATACCTTCCACGGTTGAAGGTTTCCACCTGAAGGAGACCTGGATGATTTTTCTAGTAATGATTTTAATAGAGCATTATCCACAGGAGTATTTAAAAAATCTCTGATAGATTTTCTAGAACTTACGGCTTCTGAAACTTTCATATTTTTATTATTGAACAGTATAGTAACTTAATTGATTTAAATCACCCTCGTCTAAAACTTGCTATCATTAGACAATTATACTGAAAATCTAGGCTAATCATTAGAAAATTATATGAGTGCGCTTTTTAGCGAAATCACATTCATGCCACATATAATTTAAAGAATATTTTTGATAGAATGCCTATAACATTCCTCGTTAAATTATGAAAAATCTTAATGCTCTTGAAAATATTTTTATAGAAATATTCGACCTTGAGTCCAATCACGATATAAGCAAGCTATCGAACGCTACTCAAAAAAATTGGGACTCAATGATGCAGGTAAACCTTATTGTTGCTGTAGAATCGGAATTTAATATATCAATTGATCCAGATGATTATGAGCAATTTACGTCTTTTGAAAACATCCACCAGATTATTAAAAAATATTAGCTTTTGAGTTTTTCCAAATTTGTTAAAAAAATTAATCATGGGTAATAAATCTCTAACTTATCTTCAAGCCCTAAAAGTAATTAAGAATACTGCTAATGATAAAAGTGAATCACGATCAATAACTTGTTCTGTAAATATTGATCCGTTAATTCATTTTCTTAGAGCTAATATGATTCAATCCTATGATGCTGATCTACTAATATCAACAAATGAATTTGGCACTCTGAAACAACATTTGATATCTAATACGCATAATGATCGAGAGATTTTATTTCTCTTCCCTTGGGATTTAATTGAGTCTCTTAACTGGAGAACTGGAATAACATCTCTTGATGCTGAGTATCAAAATGAACTAAATCAAAACTTTCAACTTATAGATAAACAATCTTTTCAAGAGATATTTTATTTTTCAGCTCCCTTGCCACCAATTTTTTTAAATGCTAACGAAAGAGAGTCTTTAACTAGTGAACTTAAAATGCTTGCGAGTAAGCTAGGCTCAACAATTATTGATAATGGCATATGTCTCAAAAATTTTATTTCAAATGGATGTCCCTTTGATAATCTGTGTCTTGATGAAACTGCAAAAGAAATTTTACTTGCTTTAAACATTTCAAATAATGAGGCTAAGAAAATAATCATTACAGATCTTGATGAGACATTTTGGAAAGGAGTTTTGGGAGAAGATGGTTTAGACGGTATCTCAGCCGAGACGGATCCCTCAAGTCATATCCATTTTGTATACCAAGGGTATCTTAAAATTCTTAAAGAAAGAGGGATTTTATTGGCTATATGCTCAAAAAATGATCTTGACTTAGTCGAAGAAGCTCTCAGAACAAAACCATTTCTTGTAAAGCATGAAGATTTTGTTGCAATAAAAGCTTCATATGAAAGAAAGTCAATAATGATTAGGGAGCTATCTAAGGAATTAAATCTTGGCTTAGAGCATTTTGTGTTTATTGATGATAATCCAGTAGAGGTAAATGAAATATTAGAATATTTACCAGAAGTTAATACATTTCTCTTTCCAAAAGATTTAAATGGCCTCAACAAAATTTTTACAGAACTCGAAGTAAAAGTTGCAACATCAAAAATAACAGCAGAAGATAAAAATAGAACAAAAATGTATAAAAATATTGTTCAAACTTCTCATGATTTAAAGAATGAAATTATTGATCTTTCTGACTATCTTCAATCATTAAAAATGCAGGTAACCATCCACGATAGGAGTAAGGATGATAATCAAAGAGCTATACAACTTATTAATAAAACAAATCAATTCAATCTCAATGGAATAAGAAGAGATGAAAAGGAAGTTTTGGAAATAATAAAAAATGGTGGCAACCTTTATAGTGCAAGTCTCTCTGATAAGAATGGTGAGCATGGTGAAGTTATATCAATATTAATTGACTCAACAAATACTGCTTTATCATTTGTGATGTCATGCAGAGTTTTTCAAAGAGATTTAGAGTATTACTTTTTAAGATACCTTCTGAAGAATGTAACACCTAAGTTAAAAATTATTTTCAAGTCAACAGAACGAAATAAACCAGCATCAATGTTTATAAATAAGATTTTCAATAACAGCAATGATGATGTTTATGAAGTAGATTTAGTCAAAATAAAGCCTTGGGATAGCGGCCTTAATAAAATTTTTATAGATACGATATAATTGAAATATGCTAAAAAAATATTTTTTAAAAGGTCATTCAATAGAATTGCGAATTCCTACTGAGAAAGATGTAGCTGAATCAGGCTGGCATAATTGGTATAACGATTCTGAGGTGACAAAATATAATCAACATGGCATCTATCCAGTTACACTAGATCAGGAGCTAGAAATTGTTCGTAAAATAATTTCTGATAAATCAAATATTTTACTTTCAATTTATGATTCATCGTCAGATCTATTAATCGGAAATATCACCCTGCAGAATATAGATCACTTTAACAAACGATCTAAATTAGCTATCACGCTTGGTGAAGAGCATTCAATGACGGCTGGAATTGAAGCTATGGGACTTATGACTCATCACGCATTCATGAAACTCAATCTTGAGCGCATAGAAGAAGGCACTCATGAAAAACTATCTGGGTTTGTAGATATGCTATCTATATTTGGATATAAAAAAGAGGGAATTGCTAGAAACTATTTTTATAAGGATGATAAATGGCAAAATAAAATATATTATGCCGCGCTTAGAAAAGATTTTATGAATTCATTAAAGAAGAGAGATGGTCATTTATTATTTAAAGATAAAAACACTTTAAAAAAAGAAATGCTTAATTGTATTTCAAGATAAGATCAAAAATTTTATTTCTAATAATTTATGGTCCTTCTAATTAAGAATATATAGTTAGATTTGACTAAATTTTTTAGCAGATAAAGATAAATATTATCTTTTAAAATTGTGTAAACTAGGCATTTACACATCAAAGTTGCCTTTAATTTTTTACAAAAAAATATGAATTATTGCAAAGAATGTCTTCAGCCTGATACCAGACCAAACACTGTTTTTAAAAAAGGTGTTTGCCCAGCTTGTAATTATTTTAAAAAATTTAAAGAAGTAAACTGGGAAGAAAGAAAAGGAATTCTATTTGACTTAGTAGAAAAATATAGAAATCCATCAGCTCAATATGACTGCATAATTGGGGTAAGTGGTGGCAAAGATAGCTTGAGGCAAGCTATATGGATAAGAGACTACCTTAAGTTAAGGCCTTTGTTGGTGAGCATACAATATCCTCCTCATCAGCTAACAAACATTGGAGCAAACAACCTTTCTAATTTAATTAATAGAGGGTTTGATGTTTTTCAAATATGCCCTGCTCCAATTGTTTGGAAGAAGCTTATGAAAGCAGGATTTAAAATTTTCGGAAATTGGGCAAAATCAACTGAATTAGCACTTTTTTCTGGAGTTCCGAGGCTGGCTATTGACTTAAAAATCCCTCTAATTTTATGGGGTGAAAATCCTGGACTGCAAAGAGGCGATCTAAAAACTCTAGGAAAAACAGGTTTTGATGGAAATAATCTCAGAAATATGAATACACTTTCTGGTGGTGATTTTTCATGGATGTTGAAATCTGGGTTTTCTGAAAAAGATATTCTTCCGTATAAATATCCCTCTAAAAAAGAAATGTTAAAAAATAATATACAGATTGTTTATCTTGGCTGGTTTTTGGGTGACTGGTCTCTAAAAAATAATGGAATGATATCAATTTTGAATGGATTAAAGGTAAGAGATGATTCCCCAAGTAATACATCTGATCTTTTTCAAACTAGCGCATTGGATGAAGATTGGGTTGTCGTGAACCAGCTAATTAAATATTTGAAATTTGGTTTTGGAAAAACAACTGATTATGTTAATGAAATGATTAGATTGGGTGAAATATCAAGGGATGAAGCAATTAAAATTGTAGAAAAGTATGATGGAAAATGCAGTGACAAGTATATAGATGAGTTTTGCGAATATATTGAAATCTCAAGAGACGAATTTTGGATTACAGTACGCAAATTTTCTAATACAGAACTCTTTAAAATAGATAGAGCAAATAATAGTATCTCTCCAAAATTTAAAGTTGGTGTTGGAATTATATAATGAAAAAAAATCTTGTTGGGGTTTTGGATTATGGCACCGGGAATCTATCATCTATATTAAACTGCCTTCAATTGCTTGGTTGCAATACCAAAATTGTTAAAAAAGAGATGGACTTAGGCGGAATCTCTACAATCATTCTTCCTGGAGTTGGATCAATGAATTTTGCTATGCAAAATATAAAGAAAAATAATCTAGATGTTTTAATGCATAAAATTTTTATTAAAAATGAGATAAGAATTATTGGTATATGTTTAGGCATGCAGTTATTTTATGAATTTTCTGAGGAGGGAAATACTCCATGCCTCGGGATAATAAAGGGTAAGGTTAAAAAATTTCCTAAAAATTATTGTCATATAGGATGGAATAACGTTCACACAAAATTATTGGATGGCATTGAAAGTAAATATAAAAATTTTTACTTTAATCACTCTTTTTATGTTCCCTACAAAAAAAATAATTCTGTAGGAGTAACCAAAAATATTGAAAAGTTTTCTTCAATAGTAAGTAAAGGTTCATTTTTTGGTCTCCAATTTCATCCTGAAAAAAGTCAACTTATTGGAAGAAAACTTTTAAATGAGTTAATAGTGTAATGATTAAAAGAATAGTTGGAGTAATAACTGTAATGAATAACTGGGCTGTTCAATCTATTGGATATAATACTTATAGACCGCTCGGAAGGCCTGAAATAATTGCTCAAAATCTAGATAGATGGCAATTAGAAGAAATAGTTGTTTCTGATATTTCAAGATCTAGACATGGCCTTGGTCCAAATATTGAATTACTTGAAACCATAGCTCAAAAAAAAATATCCACTCCTTTAACCTATATTGGCGGGATAAGAGATGTATCAGATGCTCTTAAAGTAATTAAATCAGGCGCCGATAGAATTGGTATTGAAAGCTTAATAGATTCAAAGCCAGAAGCAGCAAAGAACATCTCATTAGCAATTGGAGCACAGGCATTAGTAATAGCGCAATCAGTTTTTACAAATGGAAATGGCTTAAAAAAATTTAACTACATAGATAAAACCACCAGCAATTTAAATACTAATAAAATATTAGATAATATGACTTCTGCAAGCGAATTATTGCTAATTGATGTCAAGAATGAGGGCAAGAGTGAATCTTTTGATAAAAAAATATTAACTCCATTTCATGAATCTGATATTCAAATTATATGTTTTGGGGGTATTTCAACAGGCTCACAAATCTCAAATCTTTTAAATAATAAAAATGTTTCTGCTGTTGGAATAGGTAATTTTTTAAATTATTCAGAATTAGCGAACTGGAATTTAATTAAAAATAGTCAGCATAAATCTACTCGACAACTTAGTTATGGAAAACTGACCCAAGGTGCAAAAGAATGGTTCTAGAGTGTAAGAGATGCTTATATGATTCTAATCATCCTCTTGGTCTTGTAATCGACGAGGAAGGAATTTGTAGCGGCTGCAGGATACATGAAGAAAAAAATTCCCTGGACTGGTCACAAAGATTTAAAAAGTTAAAGAAGATTACAAATTCCTACAAATCAAAAACAGCTAAATATGATTGCATAGTCCCAGTGTCTGGAGGTAAAGATAGTTATTTTATAATAGACATGGTTAAGAATAAGTTAGGGATGAAACCACTACTTGTAAGTTACAACAAAATGTTCAACTCAAAAGAAGGCATAGATAATATCGCTAATTTAAGAATAAAATTCGATTGTGATTTTATTCAAAAGAATGTAAATCCTTCCATATTAAAGAAAATTACACGCAAAACTCTCTACAAATACGGAAATCCATACTGGCATTGCATAGCAGGTGAAACAGTATTTCCTGTTCAAATGGCTGTGCAATTAAAAATCCCGCTAATAATTTGGGGGGCTCATCAAGGTCTAGAGCAAGTCGGAATGTTTTCACATATAGATGAAGTAGAGATGACTAGACGATATAGGCAGGATCATGATCTTTTTGGGATAGAGGTTAATGATATATCAGATACTTATGATGACTTAGATGAGCATGATTTAATGAATTTTCTATATCCTCCTTTTACAGACATTGAAGATATTGGAGTACGAGGAATATATTTGGGTAATTATGTAAGATGGGATCCTTATGCTCAGCACTTACAAATGGTAAAAAAGTTCAACTTCAAAGGCAAAAAACTTTCTAGAACTTTTGATTGTTATGATTATTGTGATAGCTTGCTGTATTCTGATCTTCATGATCTTTTGAAATATTTCAAACATGGATATTCAAAAGTGACAGATCATGTTTGCAGAGAAATAAGATTTCATAGAATCTCGAGAGATCAAGGTAAAAAAATTATTGATTTTTATGCTCAACAGCAACCAAGAAATATTGATATATTTTGTAAATGGTTGGATATAAATGAAAAGGCATTGCAACTTATTCTTAATAATCATAGAAATAAGTCATACTGGAAAGAGGTAACTCAAAATAAATGGATTAAACGAAAAAGAGTTTTGATACCAACAAAAACTCCTCCATCCCTTAAGTACCCAAATGTAGCTTTAAAAGCTTATAGCGATAATGATTATACGACTGTTGGAAAAGGAGTAAATTGGCCAAAAGATGTGTCAAAACAGATTCGAAAATGGCTATAACTTTAAAATTTTATTTGAATAAACTTTAATAAATTTAGCCAGAATTTCCGTCATATCTTTGTTTGCAATATCTACAGTTGCGCCAGTATAGTTAGAATTTTTTTGAAAGAAGGATCTTGCAAAAATAAATGACAGCATATAATCATGTCTGCCAAGAGACCATAAAGGATTTTCTCCAATATTCATAACATTTTTTTTGTACCATGGATCATGAATTTGAGAGGACAAGACAAAGTCATAACCCTCAACCTTAAACTCACTATCTTTAAAAAAAATAACTGAAGCATGAAGCGTTCTTTGTAGATTCATCAAGCAAGATCCAAAAGGAAACTGTGGAAAGTTTGTGAGAGCTGGATGTGCAATTGTTTCATTTGTCTCAGCAACAGAAAAGAATACTAACTTTGAAAATTCTAGCTTTAATTGACGTATATATTGAATATTAGATTTTGCCCATTCATTTCCTGTGATGACAATAATCTTTCCTGGATATTGTTCTAGTATTTTTTTTGGGGGTGGTTTATTAACAACTAAATATTTATATGAATTGATGTCAATTTTCTCAAAAGAAAAAAGAGGTCCTGCAATTAATACTGTAGTACTCGTATCAATGGGATCAATATCGCTAAATTCATTTTTAAAATTAGCCTCTTTAATATAATAATTTTTTAGTGTAACTATTTCCTTTTCTGAAAGATTCAGTAAATCAATAAATTCTTCATTCCAAGAAAAATAAATATAGTTTTTAAGATAATTGGCATCGTCATCTAGTTTATTGGAAATAATCTGAGCTAGGTGTTGATATCGCAGTGAGTATGCATCTATTAACTTTAATTTAAAAAAATTTGATTCATATCCGCACCTAAAATACAAAGCAATAACTTTCTTTAAAAGTTTATTATTTGGGATATTTTTATGAGGATTGATTCCAAATATATTAAAAAAAAGCCTAATAAATCTGTATATGACTACTGATCGATACATCAATAGAGTTGTGGAGACAAAATGTTTAAAATTTGACACTTTACTCATTTTTTTCAATTTCCAACATTTGATGAATTAAATACATGGAAACCTCAAAGGGGTCCTGTGATTTAACTGGAAGAATAGTTGCTGTTTGATCAGTAAGAACTCTTTCGATTCTAGGCTTAAAGACATTGATTTGAAATTTTTTCTCTAATCTAATGCACTGCTTTTCACCTAAGACTTTTGCTTGAATATATTCCTCAAGACTAGCAATTGGCTCATCAATAGCAACTGAGGATGGGTAAAGAATTTTTGTTAAACCATTATTAATTAGACTTTTGGAAATTTCAAAAAATTTGTCTGCATAAATTTCTTTAAAGCCCTGAAAAATTTTATCATCAAACTGATCGGACTGTTTGCCAAAAATTTTTGGTGTAGCAAAATAATATAAGTGATCAATGGGTTCTTTAATTTGATCAATGTTAAATTTATTTACATCTAATTGTATGGATTTTGCTTTTCCAAAAGACTTTTTATTAATTTCATTTATTAACTCAGTTGCCTCAACTTTACCAGAGTTGTAGGTAATAATAATATTTGCACCAATTGCTGCTAAGATTTTTGCCGTCCATGCACCAAGCCCTCTGCTGCCACCAATAATTAATACTGTTAAATTTTCAAGATTAATATTTAAATTAACCATTTCAATAATTTTGTCATAACTTTCTGGTTTTATCGGCTTTGGTCGAAAAAATGCAGTGAGGTTTGCATGCAGATTCCTTCCTTGATATGAAAGGTAGACTTGATTAAAACGTTTTTCGATTTTCTGTATGTGGCAACTAGGAATTATTTTATTTTCATCAAAGCCAATAATGCACTCAGAAAATATAGAATGTAATCCAGGAATCTGCATGCCGATGATGCTTGAAAGTCTAGTAATTTCAAATATACGATATTCACCTAAAACTTTTGAGAGATCTGCAAAAAGAATACGTAGCTGTGCAATATCTCCAATACAGAAATCATTAAAAATATCGCCTTGGGATAAATCACCTATCTTTGTATTTTTCGGATGATCTAATTTTAAAATTTCATTTTCTATACTAAATTTTACATCAACCAATGGTTTTTGAATCGGTGTTTCACACCTCATGCTTAATAGAGTAATCTCATTATCATTTTTCAATGTAAGCAATGATTTAGCTTCATCCCAGTAACAAAATACAGGTTCCTCTAAAAAAACAGGTTTAAGAAATTTAATTTTATAGGTTTGAAAAATACTTTTTTTATTTTTAACTAAGAGGTCCAAAACCCATAAAAAAGTATGAATTCCATGGACCACCTGTCGCCCAGCAATTGTTTTCCTAGCCTCTAATGGGCTTGAATGAAGGGGATTAAAATCACCACTTATTTCACAGAATAAGCTTTGATCTTTTTCATAAAATTTTCTATGGCCTATGAGCATAATTTTTCATTAAAATAAGTTTTTAAGTAAATAAACTAAGATTCATTTAGGTAATTCTGCACTCTTTGAATATCACTAGGTATATCCACAGCAATTGATGAGGTTTCTACCTCAAGCATGCTTATTTTAAGATTGTGATCTAATAATCTAAGCATCTCTATATCCTCAATCGATTCAAGAGAACTCTTTTTTTTGCCTTCTCCATAAAAACTTAGGCTTTTTTTATTCAGAATATAAACACATACTTGACGATAGGATTTTGCTAACAATTTATTCTGATCTTTTCCTAGAGGGATTGAGGCCCTAGACATGTATAACAAATCATTATTACTGTTAACTGCAACTTTAATAATATTAGTATCAGCAAATTCACTGTCTAGTCTAATTTTAGCCATGCAATTGAGAACATCGGGACCTTGTTTTTTATAAAAATTAATTGCTTGTAAAATAATTCTATCTTCAAGAATGGGTTCATCGCCTTGGCAGTTAATAACATACTCAAAATTTAATTTTTTATTTGCCTCAGCAACTCTATCCATTCCTGTTTGGCAATCCCCGGAAATTAACAGTGCATTCCCGCCGATGTCCTCAATATGGTTTAGAACTTTTTTTGAATCAGTTGCCACCCACACATTTGAACAGTCAAAGTTTGTAATACAATTAGTCCAAATTCTCTCGATCATTGAAATACCATGTATTTTTTGAAGAACTTTGCCTGGAAATCTAGAGGAGTTAATGCGAGCTGGAATAATAATTCCAAAATTTTCAATGTCCATAAATCTCCTTCCAATCTTCAAATATATGATAATTCATTCTGCGTGCCTCAGCTTCAAGTTCATCTCTTACTAAAGAGTATGGCTTGTAGAAGAAGAAATCGATATTGTTAAGTTTTGAAGCTTTCATATCTTCAAAGGAGTCACCAATAAAAATGAACTTTGCATTACTTGACCTTACAATCGAGTTGATATTTTGAGCTTTTGAAATAGGTGAACCCAGTATTTTTTTAAAAAATTTATTTATTTTTTGCTTTTTAAAAACTGAATTTAATTCTGCCTGATCAGAGCCAGAAACCACGTATTTATCTGATTTACACTCTCTTAAAAAATCTAAAACGCCATCACACAATGGAGTTAAATGATATTTTTTACCTAGTGTTGTGGCATAGCTCTCAAGGAATAATTTTTCGAAGTTTGCCACTGGTTTATGTATTAAGTTTTTGAATTGACGAACATGCCAATATCTAGATTTACCAAAATTTTTTTTAAAACTCTCTATGGCCTCTGGCACTTTTTCGCTAGGAAAGATATCAGACAAATTAAGAAGAACTTCTTTAGCTACTTCAATCTTTAAATTATTAGAGTCTAAAATAACTCCGTCACAATCTAGGATATAAGATATAGGTTTTTTCATATCTAGTTTTTAATCAATAAGACTAAATATAGATGATGATCTTATGTTGCATGATGTTTTGGTTAAAGAAGATATCTTATCCCTGCCATGTAATTCTTTAAAAAACTCCAACAAATTATTCATTTGCTTGCTTCTCGGGTCAGATGTTGGGTACCCATCAAATCCAGCAAGATAAATATGATTTGCGCCCATTGAAATAGCCGAGGCAATCGCATAACCTCCCGATAAATAACACTGTGAAGAAAAATAATTTTTTTCTATCTTATTTATATTAGAGGCGCAATGCCCATAATAAAAAAAATCTTTACATCTTTGGAAGGTTTTTTGATTAAAATCATAAATATTTTTTGGCAGGATCAATCTCCTGTCAAAATTGCTATAGCTTTCTAATTCTGAAACTAATGCATTATTTGAAGTTGCACATAAATACTGTGCTTGAAAATATTTTTCAGATTTAATGTTTGCAGAGATACTTACCAAATTCCTTTGTTTTTCAAACACTTTACACATTACTCCAACCTCAGCTATAGACTTACCGCCACCAATGATAAGAAAATCTCTATTTGCATGTATTTGATTAATATTCCCTTTCCTAAAGTCGTCATTGGAGTGATTGGCAGAACTGAAATCAATTGACAGACAATTATTATATTTATCTTCAGAAAATTTATTCGGCTCTTCCAAACTCTTCATTCTTTCTATAATGTTTATATGTGTAGTTTTTTCCACACCTTGATCCGCTGCGAGAGTTTGAATATATGTTGGATGAATGGAATATTTTGCAGCCATTCTATATAAAAGGGTGGGACCATATTCATATTTCTTTTTTAAATCGTCAAAATAAGTCGTAACAAGATCATAGATATTTTTCATTTTATCGAGTGAATGCTCTTTGATATAAAGAAAAACATCTTCTAAAGAAAGATTTCCAGCCCCTCTTCCCATGCCAGTAACTGTTGCGTCAAGCCATTCTAGTCCTAAATTCTTACATTCAAGAGCATTTTCAAGGGCTAGCCCCATATTATTATGAGCATGAAATCCTATTGCTCCTCCCCAGCTTTTACTCATAGTTGTGTATATTTTGTTTACATCTTTGGACGTCATGCTTCCCAACGAATCAGCAAAATACAATGCTAAAGGCTTAACTTTCCAATCTTTAACAAGGCTGCAAATTTTAGAGAGTTTACCGCTGTCAATCATGCTAACTTGCATAATATTTAAAGCTACTAGGTATCCTAATTCATTTAAACATTTTAGAATTTGCTCAGATTTAATTACTTCGTCAGGGTGTGCAGCAATTCTTACAAGAGAAATTTTACTATCTTCTTTTCTTTTAAATAGAGCGTTAATTGATTCTTCAATAGTGCTCCCTTCGTTCTGTAATATAGTTCCGGCATCTATCATCACTCCATATTTAGGGCCGGATGGTAAGTTAATGCTATTAAGAAAGCTTTCAGGAGTATAAGCAAATGGACCTAAATGTTTTGATTTTGGAAATTGACGAAGGCCTAACTCTACATAATCAACCTGAGAGTTCGTCATACATTTTAGGTAGCTTGAAACTAGCCCTGCATTAAAATCCCAATTTGTGTAGTAACCGCCGTCTCTTAAAGTACAATCTAGAATCTTCATTTAACGTTATTTTACAAGGTTTTTATCAAACATAGATATATAATACTTATTAAATGAATAAAGCAATCATTCATATACGAGAAAACAATGATTGCGATCATTTTGTTCCAATAATATTTAGACTTTTAGAGTCAGAATGGCAAGTAGTAATAATCCCTATGTATGGATTTAATTATAAAAATGACCATAGGATAAACTTTCTTTTAGAAAATTTTCATAGTCTTAAAATTTACAATCTCTCCAAGATCTATTCTTTCAAGAGCACATTTCTTTATAAGGTTTTGATTAGATTTAATTATGAAAATACTTTTATTAAAGCTATATTTAAAATCATAAACTTTCCATTTAAAGTTTTTGAGAAAGATTTATTTCACGATAATCCATCTTTAATTTGGGACTGGGGAAATCCAGGAAGGATTAATCACTTTGAAGCCTTACTTTACGAAAGACCTACAATTGCATTTCCTCATGGAATTGATATTTTTTTAAATCGATATAAAGAAAAAATAGATTTAAGCAACAGGTCAATTTATGATTTTTATTTTTTGAATAGCGATTTTCATATTGATGTTGCAACATCTCTATTAAACATAAATAGTCATAAACTATTTAAAATTGGAAGCCCGAGATTTTCAAAAAATTGGATTTCAAAATTAATAGAATTTCAAAATAGCTTTAATTTTGGAAAAAAAGATAGCAAGAAAATTTTATATTTCCTTCCACATGCAGATCATGCTCCAAACTTTCAAGAAATTGAGGATTTAATATTCCAGTTAAGTAATATTGATAATATTTCTTTAGTTTTAAAAATGTCGACAAGACAAAAGAATATTTTTATTCCTAGCTCATCAAGGCTCTCAAAAAATACAGATAAAGTATATTTTGATTTTGATACGCCCTCAACATCTTTGATTGCATGGTCTGACATCGTAATTAATCACGGAAGCAGCATAGTATTCGATGCACTTCAACTTAGTAAAGTAGTTATTCATGCATCCTTTCTTGATAATTTAAAGACCATATTTGATGAAAGCGATTGTATTTATCATGCATACAATTTTGATGATATATTTAAAATCATTGAATCAAGTGATGCTTACCCAGTAAAAAACTCATCACAGTTTCTTCACAAGTTTGTGAACTGTGATAATGACAATGAACCTATTGATGAGGTTTATAACTTTCTTCTTTCACTTCAAGACAAGTAATATTTTAAATAGATACCATATTTTTGATAAGCAATTCTTGTGCAAGAATAAAATCTTCTTCCCAATCAATATCAAAACCTTCAAGTCTATCTAATGTAAAAAGATATGGATGTTTGCCGATTCTATTATTGAATTTTTTATAAATTTCATCGCTAGCAAGAAAAACAGCACTGTTAATATCAAATAATTTTTTTAAAGATTGGGTTCTTGGCCATTTTTCTTTTTCTGGATCATAGTTTATTGGTCCAGAATCGTCCCAAATAAAATTATATAATGGAGTCACTGTCATCAATGAATCGTATCCCTCTTCAACACAAGTAAAATACTTTTTAATTATGTGCGTATATTTTTCAGCAGTCACAAATGGTGATGTAACATGGGTCCATAAAATATGGGCATCATCGATTAATGAATGAGAATAATTAATTAGATCATCAGTGCTGGTTGCAGACGAGGATAATTCATCCGATCTTTCATCAATTATGATTTTACTATCGTTGAAAGTTGAGACAAAGTCTATTATGTCATGGTCGTTAGTTGAGAGAATGATCTTTAGAATGGTTTTGCATTTTAGCAGTTGATTTAATTTAATTTCAATTAGCCCATGTCTATAGGTTGCAAATTTCCTAATATTTTTTCTTGGAACGCGCTCACTCCCGCTTCTGCATGGAAGAAAAGCTATCACAGGTTTTTTTTGTAAGTTTTGCATAATTATTGATTTATATTTTTTTTAACTTTACAACATACTTTTACTCATCATTCCCACTCAATAGTCGCTGGTGGCTTGCTAGAAATGTCATAAACAACTCTGCTAACTCCCTCCAATTCATTCACAATTCGATTTGAAACATGCGCCAAGAAGTCATATGGAAGTCTTGCCCAAGTAGCTGTCATGAAGTCTACTGTCTCAACTGCTCTAATCGCTATGACATCAGCATATCTCCTCTCATCGCCAACAACCCCAACTGATTTAATTGGAAGAAATGCACAAAATGCTTGACTAACTTGATCGTATAAGCCAGCCTTAACTAATTCCTCTATGAATATAGCATCAGCATTTTGTAGAATTAAAACTTTTTCTTGAGAAATCTCTCCCAGAATTCTTACTCCCAGTCCTGGGCCTGGAAATGGATGCCGGTTTAACATTTCCAAT